>ERZ773235.1326-NODE-1326-length-25894-cov-29.391424_pt1 | contig 25894 bp, 21 predicted proteins | sample MGYA00580522_ERZ773235 | MGnify/ENA primary metagenome ERZ773235 (study PRJEB29015, sample SAMEA2737797) | human gut metagenome | biome: human gut; feature: human-associated habitat; material: faeces | place: China | collected 2012 ...
TACCCCTGTCACATTCTTCAAACTCCTTTGCCCCAATTCTCCAGCCAGTCATAATAGCATTGGCCTGTGCAAGTGCAGCTCCTATACAGTACGAGAAATTTGCTATCTGCATAGTATACGAACGTGCTGTAACATTCATTCCGTCTGCATCCATCTGATTCATGAATCGTACTATCAGCGTCATTGCCACATTATAAAGTGCTGTTTCTAATGCAGAAGGAAAACCTATCTTAACGATCTGCGCAAGTATCTTCCGGGGCGGAATCCGCTCCGGGCTCTGCTTTGCTTTTATAAGTACCGCGCCCATGCCTGCTACAATCATTAGATTTACAACCCTTGAAATAACTGTGGCAGCGGCAACTCCCATTACTCCCCAGTTAAACACAAACAAAAATACCGAATTAAGTATTATATTAATGAGATTTCCAACAACCGTTCCTATCAGTGAGTGCTTTGTATATCCAAACACTCTCAGATAACTGGAATAAATAGGAATCAGTGCATTTAAAAAACATGCGCCTCCAACAATTTTAAGATATGTTTCCGCCGGCTCAAACAAAGCCGGGGCAATACTTACTATTCTAAGTATTCCACCAGAAAAAACAGCAAGAATAACAGACATCAGGATACCCATCACTGCATTAAACATAAGTCCAAGCTGTCTGGCCTGATATGCAACTCCAGGTCTTCCCGCTCCGATATTTTGTGACATAACGGCTACCATACCTGATGATATTACCCCGAACATGATGATAAAAACGCCTATATATGTATTTGCTGTTCCGACAGCTCCCACAGCCTGGTCACTTACAGATGATAACATAAGTGTATCAACCATACCTGAAAGCATATAAAATAAAGTCTCTACGCATATTGGCACAAATAGCTGTGTCAATGTTTTTCTTTCAGCTCCCATATTTTCTCCTCAGATGCTCCTTAGATGCTAACGTAATCTATATTATCAATAATACGATATATTTGCATATATTTCTTGTATAATATCATACAAAAATTGCACTATTTCTACTATACAGTCTGTGAGAAATCTACGGAGCGTATGTCACGTCGTCAACATCGCAAATCAGGCGGCACACCTCTGCACAGCCATTCTCTACGCAGGCAGTGTGCCAGAGGCACTTTTTAATCGTGACATCATAAAAATCCCCTAAATAAACGGTCTACTTTTTCTTATAGCCGCAGTCACAATAAGTCTCTCTATAAGTTCTCTGTACTTTTTCTTTGCTAAAGCAGTAATTTTCCTGCTTTCCTCTTCATCATACTTCAAAACCTCTGTAAGATTTCTTTGAAAAGATTTGTGCAAATCATCCACATGCCCCTCGGCATACCTGCATATTTCATATAAACTCAACCTCCTGTTAAAATTTCCGCTTTCCACACTATTCCCCTAAAAGTCCTGCCCGCTCCAGATACCACGCCCGAAAACCGTCGAACGTCAATCGTTTGTCCAGATTTTCATTCTGTCTGGAAGCGGAGCGGTAACACACTTTTAAAAGGAATCTGCTACCATCCCAGATCCAGCAGCCAGTTATTCAGTCCTCTTTCCCGTTCCTTTTCGTCGGTAATATTTTTCAAATTGGTATACTCCCCTTTGATATTGCCGTCTACAATAAAGAGAACTCTGCCGCATTTTGCGGCAACTTTCGCATCATGCGTTACCATGACAATCGTTGTCCCCTCGCCGTTTAACTTCACAAGTTCATCCATAACCTCATTGGAGGACGTGCGGTTCAATGCACCTGTCGGCTCATCCGCAAACAACAGTCTGGGGCGGTTCATCATACTTCTGCATATACATGCCCGCTGAAGCTGTCCGCCGGACACCTCGTTCATATCATTATCTGCAATTTCGATAATTCCGAGCTTACGCAGCAGCTGCTCGCCTCTTGCCTGCTTCTCTTCCCTGCTCTCCTTTGATTTCCTGCTTTCCACTGCCGGGAGCACGATGTTATCCAGAATCGTCAGATTCTTCATCATATACATCTGTTGAAAAATGAATCCCATTTCATCCAGACGGAGCTTTGCCAGATCTTTTTCTCCAAGCTTCGTCAGATCCTGCCCCTCAAAGAGCACCTGTCCGCTCGTTGCCCGATCCATGCCCGAAATGGCATACAAAAGTGTAGATTTTCCGGAGCCGGACGGTCCCATGATCGCCACCATCTCCCCCTCGTTTACCTCAAGATTTACATTTTTTAATACGTTATTCTGCCTTTTATCAATTACATATGTTTTGCAAAGATCCTTTGCACAAAGTAATGCTGCCATATGATGTTCCTCCATTTTATTTTTACTCTATATTTGCAGTGTCGCTGCTCTTAATTGTCCGGATCTGCAATGCCGTGATTCCCGATGCCAGAAGCGTCATAAGGAAAATGATTCCCGGATACAACAGGAAAATCTTCCACGGGTTGATGACATAAGAAACCTCTACCGCCCCCATCATGCCAAAAATCGGATTTCCGATCAGATACGTTGCGGGAATGGAACAGATTCCCGCCAAAAATACCGCCGCAAGCGTGACTATGCCAAACCGGATCACGTGCCATTTTATCACTCTGCTGTTTGAAAAACCGATCGCCTTTAAAATTGCAATCTGACTTCTCTCATCTGCAAGAAATGACCGTTCCATCAGAATACACACCAGCAGCACCACAATGAGTGTAATCCCAAGCAAAAGATACTGTACGGATTCGATCGTTGACGCCGCTCCCATACAGTCATCACAGTATTCTGCGGCATTCATTACCTTATCATTATCGAAAAGCTGTTTTATCTTATCCTTGCGGATCTCAACCTCCTTTGCAGACGGATGATCGGTAAAGTTAATCTGATAGGACATCAGACTTGCAATATAGGAAAAATCCGTCGGTGCATCCTCGTGAAGCCGTATCACGGCTCCAAGCTGATTCATGCTCTGAAAGTATGCCACTACGATGCAATCCAGCGTTTCGGTTCCAAAATCAATCGTTACCGTATCTCCCAATTTTGCCCCCGTCAGTTTTGAAATCGTCGGTGTGATCGCAATCTCGTTCCTGCTCTGTGGGACAATACCTTCCGTGTATTCATAATCTGACGCGCCGACATCAATTCCCTGCTCGCAGACGATAGAATAATCGTTTCCATCCACACGCACCTTATATTTGTACTGCGCCTCCACACACATCTTTGCCGGCATTCCATTCGCTTCCAGCAGATTTTCCGTATCCCTGAGATAGTTCTCGACCCGCTCTAACCCGTCCGGATTCATACTGCTCATCGCTTCCGCCAGATCGGTATAATACAGATCAGTCCGGGATCCGAATGTCGTGATAAATGTGTCACTCCGCATTGTTGAGATGAGATTGACAAACACCAGCACAAACAGGGTACAGATAAAAAATGTAATCACAATCGTTGCATACCGCCGCGGCGCACTGAGCACATCATTGACTGCCAGAAACATACTCGTGCTTCCATGACTTTTCCCCAGCCGGACAGACGATTTTTTCTTGTAACGCTCCCCTGTCTGACCGGAGCGGATTGCATCGATAGGGGAAGACTTCTTCACCAGGCCGGTACACCGGAATGCAAAAAGAAGAATCACAACAATGACCAGAACCGCTCCAAGCACAGAAAGTCCAAAATGATTGTCCGCTTCAAGCACGATGTTGTTGCTGACTGACCGCAGCAGCAGATTAGAAAACGGAATACTGAGCAAAAGCCCCACAACGGCTCCTGCCACTGCCAGCATCAGATATTTTGCCAGATACAGACTGCGAATCTTGAAGCTGCTGATTCCGATTGCCTTCATCACTCCGATTTCACGGAATTCCTCCGAAATCGTAAATGTAATGGAGAATTTCAGCACCACAAAGGATACCAGAATCAGACAGATACTAAGGACTAACATCGTGAATGCCACGATCATATCCAGGACATAACACATTTTTATCATGGAACGCGTTCCGGAAAACGTAATCTCCGGAACCCCGGCTATCAGGGATGCAATATCAGACAGTGAGGTATCATCTGCCAGATCAATGTAACAGATCTGACCCTGATATCCATTGCGGATACTGTCATCGGAAAGCAACTGCTCAATCTCCGCTTTGCTAAACAGAAAACGGCTGTTTCCCATCATGCTGGATCCGAGCAGCGCATCCTTTGCCATGCCGTCTAACGTCACAGAAAACGATACGCTATGATGCGTGATGGTAATCTGATCGCCCGGCTTCAGGTGATTCTTTTCCATAAAATCTCCGGTTGCATAGGTATGTCCCGGTTCAATCTTCGTAATCTGCTCATTGTTTTTGTCAAAAAATTTGAGCCGGCTGTCTTCTATGGCCTGGTAGACCACCGAGTTCTTAGCCTCCAGTTCTTTTCCGTCCACATCCTTGAGATTGGATTTGTCGCCCCAGGCAACCGGCTCCGTGCGGTATTCTATGACCTTCTCCTCCGTACGCAGCATCTCATCCAGTGCCGCCCCGCTGTCCGTTCCCATAGAGATTACAACATAATCTCCGATGCCCGCCTTATCCAGATAAGAGTCGATTCCGTTCGTGACAGAAACGACATTGCTGATTCCACTCGCCACAAACATTGTCGCCAGCAGAATAAAGGAAAGCATAACGGCATTCATCGCCTTTTTTCTTTTTAAGTCTTTCTTCAAAATACGAAAAAACATCTAATCCTCCTTGTTTTCCGAAGGAAAATGCGAACCCCCTGGTGAGCAGAGGATTTTCCTCCTTGTTTTCCGAAGGAAAATGCGAACCCTCTGGTGAGCAGAGGATTTTCCTCCTTGTTTTCCTCACCTTTATTTGATGTACTCATCTTACAGGAGAATTTATTAAACAATCCTTAAATGCCGTTATGCCTTCCGCACAACTACCGTCGCACAGAAATCATCGTCTCTGATCTCTGCATACACTTCGCCATCCATCTTATGCATCAGCTGTCTGCTGATATACAGTCCAAGTCCGGAACCATTTGCCGCTTCAACATTACTTCCGCGGTAAAATGAATCAAATATATTCACAAGTTCCTCCTGTTTTAATGTACAGCCGGAATTTGTGACTGTAATCAGCCGGCAGTCCTCTTCCTCCGAAAAAGAAACAATAATCCTTTTCCCGTCTCCGTATTTCAATGCATTCTCCAAAAGATTCTGCATCACTTCGATCAATCGGTCTGCATCACCTTTTAGCAGACAGTCCGTATAGGGTTCCATCTCAAATACCGTATGCAGACTGCCAAATTTATCCATATAAAGTTTCCTGATTGCTTCTATCACATCTGACAGATACACTTCCGTCAGATTTACGGTCAGATAAAGAAAATCCTCCCTTGATGCAACGGTAATCTCATTCACATATTCCTCAATATCTGTTACATTCTTCTCAATTCCCCGATATGCTTCCATACGTTTATCTTCCTCTGTATACAAACCTTCCGCCAAAGCCCTTGTGTACAGGCGGATGGCGGACAGCGGAGTGTTGATATCATGCGTCAGCGATAAAACCAGGGTCTTTTTCTCTTTTTGCAGCTCCAGTTCTTTCTTCCTGTTGCTCTCTAACGTATCCCGCAGCATATCCATTCCCCAGAGGAACCTGCCGAAGAACCTGCTTTTCTCTGCCTTGATTGGCGTAGAAAGATTTCCTTTTGCCAGTTCCTCCGTCAGATTCTGCATATTCTGAAACGGTCTTATCACTTTCTCTCCAACGTAACATACGAAAAAAACAGACAACAAAAACATGATTCCCAGGACGATATCCATGAAAATCCATGTTCCGTAGTCTGTTTGTGTGTAAATAATTTTATAGATGGTATCTGTTTTTTCCTGCGCTCTCTCAATACGCGGTTCCCGGGTCACTGCTGCCATATAATAGAACACATTCGCCGCCATGATGAAAAAAAGTTCTATGCCAAGAACCCCCGCCGCCAATTTTTTATAATGCTTCATACCGGTATCCTGTCCCCCAGACCGTAATAATATGTTTTGGATTTTTCGGATCCTGCTCGATTTTCTCCCGCAGCCATTTGATATGGACAGTAAGCGTCTGCATCTCAGACTCACTGTCGCTGCCCCAGATACGATTGAACAGATATTCCTTCTTCAACGTGGTTCCCCTATTTTCTATCAAAAGCTTTAACAGCTGAAACTCTTTTTCTGTGACATTGACCGGCATGCCATCGACCGTAAGTGTCTGTGTAACACTGTTTAACCGCAGATGGTCGCAGACGATTTCATCCAGTGCATATTTCCGCTTAAAAATCCCGTTGATCTTCGCAAGCAGAATATCAATATCGTAGGGTTTGCTAATATAGTCGTCCGCGCCGATCTGCAACCCCTTTAATGTGCTCTCCTTATCCGTTTTGGCACTGGCAATCAGGATGTGCGCATTCGAGTTCTCCCGGATCTTTACGCAGACAGAAAAACCGTCCACTCCCGGCAGACCGATGTCGAGCACCAGCAGATTAGCACCGTACCGTTCAAAAATATCAAGCGCCTTTTCTCCCGTGTCTGCAAGGCTGACCGTATAATTTTCTTTTCTGAGGAAATCACATAAAAGCGTACCTATTTCCCTGTTATCTTCTACAATAATAATATCCGGCATAAATCCTGTCTCACCTGCTCCCGTTATTTTTTCACTGCTTTTCTGCGCGGATTTTTTCTCCGCCCAGGCAGCTACACCATCTGCACCAGCCATACATTGCTCCGCACCATGCGGTATCCGATCACCACCTTAATCAGCTCGGTCGCCTGCACCAGAAAGTACACACTCACAATGCCAAGTCCCGTGAAATGTGCCAGTAAAAACGCGGCCGGCACGACAACGATCCACGTGAAAACCGAGTCAAATAAAAACGTGACCATCGTTTTTCCGCCCGAGCGCAGCGTAAAGTACGACGCATGGCTGAACGAACAGAACGGCATGATCATCGCCGATACAGCGATAAAGCTTGTCGCAAGCACCTTGATCTCCTCCGTCGTATTGTAGATCTGCGGGAAAAATCCTCCGACCACCAGCATAAGACCTGCCACGATCACGCAGCAGAACACGCTGAACACGATCATTTTGTTGTCTGCGTCCTTTGCTTCTTCCAGCTCGCCGGCGCCCAGATACTGTCCGACCACAATACTGATGCAGGAACCAAGCTGCAGATAGATGATGTTGAACAGGTTTGTGATCGTCGTCGCAATATTCAGTCCTGCCACAACCTCCAGTCCACGCACAGAATAGCACTGTGTGACCGCCGTCATACCCGCCGCCCACAGAACCTCGTTGAGCATCAGCGGAAATCCCTTCACGATAATCGCCTTCAATTCCTCTCCCGGAATGCCAAATCCGGTATAGGCACCCTTTAAATACAGATTCTGTCCGGTATGGCTGTGCGCCCAGACAATAATGATGAACGCCTCAATGTAGCGTGCAATCACCGTCGCAAGCGCGGCGCCGGCAACACCAAGCTCCGGGAACGGTCCGATTCCGAAGATCAGAAGATAATCTAACAGCGCATTGCTTCCCACAGCGACAAAACTCGCAGCCATCGGCACCATCGTCTGTCCCGTCTCCTTGATATTCGTCGCATACGCCTGGTTGACCGCAAACGGAACCAGTCCCACTACCATGATCCCAAGATACTGGAGTCCATACCCAAGTGCCACATCCGTCGCCCCGTCTCCGGCGGTATCCGTCAGATAAAGCGAGATCAGATTGTCCCCGCACGTTAGAAACAGCAGAATGGTAAGCCCTGTCACAAGCAGCGCCGCATATAGCTTAAAGCGGAAAGAATACATATGTCCCTTGTGATTTCCCTTGCCGTAATACTGCGCCCCGAAAATACTGGCTGCCGAAACCGCGCCGAAAATCGCCAGATTGTATACAAAAATGAGCTGGTTGACGATGGCAACCCCGGACATCTGCTCCGTGCCGAGCTGTCCCACCATGATGTTATCCAGAAAGCTGACGAGATTCGTGATCGCATTCTGTACAATCATGGGCAGCGCCAGATATAAATATCTTTTATAAAACGCCCGGTCTCCGATATATTTTTCCTTAAATTCTGCTAACTTCATACGTTCTTTTCCTTCTATAAGATCTCTTGTGTGTTTATCTGATCATCTTAACATCTTCCCGCAAAAAAAGCACTGTTTTTTTGAAAAACAGTGCCATTTCCCGCCTGCCGCCCATTGCTGCTGCTCTATCGCAGCCGCTCAGAACAGATCCAGCATATTGTCCAGATAAATCTTTTCCCTGACGTGCAGCTGATACTCAGGTTTCGTCATATAGTAGAGAAGGAACTCCAGAATCAGCGCACTGCCAAGTCCCCGCCCCTCGATCTTGAACTGGGAAAATCCCATGGGCAGGTAGACATTTTTGATGGCGTCTGTACCGATAAATCCCGGATTAGCCATCGCTTTGGAAAACAGATAGCCGTCCTCTGCATCCGGAGCCACGCAGTAATGCTCCTCGCCGCTTTCTCCGAGATTTTTGCGGCTGACGGCTTCGTAACAGCGCTTCCTGTCCCTGCAGCCAAACCAGCAGCATTCATTGCACAGAAATTCCACTTTGTCCCTCTGCCATCCGGTCAGCGTATCCCACTGCGCGAACGCCTTATTCAGCCGGAAATCCGGCACGACATAGCGGAAATCCTCCCGGTCGATCTCCCCGCGAAGATCCTCAAAATCCGTCAGAACCTTGGTGGTCGAGGAGACAAAGTAGAACCCCGGATACTGCTGCTTCAAATACGCTAACAACAGATCCGAGTGAACGATCACACCGTTTCTTTGATCCCCACCTTCCTCAAACAGGGCACACAGGTCATTACATTTCCGGTCCGAGAGATGCTCCTCCCGCAACAGAGAGTTGCTGAACGTCAGCCGGGCGGAGATTCCGTACTCCCGCAGCAGCGCCAGAACCTCCGCAGGGTCATGATCTCCGAACCCGACGCGTCCGCCTCCCCAGAGGCAGTCCGCCGGTGCGCCATAGATCGATCCGATGTCGCACCAGTCATAAAAATATTCCCTGTGCTCATAAAACAGCGGCAGAAACACACGATACAGTTCATAAAACTCAAACAGCCCCGGAAGGTGATAGTATGCGGTATCTTTTTTTAATGAAGCCATATCTGCCTCGTCACCTCGTTGGTTCCTGGTCTAGGCAACCGTGATCAATTCGTACTCGCGGGTTCCGAAACCTAAGGCTGCGGCTGCCTCGATCGTGTGTACGCCATGTCTGGATTCGATTCGCTCGAGCAGATGATCTCTGCCCGGATCGTCACTCGCATAGACCAGATCAAGACATGCCTGATCGATTGCAATCGGATCTGTCGAAATCAGGATACCCATATCCTTCATGCACGGATCCTCCGCCACTGCACAGCAGTCACAGTCGACCGACATATTTTTCATGACATTGACATAGACTGCATTCCCCTTAAAGTAATCAACAACGGAAGATGCCGCATCCGCCATAGACTCCAGGAAAGAGTCGTGATCTGCCGTCCAGATATCTTCCGGCTTTCCTGCACCGTGAATATATGCCTTACCGGCGGAAGATGCAATGCCGATCGAAAGCTGTTTGAGCGCTCCGCCGTATCCCCCCATCGGATGTCCCTTGAAATGGGAGAGAACCAGAAGCGAATCATAATCCGCAAGGTCTTTTCCTACAAAGTTCTTCTGAATGACTTTGCCGTTCGGGATCGCAAGCTCCAGATCCGGTCCCTCCGCATCCAGAAGATCGACTTTAAAGTACCGGCTCCATCCATGTGCCTCCAGCGTCTTTTTGTGCTTGGCGGTTGTATTACGCTCTCCTTCATATGCGGTGTTGCATTCCACAACGGTACCGCCAACGTAATCAATGACCGGCTTCCAGAATTCCGGTTTTAAGAAATTCTGGTTCCCCGCCTCACCGGAGTGAAGCTTGATCGCCACTTTGCCGTCCAGCTTCTTCCCGAGAAGCTGATACATCTCTAATACCTTCTCCGGACTGATTTCTTTTGAAAAGTATACGTTTGCTTTTTCACTCATATACAGAATCCAACCTTTCTCCTGACTCGATTTCAACATCGCTGTTTGGAACGTATTTCTATCCGTTACTTCTATTTTAAAGAGTCATGGCGCAAATTTCAAGGTGGCAGACGGGATTCTGCTGCATTCTGGAGCTTTTTTATGTAATAGGAACGAAGTTTCCTAATTACATAAAAAAAGCCCCGCGTGCGGAACTCTTTGCACCGGGACTTCTCTTATACATGATACTTTGTCTGCTTTATGACATGCTGTTGACAGTCTTATACTTATAGAGCATCTCCGCATGATTCTGCTCCTCCACCTGAATGTCTGCGAGTAGTTTGCGGACGCCCGGGTCTGCAAACACAAACACGTCGGTATTATACTCGGAAGACACCAGCTTCTCGGTACCGATACAGTCAGTCGCAAGGAAGCAGTCGTTTTTCTTGTCCTCGGACTCCGCGAGAGAGTAGGTGGCGGTCGGGTTATAATTCTTTCCGTCGCTGTCGTTGCAGTTGCAGTTCGGTACGGTACCGTTTAACACCTGTCCCAGCGAATCAAAATGCTGCTGCTCCTTCTTATGAAGATCGGTGAACAAATTCACAAGAACCGGATCCTTTGCCTCCTTGCTGTATCTGGAATACTTCTCCACGCAGGTTTTCTCCTGGGTCTGAAGATCCTTGATCGCCGCTGTCTCTTTTTCACTTAATACCATCGTTGTTACCTCTTTTCTTATTTTTTTCTATGCTGGTATTATTGGGAAAAAGTTTCGCAATTATACACAATATTTATTTTCCGGTTGACAAATGCGCGCGAACGCGTCTATAATGGCGTTAATCGGAGCAGAACACAGGCTTTGACGGGAAGAAGTAAGAATAAGCGGAACGAACAGAAAGCAACCGGCTGATGAGAGGTGCACGGAAAGCTTATTACGAATACATCCCCGAGCTTCACACCCAATTTGCATGACCGTTCTTTTTGCGGCGATGCGATAGTAGGCTGTGACGTAGCGGCGCACGTTACAAGCGCCTGAGTGTTGTCGGACACTCGCAGAGGCAGACCATGTGAATGGTCTGTGAACAAAGGTGGTAACACGAGTTTATACCCTCGTCCTTTTTGAAGGACGGGGGTTTTTTTGTGCGGCAGCAAAGGTCCGGCTCCGTCCGGCTGTTGTACCGCCGCCAGAAAAAGACAACCACAAATACAACCACAAAGAAAGGAACTGACATCATGACATTATACGATGAATTAGTTGCCCGCGGCTTAATCGCGCAGGTAACAGACGAAGAAGAGATCAAAGAACTGATCAACAACGGAAAAGCAACCTTCTACATTGGGTTTGACCCGACTGCAGACAGTCTGCATGTCGGACATTTCATGGCGCTCTGCTTAATGAAGCGCCTCCAGCAGGCAGGCAACAAGCCGATCGCCTTAATCGGCGGCGGTACTGCCATGATCGGTGATCCGTCCGGCCGTACCGACATGCGCCAGATGATGACACCGGAGACCATCCAGCACAACTGCGACTGCTTCAAGAAGCAGATGAGCCGCTTTATTGATTTTTCCGACGGCAAAGCGCTCATGGTCAACAACGCAGACTGGCTGATGGACTTAAATTACATTGATGTTCTGCGCGAGGTCGGCGCTCATTTCTCCGTAAACCGCATGCTGACCGCGGAATGCTACAAGCAGCGTATGGAAAAAGGCTTAAGCTTCCTTGAGTTCAACTACATGATCATGCAGAGCTACGATTTCTACACCTTATTCCAGAAATACGGCTGCAACATGGAGTTCGGCGGCGACGACCAGTGGAGCAACATGCTCGGCGGTACAGAGCTGATCCGCCGTAAGCTCGGAAAAGACGCTTACGCCATGACGATCAACCTGCTCCTTAATTCCGAGGGTAAGAAGATGGGCAAGACACAGTCCGGCGCCGTATGGCTTGATCCGGAGAAGACTTCCCCGTTTGATTTCTTCCAGTACTGGAGAAACGTGTCTGACTCCGATGTCTTAAAGTGCATCCGTATGCTGACCTTCCTCCCTCTCGAGGAGATCGACGCGATGGAGAGCTGGGAAGGCGCGCAATTAAACCAGGCAAAAGAGATCTTAGCTTTCGAGCTGACCAAGCTGGTACACGGCGAGGAGGAAGCCACCAAGGCACGCGAGGCATCCCATGCACTCTTTGCAGGCGGCGGAGATTCCGCACACATGCCGACCGTAGAGCTTTCGGCTGCTGACTTTGCAGACGGCGATCTCGACATCCTTGCACTTCTCGTGAAGACAGAGCTTGCTCCATCCCGCTCCGATGCAAGACGTGCCGTTGAGCAGGGCGGCGTAAGCGTTGCCGATGCAAAGGTCACCGATATCAAGACCACCTACAGCGCTGATTCCTTCGGTGCTGACGGTCTTGTCGTAAAACGCGGCAAGAAGAAATTCGTCAAAATCATTGTAAAATAAGATAGTGCATGCTAGAATACAACAAGACAAAGAGGGGACTGCATTTTGCATATCCCTTCTTTTTCAATGATAAAGGAGTATCTGTCATGGAATACCGTGAGGAGAGAAAATATTTCTGTTCCGACTATCAGTTGGAGATCTTAAAACACCGGCTTAAAGCCATCCTTCCCTATGATGTCCATCAGAAGGATTCATCCTATACGATCAGTAGTCTCTATTTTGATACCGCAGACAATCAGTGCTATTACGAAAATTCTGCCGGCGTGGATGACAGGAAAAAATATCGTATCCGTATTTACGATCATTCTGATTCAAATATCCGGTTTGAGATCAAAGAAAAATTGCGTGGAAAAACGAAAAAATCTGCAGTCCCGATCACCCGCAGTCAGTGCGAGGATCTGATTGCCGGGCACTTTCTACCTGCAGATAATGATTCTTCCGTTCTCAGTCAGATTTACTTAAAAGAGCACCTGCAGTTTCTGCACCCTGCCGTCATCGTCGAATACGAGCGTACTGCGTTTACTTATCCGATCGGAAATGTACGTATTACATTCGACCGGAATATTTCCGCAATCGCAGATCCATCGGGTTTCTTTTCGGCACAAAATGCCCGCATCCCTGTCCTGCCCACACATGAGCATGTTTTAGAAGTAAAATACGATGAACTGCTGCCGGATCACATTGCCCAGCTGTTAGAGCTTGACACGTTGACCCAGACCGCCTGCTCCAAATATTTTCTCTGCAGACAGGCGTGTGATATTACCAACCAATTATAAGTATCCATACGAGGAGGTTATTTATGAGCACCAAAGATATCATCAAGAATTCTGTTCTTGAAAATTTTACCGCTGACATTTCCCTGACAAGGGTATGTATTTCCCTGGGACTTGCCGTTGTACTGTCCCTTTACATCTTTTATATCTACCGGATGACAACGAAGTCCAGCTTCTATTCCAAAGAATTTAACAAATCCATCGCCCTGATGTCCGTTATCACTGCTGCCATCGTGCTTGCCATGCAGTCGAACCTGGTCATCTCACTTGGTATGGTCGGTGCACTTTCAATCGTCCGTTTCCGGAATGCCATCAAAAGCTCTATGGATCTTGTCTTTTTATTCTGGTCCATCAGTATTGGTATCATCTGTGGCGCCGGACTCTATGAGATCGCATTTGTGGCTTCCCTGATCCTGACTGTTCTCTTATTCCTGCTCGACCTGGTTCCGACACCGAAGGCAGCGTTACTTCTAATCGTCAACAGTTCCGATGTCAACACTTTTTCCGAAATTGAAAATCTCGTGAAGTCCCACACCAAATCTTTTGATGTAAAATCCAAAAGTCTCACGAAAGACGGTTTGGATCTTGTGATCGAATTTAAGTGTAAAGAAAATGAAGATGCCACGCTCCTTGCCACACTTCATGAACTTTCCCATGTTACACATGTTTCTATCCTGTCCCATGACGGAGAACGCCGTTTTTAATGATTTTGGAGATTCCGATGAAATTCAAGATTTCTACCTATATAAAAGAACTTTTTCTGTTTCTGTTGCTCGTTGCTGCAACTCTACTTGTCCTGATCGCAACACACAAGGCATCACATACCCGTACGATCGTGATCAACGAAGTGTGCAGCAACGATTTTTCTCTGGTGGAAAATTCTGCCGGGAAATATGCTGATTATATTGAACTCTATAATGCAGGCGATACAACCATTTCTCTTTTAAACTGGACCCTGCATACCGGAAAAAAAGATTCAGGAACGTACACCTTTGGAGATATCCGTCTGTTACCACAGGCTCGTGTGCTGCTGATCCATAGGGATGATGCCGCATCCGACACAGACACTTCCAGTATTACCGTCTCCCCGAAGGATTCCTTTTCTCTGGAAATCCCATGCTCTGTCGCAAAAGATGGAGACACGCTCTATCTGCGCAATTCCTCCGATAAAACAACCGACTACGTGACTGTTCCTGCTCTCACCTACAACACCGTGTATGCCAGAGAGACGGACGGCGCGGACACCTGGAAAATTCTTACCGGCACTCCCTGTACGGACAACGCATCTGCCTCTGCTCCTTTCTGGGCGGACAGGGATGACACGCCCGCAGAGCCCGCTTATCCGTTAACCGATCTGTCACTCCCTGCGGAAGCCGCCGATGCTGCCGTTTTGTCAATCTCCATCCCGGAGGACTCTCTCTATGGCGATGACGGTATTTTTCTCAGCGAAAACAGAACTCTCTCCGGCCGCACAGCGGAACGGGAATGCCAGGTCGATTATTTCTCCCCGGATCGTTCCAATGAGAGTTCGTTTTACAGCGGACTGCGTGTGAGTAAGCGATCCAATAATCTGCAGTGTCTGGATTTTAACCTTTATGCACGGGATATCTACGGAACGGATACGTTTTCCACAGATTTCTTCGGTAATGGTATAGAACATGACAGACTGCTCCTTCTACACGGAGCAGATAAACAGTATCTGCTCTATACGCTTCTGGCACAGCAGAATATACAGACTGTCTCCTTCCTCCCATGCAGTGTTTTCCTGAATGGCACATTTTACGGGAACTATTATCTGGCAGAACCTCTCGATGAAAACTATCTCAAGTCTTCCTATGGTGTCTCCGGGAAGAATCTGACCATACTTACTGAAAACCAGCTGACATACGGTTCTTCCTATGGACTGTTGGAATACCGCGCACTCATCGCAGATGCCACAGCCAACGGTCTGACCGATCCTGCTGCCTATGAAAATTTCTGTGAAAAGATCGATATTGACAGCCTGATCAACTACTATGCGCTGCACATTCTTCTGAATGACAATGATTTTTCACCTTATGACTCCTGCCTTGTCTGGCGGAGTGAAACAGTTGATCCGGGAAATACCTTTTCCGATGGAAAATGGCATTATGAGATCACCGGACTGTCCCGGGCTCTCTTTACCCAAAACAGCAATACTCTGACCAATACATTTTCCCACGTGCAGGATACTGATCCGCTGTTTGAAGTACTCCTTCAGAACCCCGATTTCCGTGACCGGTTTTCGGAATACTTCACAGATCTTGCTGAAAACCGGCTGAACGAGGCTGCGGCAGAGGCACTCCTTGCCGGCACCACTTACCCGGAAGAGGATACAGACAATCTGGAAGGCGAATTTTCGCAGTTCTTCCGCGACCGCTCCGTATTTATTTTAAGCTACCTGGAAGATCTCCTCACAGAAGAGGGACTTTCCGATTAGACAGGAGAAAGAGGATACTCTTATGAAATCATTTGATCAGATCAAAAAATATATTTTTGTACTCCCCGCGTTTCTTCTCTTAGTGGGAATTCTGATGGGAATACAATATTTAAACGCAACACCCGCACTTTCGGATGAAAGCTCACAGACAGAGTACGTGGATGACTACTGCGTCACTTTTTCTGCCCCCAGTGGCTTTTACGATGATGATTTTTCACTGACATTATCTGCACCGGATGGTTTTTCCATCTACTACACGCTGGATGGCTCGCTTCCGGATGAGACCAGCGAGCACTACACGGCTCCGCTTGCCGTCACAAACGTTTCCTCCCCAGAAAAAAAGTATGCAAACCAGACGATATTTTCCGTTGATGGCAACAACGTGTCCGGCGATGTGCCCGACCAGGCTTATATCGTCCGGGCAGTTGGAATCAATGATGCCGGTGTATCCACCGATGTTGTGACCGAGACCTATTTTGTGGGCTACGATGGCTTTTATGACGGTTACTCCGTTGTATCACTCATAACGGATCCTTCCAACCTGTTCGATTCCAAAACCGGTATTTATGTTCTGGGAGATTCCTACTACGAATCGGGAAATGAACTGGATGCCAACTTTATGCAGACGGGAAGTGACTGGGAACGTCCGGTGCATATTGACTACTTTGATATGGATAAGACCTATGCCTTTTCACAGGAAGGTGGAATCCGCATCAACGGAAACTCTTCCCGCGGTGATTCCAGAAAAAGTCTCCGCCTGTATGCCCGAAAAAAATATGACGGAAACAGCCTGTTCACCTACCCGATCTTCAGCAATAACATCTATCCCAACTCTGTTATCCTGCGCCGAGGAACGTTTATTAATCAGTTTCTTCCTTCGCTCGTCGCCGACCGTAATATGGGAACCCAGGATTATGTTCCATGTGTTGTATTTATTGATGGGGAATATTGGGGAATTTATTATATGATTGAGCGTTATGATACAGATTATCTGGCGGGGCACTACCAGGTCGATGACGACAACGTCACGATTTTAAAAGACGGGGAACTTTTTTCGGGATCTGCATATTCTCTGGAAGACTATAGACAGCTTCTGGCTTATATGGATGCAAATGATCTAAGCATTTCAGAAAACTATGATACTGTATGCTCACAGTTGGATATCCAGAGTTATATTGATTATTATGCAACCCAGATCTATATCAATAACTTTGATTTTTCGGAATCGAAAAATCAGGTCATGTGGCGTTCGGACAGCACCGATGCTGCAAACCCCTACGCCGATGGAAAATGGCGTTTTTCCCTGATGGATGTCGATCTGTCTCTCACTTCCTTCGGCGGTGTCGAAAACTATGCCACAAACAGCTTTTCCGATACAGAATCAGCTGTCGTAATCCAGACGGAAGAGACGATGTTCAAATCCCTGCTCGCAAATGCCTCCTTCCGCCAACAGTTTGTAACGACCTTCCTCGACCTGGAAAACCAGAACTTTTCCTACGCGACCGTGCGCACGGCGATGGATACCTGTCTTGGCTATATCGACGATCCTGATATGATGGACGCATACTTTGCCAACCGCCCCGCTTATATCAACGACTCTCTCGCAGAAACCTTTTCCCTGACAGGCACTCTCGTGCCCGTGACCCTCTCGGTCAATGACGCCTCTATGGGAGAGATCCTGCTGAATACGATCACACCGGATCTATCCTCCGGCAGCTGGAGCGGCAACTACTACACCGACTATCCTGTCACTGTCACAGCAGAACCAATGGATGGATACCGGCTGAAGGAGTGGTTGATCAACGGAGAACACATCACAGACCCTTCCACCAGCGTGACTCTGCCCGAAAGCGGAGCCGATATCCAGGCTGTGTTCGAACCGCTCTCCTGATAAAGACCGGTTCGTCCCCCTCAATAGTGCAGCATCTCGATCAAAAAGAACCATGCAAGCCCGTAGTATGTCACTACCGCCACCAGATCATTGACCGTCGTGATGAGCGGTCCGGATGCAACAGCAGGATCAATATGAATTTTGTGGAAAAACATCGGGATCAGCGTTCCCACCAGGCTTGAGATCAGCATGGCAAGGATCAGCGCCGCTCCGATACAGCCGGACACCGCAAAGGCGAACTGCAGGGAGCCGGACTTGAAAAAGTAAATGTAACACCCGATCAGGATAATCGACATCATACCAAGGATCAGACCGTTGCTAAGTCCGACGCGTGCTTCCTTAAAGACCAGGTGCACTTTCTGCCCGGCAGTGAGATTTTCATCCATCAACACACGGATCGTCACAGCCAGGGACTGCGTTCCCACATTTCCCGCCATATCGAGAATCAGCGACTGAAAGCACATGACAATTGTCAGTTCTGCGACCACGTGCTCGAACATCCCCACGACGGAGGACACGACCAGTCCCAGTCCGAGCAGCACGATCAGCCACGGCATACGCTTTTTGATACTGTCTTTTAACGGCTCTTCCAAATCTTCCTCCGCAGTCAGACCGGCGAGCATGGCATAATCCTCGCCCATCTCGTCATCGACCACCTCAACAATGTCCTGCGAGGTGATGACTCCGATGATCCGGTTCTCCTCGTCCAGAACTGGAATGGAATCTTCGGAATAATCCTTGATCCATTCGATGCAGTCCGCGATCTCCTCCGTGGCATAGACGAACGGGTAGGACACCACGATCAGATCCTCCAGATTCGTGTCCTCCCGCGCGATGATGAGATCATTCAGACTGATCGCACCGCAGAAGATACGGTTCTCATCTACAATGTAAAGTGTGGATATGTTGTCATTGTCTGCCGCCTGCCGGATCAACTCGCGCATAGCCTGCTTTACGGTCACATTAGACGGAATCTCCACATAGTTGGTGGACATCCGGCTTCCGATCTGCTCTTCATCAAAAGAATCGATGAGATCGATCTTATGCCGTACCTCCTCATCGAGCAGCTCCGTCAGCGTCTCGCGTTCTTTTTTGTCCATCTGGCGCAGCAGATCGGCAATTTCATCTGCATCCATCTCCGAGACGACTGCTGCCTTTTTCTTCATATCCATCTCTTCCAGATAGGACGGAATCTCCTCCTCATCGATGTAGGAGAGAACCTCCGAGATCTCCTCCGCATTTAGAATGCGGTACAGGCGCTGCCGCTCGGTGGGATTCATGTCTTCGAGCGCCGCCGCAATATCATTCTCATGATAATCCAGAAGTTTGTCATGCATCACCTTCGGGGATGACATTCCGCGGACAATCGCCTCGATCTCTTTTTGATATTTCATCTGAACTTCCGTCACATCTTCCAGTTTCTTTTTTTCTGTCATCTGCTCTTTCATGCAAGCCACCATTTCCTTTCCGATGTTGTCACATTCCGCCGGGGCAAAATGTGCACGCAAATAACGAACGCCACACTATTTATGGCATTCTGATACAGACAGCGCACGGCTGTCTCCTTGTCTTCGGCATGATTTGATTACGTTGTCTGGAAATATTGCCTGTGAATACAGAGCATAAGAAAAAAAGATACCCTCAATAATCGTTCTTCGATCAAAAAATGGCAGGCAGACTGCCGCTCATTTTTCCCTCACAGACAATATGATTACTTCGTCCGCAACTGTCGTCAGTCATGCTGCCACCTCCATTCTTATTTTAATCCGTTGCTATCCTAACACATTTGTATCTGTTTTGCAACGCACTTTTTCTGCCAGCCAGGTGCGCACTAACGGAAGCCAGCTCTGACACTGCTCCTGTACACCATATCCATCCACATTCATAGACTGCTCCGTACAGGTGGATAACCCGTGTCCGCCTGCCGGATACATGTGAAATTCCACCGGCACATTCACCTTGCGCATCGCTGCGATAAGCAGCAGGGAATTCTCGACCGGCACACAGTCATCGGTAAACGTGTGCCATAAAAATACCGGCGGCATGTGCTCTGTCACCTGCTTCTCCAGTGAGACTTTTTCCAGCATCTCCTCCGTCTTCTGTCCCTTTAACAGAGCTTCAAACGATCCCCTGTGTGCGTATTCGCCGGACGTGATAACCGGATAGCAGAGAATCAGTCCCGCCGGACGCAGAATCTCATTTGTCACTCCGGCTCTCTCAGAAATCCAGGATTCATGCCAGAATACGCCTAAACTTGCCGCGAGATGACCTCCCGCGGAGCATCCTTCTACATAAATCTGATCCTCCTTAACGCCCCATTCCGCAGCGTGTGCATGGATCAGCTTCATCGCCTCCGCCAGCTCTAAAAGCGCTGTCGGGAACACCGCCGGCGCGCAGGAATAACGCAGCACGGCAACATGGTATCCCATTGCGAGAAACTGCACTGCCATCGGCTCCGCCTCCCGGTCTGAGGTCCATTCGTATCCTCCTCCCGGACACAGCAGAATGAGCGGTCGCTCCTTGATCCGAAGCTCCCGGCTTTTTTCCTGAATGTAGATACAGAGTCTTGCTCCCGGCAGGGATCCCTCCACTTGTATTGCGATTGTTTCTGTCAGCATCTGTCTATTCTCCCCCGTGTTTTCTTAATATACAATCTGGTTCCGTCCGTTTTCTTTTCCGCGATAGAGCTTCTGATCCGCCGCACGGATGACCGCTTCCATATCCTTCTCTCCGCTATACTCCTCCAGTCCAAATGTCATGGTGACATGAATCCAATCACTCTGATAAGGAATGCCCATGCCGCGAATTCTCTTCAATATATCGTGAAGTACCTCATTCGCCTGATCGCCGTTTTTATTCTGAAATACAAACAGAAATTCCTCTCCGCCCCAGCGGCAGACTTTTCCTTCTTTTCCCATTACCTCCAGAAAGACTTTTGCCAGTTCTTTCAACACCATATCCCCGGCATCATGCCCGTAGGTATCGTTTGTCTTCTTAAAAAAATCAATGTCGCCGATTGCAACGGACACATATCCGATCTCTCCAGACGCATATTTTCCGACGATTTTCTCCAGATACGACCGCATGCTCCAGCGGTTGTACAGGTCGGTAAGCGGATCAATGGACGCCATGTGTTCCAGCTTCTCATTATATTTTACAAGCTTGTATTCCATCTCCTGCGAATCTTTGGTAAACACGATCATGATTGCCGTCAATTCCCCAAAAATAGCAAGCGTATTGATAATCTGAAAGAGAACACCGGTGTCCGCAGAAATATTTGTCACCGGATCATACCTGTTCGTATAGGCATACAGAAAAATACGGTACGCACATGCCAGTGCTGCAGCGCCGATTTTCATTCCCATCGTTCCCGCGCTCACGGTAAAATTGAGAACCAGAAGCACAAACACAAAATGTTGTACACCGCAGTCCCAGCCGTACTCCCAGATAAAAATCAGAATCCATAGCACCATCAGCGTCTGCGAAAATATTGATGCAAACTTCGTATGATTCAGATAAGTTGTGTAAAAGGATGCGAGATAACATCCTATGCACACCAGGCAGATCACCGCTGAGCGGATATCCTTTATCGCGCAGAATACAGCAAACAGGCTTAAAAAGTACAGACACAGCATCAATGCACTGATCCGCAGCGTAACCGCCGTCTTCTTCGTCTCGTTCTCGCTCTGCACGTCTTTTAATACAAAATCCTTTATCTTTTGCACCATAGTACAGTCCCCTCCCCGGAAAACCGACCTTTCTTCCATAGTTCTATCATATACATTTGAAGTCTTTTTTTCAAGGTCTTCCTTATACCTTAAATACTATATATTGTATTCCAAAAAACATTGCATCCCCCAGCGCAACGTCATTTCTCTGATTCTGATGTAAAACAGGATAACATGTAAAAAGGCGTACGATTTCTCGTACGCCATTACTGACCCAAAGGCGACTGACGGATTTGAACCGACGATCAGGGAGTTGCAGTCCCACGCCTTACCACTTGGCTAAGTCGCCCTATCTCTCTTATATGTCTATTATATGCAGATTCCCGTCATTTATGACAGATCCCTTCTGCCGGAAAGCGCCGCATCAGACACACAGAAATTTTAACAAAACCATTGTCTCCCGTCAAGTCATATTTTTAAATAAAACAGCATCTGCCGCCTACGGCGTTCCAAAAACAAATGTCACATACATCGTTGCCTGATCGTAAGTTCCGTCTTCCTTCGGATCAAGCACTGTCTTCGTCAGCATATATTCCCCATCCGTCAGCGTGCTGTACAGCCACTCCCATTTGACATCCGTGACCACGCTGCTGTGCGCCGGAATGGAATAGACCCCCTCGTTAAACTTATAATTGGGAACCAGCGTCGACACGTCCACCCAGTCGCTCCCGATATATTTCTGCAGATGAAAATCGGTTCCGTACAAAATCTCTTCATCCGTATAATTTGAGATCGTAACCGATGCCTTTCCGCCTTCCACACGATTGATATACATTGCATAAGGTACTTCCCGGTCTGCCTCCTCCGTATCCCCAATCGGTACAACCTCCGTTTTATTTCCACCGCAGGCTGTCAGCATTCCCATGCAGATCATCACGATACAGCCTGTTATCCATAATTTTCTCATGAATTTTCCTCCGATAAAATCTTCCTTTTTATTATAACCGATAAATGCATTGTTTGTCTCGAAAGATTTTCTTATTTATTTTACTTGACAACTTTACTTGTCAAACATATAATTATTTTGACAAGTAAAGTTGTCAAACGCATGGCTCTTTGTGCCGCAGATGTCACAAAGCCGCCACAACCGCCGACGGAACGGAAGTTCTGGCTCCCGGTTTCTTCGGCACACAACGTCTGCGGAATTGGAGGATTATATGAACGAAGAAATGACGCCGGATTACATGACCGGCACACCCAATACTGTCTGTGCGGATGCCAGACGACAGTTTTCCCGCATCGGTCTGATGTTTCTGGTCGGGACCGCGCTCATCTATGGAGTTCAGTTCGGCGCAAGCGCGATCGCAAACGCGATCAATCCGGATCTGCTTTCCAGCACGAGTTACTCGCTTTTGATCGTTATGATTCCTATGTATGTGATCGCCATGCCGGTCATGGCACTTCTGATCAAGAGAATTCCGGCTGTGACTCTTCCCAAAAAGCACATGACCTTCGGTCAGTGGCTGATCGCTTTTCTCATGTGCTATGGTGCCATGTATGTGAGCAATTATATCGGTCTTATCCTGACACAGTTGATCAGTATCCTGAAGGGAAGCCCGGTAACCAATACCATGCTTGAAGTCGCTACCAGCTCCAATCTCTGGGTAAATCTGTTTATCATGGTGCTCTGCGCCCCGGTTGCCGAAGAGCTGATCTTCCGGAAGCTTCTCATTGACCGCCTTGCGCAGTATGGCGAGGGCGTAGCTGTGCTTTTCTCCGGCCTGATGTTCGGACTGTTTCACGGAAATCTGAATCAGTTCGTCTATGCTTTTGTTCTCGGTCTGTGCTTCGGCTTTATCTATGTCAAGACCGGCAACATCCGCTACACGATCGGGTTACACATGCTGGTGAACTTCCTCGGCTCTGTACTCGGTGTGGCGATCTTGAAATGGCTGGGAGATGATTTTCTCTCCATCGCTTCCGATCCTGCAGGCATGATGTCCTACATGACAGGAAACTTTGGAAAACTGATCGTTTACTTTATTTACATTTTCCTTTTGCTCGGCGTAGCGATTGCCGGTATTATTCTCTTTATCGTCAATCTGAAGAAAATCCGCTTTCAGCCTGGAATGAACACGATTCCGAAAGGAAAACGCCTTTCCACAACCGTGTTAAACGTTGGAATGGCTCTCTATATGATCGTCTGGATCGTGATTATCATTGTACAGCTCTTTCAATAATGAAAAAAGCTGCCGCAGGAATCCCGTTTTACCGGTTCTATTCCTGTGACAGCTTTTCTTATGCAATATTTACTGCTCTTTCCCGCAGCTTCTCTGCTCTTTTCCGCAGCTTCTCTGCTCTCTCCGGCAGTCCTCCATTTTTTGTCTTCGCTCTTTCTGCGGCTCTGCTCTTTCCCACAGTATCTCTGCTCTTTCCCGCAGCTTCTCTAATTTTCCACGGTCTGCCCATCCTGTGCATTTAAGATGCTCATAAATTCTTCCCCTGTGATGGTCTCCTTGTCATAGAGATATTTCGCAAGTTCATCCAGCTTTGCGCGGTTATCCTTAAGGATCTTCGCCGCCTTCTCATGCTGCTTTTTTACCAGTTCCACTACTTTTCTGTCGATCTGTGCCTGCGTGTCCGCTGAGCACGCCAGGGATGCATCGCCGCCAAGGTACTGGTTGGTCACCGTCTCAAGTGCCACCATATCGAATTCCTCACTCATACCATAGCGCGTGATCATCGCCCTTGCCAGCTTGGTCGCCTGCTCAATATCGTTGGAAGCACCTGTTGTAACACAATCAAATACCACTTCCTCTGCAGCACGACCGCCTGTCAGCGTTGCGATCTTGTTCTCGATCTCTTCCTTATTCATAAGATAATGTGTGCCTTCCTCTACCTGCATCGTATAACCCAATGCACCGGAAGTTCTCGGAATAATCGTGATCTTCTGTACTGGAGCGGAATTCGTCTGCTTTGCCGCTACAAGGGCATGACCGATCTCGTGATAAGCCACCGTCCATTTCTCTTTGTCTGTCAGAATCGCATTCTTCTTCTGGTAACCGGCAATGACGACTTCAATGCTCTCTTCCAGATCTGCCTGTGTCGCATAGGCTCTGCCGTCACGCACCGCGCGCAGCGCAGCCTCATTTACAATATTCGCCAGCTCCGCTCCGGATGCCCCGGACGCCATTCTGGCAATCTTGTTAAAATCCACATTATCCGATACCTTGATCTTCTTCGCATGTACCTTAAGAATTGCCTCTCTGCCGCTTAGATCCGGCAGTTCTACCGGTACACGCCGGTCAAAACGTCCCGGACGCGTCAGTGCCGGGTCCAGAGACTCCGGCCGGTTCGTTGCCGCCAGGATAATCACTCCTGTGTTGCCCTCAAAACCATCCATTTCCGTGAGAAGCTGATTAAGTGTCTGTTCACGCTCATCATTTCCGCCCATATTTCCGTCACGCTTTTTGCCGATGGCGTCAATCTCATCGATAAATACGATACATGGCGCTTTTTCTTTTGCCTGGCGGAACAGGTCACGCACCTTTGAAGCGCCCATGCCGACAAACATTTCCACAAATTCAGATCCCGACATCGAGAAAAACGGTACGTTCGCCTCTCCGGCCACAGCCTTCGCCAGCATCGTCTTACCGGTTCCCGGAGGACCGACAAGCAGAATACCTTTTGGCATGGATGCACCAATCTCCCGGTACTTGTCCGGATTATGCAGATAATCCACTATCTCCGTCAGATTCTCCTTCGCTTCATCCTCACCTGCCACGTCCGTGAACTTGATTCCCTCCGAAGACTTTACGTATACTTTGGCATTCGACTTGCCCATACCGAACATCATCGCGTTCCCGCCGCCGCCGGCTTTGTCCATCAGACGCTTATACATAAACTGGCCGATTATCATGAAAATGGCGATCGGCACAATCCAGCCCAGCAATGCACTTAAGAACGGGGACATCTGCTCTACAATCTGACTTGCAAACTCCGCCCCGGAATCATGAAGCCGCTGCACCAGATCCGGATCATTCATCGGACCCGTCTTGTAAATATTTCCGTCCTTATCCGTAAAGACGATCTCACTCTCATCGATCTCGACTTTTGCAATCTTTTTATCTTCCGTCATGGTCATAAACGTTCCATAGTCCACTTCCCTGACCTGACGCTCTGCCATCCACGGAATCGCCATAAAATTCAACAGCATCAACAGCAGAAAAACCATAACATAATAGAAGATCAGAGGTTTTTTCGGTGTTTTTACTTCATTCATACTGACTCCCCTTTCCTGTTTATTCTCTTATATATTGTGATAATTTTAACACGGTTTCTAAACAGTGTCATATTATATTTTTATAAACAAATCTAAAAAATTTGCGATCCGTTTTCCACACAATCCAAATGCAGAGTGATTTTTAAACAAAAAAAGATCCCGAAGAAATCTTCGAGATCTTTACAGAGGCGACTGACGGATTTGAACCGACGATCAGGGAGTTGCAGTCCCACGCCTTACCACTTGGCTAAGTCGCCATATTTAAGCACGGACAGAATAATGATGCCCGCTTTACAAAATTACTGATAAAAAAACTCCCCGAGTAGGACTCGAACCTACGACAGCGCGGTTAACAGCCGCGT
>ERZ773235.1327-NODE-1327-length-25881-cov-3.990707_pt1 | contig 25881 bp, 22 predicted proteins | sample MGYA00580522_ERZ773235 | MGnify/ENA primary metagenome ERZ773235 (study PRJEB29015, sample SAMEA2737797) | human gut metagenome | biome: human gut; feature: human-associated habitat; material: faeces | place: China | collected 2012 ...
GAGCGCCATCGCCAAACTGCCCTTTTTTTCTCTCTTCATATCATAAAAGCCGTCAAACGGATGGGTAAGAATATGAAATGCAAATTTCACTTTTTCTTTCATCTTTATAACCAATCCTTTCGTAAGCTTTTGTGCGGGGCAACCGGATTACACAAAGCACAAAAGCCGGAAGTAAAAGGCATACCGTGTATTACCTTCAAGCCCTGCGCCTCCTTTTTCGGTAGATCCGAAAAACATAATATCCTAAAACGAGTACCACAAGAACGACAACCACCGGCCCCAGCCATTTTGCCGCCACATCACGGCGATATTCCGAAAAAGCCTTGTTGTATCCGGTTGTTTTGGTCACCTTATCGCCCCGGTAATTACCAAGTTCAAAATATTCCATTGCCTGTTCCAGTTGATCTCTGCGCAGATACACCTTTCCCATCTGGGCATAGGCAAGCTCAAAATTGGAGTTTCGCTCAATGACGCGACTCCATTTGTCGATGCTTTCATCATAGCGCCCCTGATTGTATGCCTGATCCGCCTCGGCAATCAATGCGGCATATTCGGTACGGGAGAAGACGGTAATTTTACCGGTGCTCTCATCTGCAACCAAGATATCGCTGCCGTTTCGTTCAATCGCCGACGGGAGCGAAAAAGTGCCGAACTGGGACCCCAGCCCGCCGAAAGTGTAGAACAAAAAGCCTTCGTTGTTATAGACAAAAACACGGCCCTTATAGGAGTCCAGCGCATAAATCAACCCGTTTTCATCACTGACGATGTCTACAAAAGTAGAGGCTGCCGGTGTTTCTGCCGAGTCGCTTGCTTCCTCAAAAAAATCACCGACTACATCAACATACCCGTTGCGAATCAACACATCATTTCCGGAAAGATTCAGCCGCTTAATGGGCGAAACCTCCTCCGCTTTTGACACCGCATAGATCAGTTCCTCCTGATCCAGCGAAAGATTAGTATACTCCACCGGCAGAAACTGTTCCATCTGACTGTTCTGCTCTTTGCTCATCATTTTTTTCCAAAGCTTGGTAATCGGATCATAAGTAACTTTATTGCTTCCAAGGTAGGAAATAAAGTTACCTTCGGCATCGAGCTGCACGATACCCTGATAATCATTGCGAATCAAAACATAGATGTTTTTGCTGCTGTCCACCACCAGCTTGGTGGGCAAAAACACATAATCTTCGTTTTCGGCAGCACCGACAGGAACAATGTCCTTAAGTATTTTTTTCACTTTAAAATCCGAATCGAAAATAATGATTCGCTCATTATCGGTATCACAAACATAAATATCCTTTTCCTGTGTCACAAAAATACCGGTCGGACCGCTGAAAAAATCAAACATGCCCTCGTCATTCTGAAAATCTTCTACCTTCTTTTTCAGCGTATAATCGGAATTAAGCACCAGAATGCAGTTTGCACCGCTGTCAACAATATATAAACACCCGTCTTTGTCAAAGCACATTGCGGTTGGGGAAACCATCGGTGTCCCCAGCGAAGATTTGTCAATCGAAAACGCCGGGTAATATGGTGTCGGACAGTAAACAGCCTGGGTTTCCCCCGTCTGGGTAGAATAGGTGTAGCTGTCATACGGTACGGCGGCACCGGCTCCGAGTGCGCCGATGACCGACAGGACCGTTACGGCCAGCATAGCTATCATTCGTTTCATAATCCACAGTCCTTCTCAACTAATCTTTCATACCCGATGTTGCCATCGTTTCAATAATCCGGCTTTGCGTAAAGATAAACAGCAACAACGGTACAATCAAAATGATTACACTGACTGCTGCGGTTGCTCCGGTACGAATGATACCGCCGGTGGATATCTGATTGAGCGCATAGGGCAGCGACTTTAATTCTTCCCGATATATATAGGTGCTGTTGGCATTATTCCAAAGTCCCTGGAATGAGAATATCGCAAGAGTCAGCCACGCCGGCTTCACATTCGGCATAATAATCCGCCAAAATGTTTTAAAGGGGCTTGCGCCGTCAATCTGCGCCGACTCTATTAAAGCATCGGGAATCTGAGACATAAACTGCTTCATGATATAAAGTCCCAGACTGGAACCCAATGCCGGCAGGATAATTGCCATATAATTATCTAAAAGATGCAAAGACGAAATGGTTTGATAATTAATGATATCCGAAACGGCAGGCGCAAACATCAAAGAGGTGACAATCAGAGTAAAAATAGCATTGCCGCCTTTCAGATTCATTTTGGCAAGCGGATAGGCACACATGGACGCCAGAATAATATGTCCGATGGTACCGATTACCGAAACGAAAAGGCTGTTGAATATGTACCGTGCAAACGGCACCTTAGACGCCGCCATTAAAGACGGAAGCTGTTTAAAGTTATCCATCGTCGGATTCACCACGAAAAAACGCGGCGGATAGATAAACAATTCATTGAGCGGCTTAATCGATTGCAGCAAAACCAATACAATCGGCAGCGCACTGTATATTGCAAAAATCAGCAGAAACAAAAACATCACAACATTGCCGGCTCGACTGCGGTTAAGCATACCGACATTGCCGGAAAAGAATCCCTTGATTTTGTGTCCGGTTTTCACCTGCATTCACTCCTTTGGGCAAGATTTTCAATCATTTTCCGACCCTGCCAATCAGCTTTTGCGCCAGTTTGTTCGCAACAAGCGAAAACAGGAATAATATCGTGGCAATCGCCGAGGCGTAACCTCTCTCATATCGAATCGTGCCGTAATCCTGTAAATGATGCATAACGGTATGGGTTGCATAGTTAACAGAAGGGAAGCCGGTCATGACCGTAGCCACGTTAGCGGTCGTAAAGGTTGCCGTAATTGCCAGCACTGCCGAAAGCATCAGATGGGGCGCCATCATCGGCAAAGTCACATACCACAATTCCTGGAACCTGTTTTTAATGCCGTCCAGCGCCGCCGCCTCATAATATTGGCGGTCTACCGTATTGAATCCGGCACGGAGCGTCAGGAAGGAAGTTCCGAGGCTGACCCACAGCTGAACAATAATGACCACCGTCATCATATACTGCGGATCGGATCTCCACTGAATCGGATCATTAATAAAGCCAGCATTGATCAAAAAGCTGTTTAAATATCCGTAAATATCGCCATCAAAGACGATCATCCAAATCGTAAACACCGCGTTTGAAAGGGTAGGCGCATAAAATACCACCGTAAGAATGGTCTTCCATGGATTTTTAAATTCGTTGACCAGCCACGCAAGAAACAGGCTGAGCAAATAACTCAAAGGCCCCACAATAATGGAAAGCAAAAAAGTATTTTGAAGCGCTGTTAAAAAGACCGAATCGTTAAACAACAGATTCACATAATTATCAAACCCCAAAAACTTAGGGGCTTCAAAAACGTTATAGGTCGTAAAACTCAAAACAATCGACATAATAACCGGCCATACCGTAAACAGAAAGAATACAATCAAATAGGGCGCCATCAACAAATAACCCTGATAATTTCTTCTTAAATAACTTTTTTTCGGGTGCATTGCAGTGTCCTCCTTTTTCATTGATTCAATCCGAACTTTTTACGCATGGACTGCACTTCGTCGTTGATCATCTTATTGTAGTCCATGATCGTTTCCCGCGGTATCAAACCGTTATTAATCACAGTCATTGCACTGCTGATAATATATCTGCCGGTCATATATCCGCCGGGGGCTTCCGGCATTGCCTGCGTCTTTTTTGCCTGACTCAAAATGGTGCTTAAGTCGCTGTTGGACCAAGCAAGTTGAGACACCGCCTCCAGATTTGCACTGGCATACCGTCCGGCAGGTCCTTGTATACTTTCAATTTCATTTCCGAATGCCACCTGCGCCGGTGTATCGGTCCACCATTTCAGGAAAGTCCATGCGGCATCTTTATGCTTACTGTTACTGAAGATACAGCATCCGGTCGAAGTACCGGAAACCACATTGTTAATACTTCCGTCCTCCTGAACCGTTCCGGGCACTTCGGCAAATCCCCACTGTCCCCGGATTTCAGGGGCTGCTGCCTGCAAATTGGCAAAAAACGTATAAGGCATAATAACGATGGGCGTCTGTCCGGTACGGAAATAAGTCAATGCGTCAATTTTTTGATAAACCTTGTATTTGGTGTAAAAATCGGTAAACTGCTTAAATGCTTCGAGTGAAGGTTCTTCATCCAAAACGCTTTTGGTAAGTTTTTCATCGTAGACCGTTCCGCCGTTCTGATATAGCAGCGTCGTAAAAATGTCAATGATATTTTCACTAATGTTCGGCAGTCCTATTGTCATATGCTGATTTTGCAGCTTCGGCAGCAGCGAATACATCTGTTTCCAGGTTGTCGGCACTGCCTCATTCAATTCGCTCAGAATATCTTTACGGTAAAACATCATATAAAAGGTATACTTATCGGGCAGGGCATAACACTTGTTCTGATAACGGAACTCGGTCAATGCCGCCGGATCGAAACGTGCTGCAACCTCTTCAAAATTCGGAAAAGAGGAAAGTTCCTGCACTGCGCCCCGATAGGCATAGTTCATCGGAAGGGAACGTTCCAAAGAAATGGCGATGTCCGGACCGTACCCTGCCGCAACTGCCGGAAGCAACACACTGATATCAACCAGGCGAATATTCACGCCGATATTGTAATTCGGGGTAAAATCCTGCGAGATGATTTGTTTCATCGCCTGCATCTGATCTCTGCCGGTGCCAAGCCAAAGGGTAATATCCTCTTTGGTATCCTCCGATACACTGATTGCGTTGTAATCAACAAAAAAGGATACTACAAAAGTTTTGATACCAAACCAAAGCCGTCCGAAAAAGCCTTTATCGGCAACGGCAGCATAATCTCCATTGGAAGTAATGTCGATATAATCTATCAACAGCGGCTGGCTTACCGCCCCCAATACCCAGGAGGACAGATTGCTAATGTTGATGCGGAAGGTATCCAAACGGGCAGGAAGGGTTTCAACATCTTCAATAAAGCTTTTCAGTTGTATCTGCACCTTTTCAATATTGGCATACCCGTCGCCCTTAATATCGGTCAGCGCAAGATATTCTGCCTTTATTTTATCAAGATGCTCATTTGCGGTCTTGATTTGCTGTAAAAGATCGGGCAGCATTTTTTCGATATTATAATCACGGTCTGCGTCCGGATAAGAGCCGGTGATCATAAACACCTGTTTATAAATATCGTTCAAATCGGCAACATAAAGATTCATCTTTTCCAACAGCTCACCGATTTGTCCCACTCCGTTTTCCAGCCGGAGCGTATGATCGCCTGCCTCTAATTCAAACCAATATTCACCGTCGCCGTTCCCCAACGTAAAATTCTGAAATCCGATTTGATAAGGAAATTCTATGTCATTTGCCTCAGCAAATGGAATTTTCCCGTCTATGTACAAGCGCCGGCTGCTGACCTGTCCCTCTGTATAATCCTGCTTGCCCCGAATGTTTATTTTGTAAAGTCCAGCTTTGTCAACATGAAAAATCCATTCAATATATTGCAGCGGACTGCTCCAGTTGGAGCCGCCGATCATATTCATCACTGTGGTATCCAAACTGACCGGAGAATTGAGCGCACTTTGAGAATCACAAACCGCATAAAGCGTTTTATCCGATTTAAAAGCAGCGTCCTCTCCTTCAATATGGATGGTATCGGCATCTACCTTAGATAAGGTATAGCCGTCGGATACTTCTTTGTAAGACTGCAGTTTCTTTTTTTGTAAAAACTTGATAGATTTAATTGCCATCGGTTCGCTGACTGCTTCCAGCGTGATGGTATTCACACCTGCTTTTAATGCGACCGTCAGTGCTTTTCCTACATTATAGCTGGAGGAATAAAGCGTTATCGTTTCAAAACGGGGAGATTCAACCTGATTCGGACGAAGCTGATTGCCCTGCTTATCCAGTTTTATGTCGGCTGATTCATTCTGATAAACGCGGTGAAAAGAAACAGCGCTTAAATCAGAATACTGTATTTCATCGTTGATATATATATTTCGTTCAATGGGATTGTTTTTGCCTTCCAAAGGGCAATAGCTGATTTCGATGTTATAAAGACCTGCGTCGGCAACCGAAAATGCCCATGTTACCGATCCCTGGTCGCTTGTCAGCAGTACGTTGGATTCATTTTGCACTGTCCCAACAGAAAGATTCTTGTCGGTAGCAGCAGAATAAGCCGCTCCGTTTACCGTAATTTCTGCGTTAGGCGCAGAATCGCCGGCATGCTCTTGGCGGAATTCATAAAAACTTTTATCTGAAATATTACTGTTCAATGCAGAAACAGAAAAACCTGAAGCGAGCAATGTTGCCGCAAGGATCGCGCTTCCCAATTTTAAAATGATTTTTTTCATCATTACCTCCAAGTTTCCGCCCCAAGCTATTATTTCACAATATGCTCTCCGCAACGTTATGTCGCGGAGAGCATCCTGTCAATTCTCAGTTTACTAATGTTCCGTTATAAACTGATGTGATTTGTTTTTGAATCTTAGACGCATAAGTATCTACTGCCTGTTTTGCGGACTTTCCGCCCAAGATTGCCGGCCACAGCTCATTCTGCAAAATAGTCCCCACATTGTAGCTGGCGGCGTAGTTGAATACCGGGTTCTCTGCCTGATAATACAGCACTTTTTTGGCGTTGCTGTCAAGGCTGGTTTTTAATGCGGTATAAAGCTCATCTGTTTTGTCGGTTACTTTTCTCTGAATCTTGCGGCTGGTATCCCAGTAAGCTGCCAAATCCTGTACCGCAGCCACCAGTTCCTTCGGTGATTTTGCAGCGGTCGGAATCACAAACATTTCAGGCATGGTGCCTGTTGAAGTAGTATAAGACTTTGCAGCAGGACCTTTCGGCAAGTATACCCAACCGATATCCGAAGACGCAATGCCGTAATTAAGCAAAACCGCTCCATAACGTGCATGGTAATTAAACATTGCAACATGACCGGTTGTCATTGCGTTAAACGGACTGCTGGTGATCGCGCCGAGTTCCTTTCCGTCCGGAACGGTGTTATCAGCGTGCAGCTTTTTTACAAAGTCAATCGCATTAAGGGCATTTGCAGAGTTCAAGGAGAACTTCGGAGCACCCGAAGCGGTTGTCGTAAGCAAGGATGCATTATTGGTGCTGACAAAAGCAAGCCACGGATCTTCAGAGGTGTATGCCCAATCATCCGGCTTTCCGTCCCCATTAGTGTCATTGGTCAGCTGTTTGCAAACAGCACGGAAGGTGTCCCAATTCCATTTATCCTGATTCACATAGGTCCACGGATCTGTTACATTGTACTTTCTGAACAGAGCGCGGTTATACCAGATGCCATGTCCCATTTCATTCGGGCTGTATGGCATGCCGTACTGTTTGTTCTTAAATTTGCCCACTGTTTTGAAAATCCCTGTGTTCCAGCTGGGATCGTTGTCAAAATCATAATATTTACTCAGTTCAAGAACAGCACCCGAGTTTGCTGCGTTCGGATACACATCATATCCGCGCAAAGCAATCACATCATAGGTAGATGTTCCCGAAGCATGATCGTTGATTAAGGTCTGATATAATCCTTGATAGTCTGATTTTTGTACAAACTTAAATTTGCAGTTATACTTTTCCTCAGTTAGTTTGATGCTTTCATTGAAAATGTTGTTCTCAGAAGCTTTCGGCACTGCATTTTCCCATGCAATTGTGATTGTGCGCCCTTTCAAGTCATAAATCGGCTCTTTAAAAGTGCTGGAGCCGCCGTTGCTGTTGTTTTTGGAAGTCGTAGCAGTTCCGCCGTTGTTTTTGGATGCAGTGGAAGTGTTTCCGGTGCTGCCGGAATCGTCATTACTACTGTCCGCAGCAGACTCGCCGGCATCTGATGAGGTGTCATCGGTGCTTTCTGTACTGTCGGAATTACTGTCAACATCGGTACCGCTTACTGCACCTGAAGCAGTATCAGAGGAAGAAGGATTAACCTTGGGACTGCACCCGATACAAGTTGCCGTTATCAGTGCTGACAGAACAAACGCCGACATCCTCTTCCAAAATGAAATATTATTATTAATCATAGCGTGGTATTCCTTTCTTAAAGCTTCTGTGTGGTTTTATCGATGAATAACCAAAGCACAAAAGCAGGGTTTGAAAGAAATACTGTCGTATTCCTTTCAAACGTCGTGCTTTTTTAAGAGGAGATTATGCTTGAAGACTTTTTTGTCTGATTATTTGTTTTGCATTCTTTTTTTCTGAATCAGGATAACAGCCACTGACGCCGAGATCATGATTACAACCGCTGCTGCCGCTGCTGTTGTAACACCGGTTTCTGCGCTGTTGTCCTCGTCCGGAGTGCTGTTGTCACTGTCGCTGCTGTTGCTGTCGTCATCTGCAACAAGTCCTTCGATGATGCCTTCGGTCACGCCGCTGAGTACCAGCCCTAATTCGTCCATGCCAATGTCAATAGTAATGCCTTTTGTATTATGTGCAACAGTGATGTTCAGACCGTTCATTGCAGTAGCTTCTCCGGTGAGCGCTTCGAAAGTAACATATCCGTAATCCGCTCCGTCCGCCCCGACTGCAGTTAATTCAACGTAACCGGTGCTGACATTATTAAAGATAAATTGACCTTTGTCATTGGTTTTTGAAATAGAATTGCCGTTTAAAGTGACAGTTGCACCGGAAACCGGTTTGCCGGTTTGATCTTTCAAAACACCGGTCATTGTAAAGATGGTTGTCTGTCCTTCATATGGATTGTCATTATTATCGTCATCATCGCCGCCGTCATCAATTTTATCGTCTACATAATCGGGAGCGGTGTCTCCGGTATAGCTGACTAACCCGAAATCATCAAAATAAACTTTTCCTTCTCCCGGTACGCCGATGATCAGACCATACATTCCTAATGTTGTGATGTTGGAGAGTGCATCTTCGATGTCGCCTCTGACAAAGTTTTCATTCGTCAGCGGGATACGAACATATCCTTCAAATTCTGCCGGAATTTGAAGAGTCGGGCACTTGATGCTATTTAAATCAGGGACGATATGATGACTGTTTTCTACAACTTCAGCATCGCTCCATTTTCCGGTGGATTTGTCATAGAGCTTAATGCCGGTTGCGTCATAGTTGAGCATCAGTTTTTGCGTGCCGAGTTCAATATAGAACAACTGAAGCGGATTACAGCCTTCGGGACAAGTGTTGTTTACATAGAACTGGAGATATTTTGCCTGGCTCCAATCATTGTAATTTTCAATGTTGGTATTTAAATGCAGGTTTTGATGTCCGCCCGGGCTTCCGTCGGTAAAAGTTAACAAATAGGACTGGCTGCCGTTGTTTTTCTGATCGGTTGAAACAGCACCGGTGCCTCCGTTGTCTGCGGGAACCTGTACCAAGTCATCGGTTTCAAATCCGGTAAGCGGTTTATAAACTTCTCCCGGATTCAGCTTAACGGTATCGGTGGTTGTATATTCGTCATTACCGTCATCATTGCCTGAATCAACCGGTGTTCCCATAACCCAAGCAAGATTATCCATCGTTGCAGTGTAAGCCTTGTCGGGATCTGCGATGTGAGTATAAACATCCAAGCCGTTAATCAGATTGTCACCGAATACATATTTATCGTTCTCATCGCTGGCGCCTGCTGTACAGCCTTTAAAGGAGGAAAGCGGAATTCTGACAATTCCTTCTGAGTTTGCAGGGACAGTGATACAAGCTGCATTGTCATAATATGTAGCTTTAGTTGCAATGGTCATGTCAGTCCAGGTCTTTGTGGCATAATCATAGAACTGGTATGGCTGACCGGCAGCTGCCTGAACCTGATATCCGGCAGCAGAGGTATAAAGTTTAAACCAGAACATTTCAAACGGTTTGTTTGCAGGATTTTTGATTTCAAACTGCAAATAATCCGCAGTGGAAGAGCCGGTTCCGTCTGCAAAAGGATTAATCGTCAATTGTTTAAATCCGGCAGCCGTTCCATCTGTTATTGCAAAACTGTGAACGCCGTCAGCTTCACTTGCAAAATCAGAAAGCAATTTGGAGGCTTGACCGCTTATCAACGCAGCCTCATAAGCAGGTTTTGTTTCCCACTTTGTTGTTGTTTCTGCAGATGCAAACGGAATTGCGCCTAAAGAAACAGAGCACACTAAAACAATCGCTGTAAACAATGCCAGTAGTCTTTTTTTACACATACAGTTCGCTCCTTTTTAAGATATTGTGCTTGTTTATTGGAAATAATATACAATTTGAATTGTCATATTTTTCTTTCGATCGAGAGTGTCATAAAAAATCCAGAAAAATCCAAAACTTTCATTTGTTATTATTTACCAAAAAAACAAAGCAACATCATCAATTGATTGATAACTAAATTATATCCGACGTTTTTGATTTTGGCAATAGTATTATCAATATTTTTTAACTATTATTGCAAAAAACGTCATAATCAACATTAAATTTATATTTTGTTATGCAAATATTCTAATTTTATAAAAAATAAATTTAAAAATATATTGTCAATCTGCTTTGGACTAAAGATAAAAGGTTATCAAATTTTAAAATTTGATAACCTTTTATCTATTTATATATTGACAACTTTATAATCTAGGTGTATTATAATATCGTTAACAGCAAAAAAAGGGGGGGATTTGCATGGGAAATATACCAAAATATCAAGAAATCATCAACTACATCCAAGAACAAATAGAAAACAAAATTTATTCCGGTGACAGTCAGTTGCCTACAGAGGAAGCGCTGGCAAAACAGTTTCATACCAGCCGACCCACTGTTGTAAAAGCAATGGAAAAATTGCGGGATTTAAATGTTGTCTACCGCGTGCAAGGGAAAGGCTCTTTCGTTCGTTCCGAAAAAAAGTTGTTAGGTTCACAAGATTCTAAAGTAATTTCGGTCGTACTGCCGTTTGCGCAATATCGGGACGCTGCCAGACTGGATGAAATGAATATCCTAAAAGGAATCGCGCGTTTGCTGGATCGCTTCGGCTATTTCACAATGATCCATTATTGTAAAGATAATGATGAAGATTTTATCAAGACCGTACAGGCAGTTCGGCAATCTGTCAGCATCGGCACAATCGCTTATGTTGCAAAAGGTTTGTTGGATTGTCCCGAAATATACGATCTGTTTATGGGAGATTACCCGGTTGTTCTGGTAGACAAACCGATTATGGGATCCAATTGTCCCTGTGTACGTTCGGACAACGTAAAAGGCGCAATTATGGCAGTCGATCATCTGGTTGACTGCGGATATCATCATATTTATTTTCTGTCCGATTTTAACGCTACCTACAACGAGTCGCTCAGAGAACGTTACGTCGGCTTCTGTCAAGGAGTCCAAAAACACAAGGCACACAATAATGCGTTCGGTCATTTTATTTTAGGCTCCCAAGATGAAGATCAAACCGAACTGAACAACGTCATTAAACAACTGATGCTAAAACATAAAAACGAACGGGTTGGTATTTTCTGTACCGGAGATTATTTGGCAATTAAAACATACAATGCATTGCTGGAAGCAAGTGCAGATGCTCCTAAAAATTTCGGTGTAATCGGGTTTGACGGGCTTGGTTTAAAAGCAGCGGACAATTCCACCCTAACTACAATGTCACAGGATTATTACAACATTGGCAAGGTGGCTTCTGAAACTATGCTGAAGCTTTTGAGCAACACACCGGTTCCCAACGATATCATTAAATTAGATGTAACCTTGCAGGAAGGTACTACCACAATAAAACTTTAATTGCAACATTGGAGGATTTATATTGAAACACATTTTAGGCAATACATATCAAACCGACTTTATTAAGATATCACAAACAGACGACGGCATTTTTCACGCAAACCAAAACGGAGTGTCCGACATCTGGACACCGGATGACAGAAAGGTTGAATTTATTGAGATCGGGGAGCAGGTTCTGTGCAATGTAAAATCTTCGATGGGTTATCCTGCGATCTATCCGATGCGGCAGGCGGACTGTAATCTTCCGGCAAAAGCTGTTCTGATGGATTTAGACGGTACATCGGTGCATTCGGAAAGTTTTTGGATCTGGATTATTGAGCAGACAGTCTGTGCATTGCTTAATAATCCGCAATTTTGTTTGTCAGAAGAAGATTTGCCTTTTGTTTCAGGACATTCAGTGTCAGAGCATCTGAAATATTGCATTGATAAATATGCGCCCCGGTCAACCGTGGAACAAGCCAGAGCACACTATTTTAACATTACCCGTTTTGAAATGAGCGAAATCATGGCTGGCAGAGGAAAAGAAAATGCCTTTACGCCTGCACCGCATTTAAAAGAATTTTTATTGGAATTAAAGGCGCATCATGTAAAAATCGGATTGGTTACCAGCGGGCTGACCGAAAAAGCCATGCCTGAAATCGTTTCCGCTTTTCGCACCCTTGGGATGGGAAACCCCCTCGATTTTTATGACGCTGTTATCTCGGCAGGCACCAACCTTACTCAAGGGCAGGTTGGTACCCTGGGAGAATTGGAGCCAAAACCGCATCCTTGGCTTTACGCAGAAACTGCCCGGGTCGGATTGGGTTTTTCAAAAGAAGAAAATTGCGTAATTGCAATGGAAGATTCTGCCGCCGGCGTTGTTTCTGCACGATTGGCAGGTTTTCCCTGCATCGGTATAGAAGGCGGAAATATTCGCCAAAGCGGTGTCACTTCGCTGTGCTGCAATATGTACAGCGACCTTATGGATACACTGCCTGCCATTTTAGGATAATATCTGCTTTTATTTTAATCAGAAACCGCCGCAAGTTGATGGATTGCTCAACTGCGACGGTTTTTATTTCATGCTTGCCGAAGATTTCCCAAACAAAATACAAGGTTTTTATTATTTTTTACGAAAAACTTGATAAGCTGTCATTACCGCCGCAAAAACAACGCCGGCGACCGGCCAGATAAGCCAACTATTTTTCCAATCATTGGTATAAAAACTGTATCCGAGAAAAAGTGCTACTGCCGTAAGCCAATATATTGCCCCTATTGCTCCGGCGTATCCGCTGTCTTTTTTTGCAGCTTTGGTATAATCACCTTCTTCCAACAACTTTTCCATGCTTGTCCAGTTGATCCCGGCAACAATAAAGAAGGTTACCCCTATTGCAGCAGTCATCATGGTAATTGCAAGCCCCATTACCGCAGCGAAGGCATTTTCAGTAAACGCTCCTATCATCAGCGGCACAACGGATAGAATACAGACGCTCGTTCCAATCACATTATATTTTGTATAAGTGCTGCGATATTGCTTTTTTCTTTCTCTCACCATGCCGGATACACCGTATTCCGTGTCAATCAGTTCCTTTTCCAGATACTCATACGGTTTCGTTTGAGCGCCGCACAGAACAAAAACTGCAGCAGCAACTGCAACCATCAAAAGCATGACAACCAATCCGATTCCGCCCGCCATGTTCTCCGAAACAGACAACACGCCCGATTCGGACGCCGCTCCTAATAAAATCAGACAAATCGGGGAAAGAATGCACAGAAAAACTGCAAAAGCAATTTTCCCCGCCGTTGCTTTTTTAATCGTTAAAAAAGCGTTAGCCTCTTCCAACGAAACACGGCGTGCCAAAGTTTCTTCTGACGTATCCTCAGTGATATATTCTTCTTCCTCAAACTCTTCTTTCAGAAGATAATCAATACTTACGCCGAAAATTTTACTAAGCTGTAAAATTTTATCCAAATCCGGCACAGATTGTGCCCCTTCCCACTTGGAGACCGATTGTCTGGAAACCTTCAATCTCTCTGCCAGTTCTTCCTGCGACCAACCGTTTTTCTTCCGCAGCCGGATAATTTTATCGGCTAAAATCATCATTTTTATTCCCATTCCTTTCTGAGCTTTTATACAGGTTTATTGTCTTTTGCAATCCGGTAGATTGTAAAAGACTGTCCCTTCTCGTTCGCACCTCACAAGATTGGCGCGCTGCCGAATTGTTTTTATCTCAGTAATTATCGTCCGGCATGACATTATCATAATCGTTTTTCCGGTTGCACTCCACCAATCAGCCTTTAAAATTTGTCAACTGCCGGTTGCATACGAAAAAAATCAGAGCTTTCGCTCTCTGTGAATGTTATTTCTATTATAATAGCAATATATGTATTTGGTCAACCTCACGCAACTGTGTTAGGGGAATTATTTAACAAACAAGCAGCCGTCAGGCTGATTTAAAATCAATACTATTTTTTATTGCGTTGCACCGCAGTGTGCATAAGCAAAATAAAATAGTTCTTCTAAAAAAAACAGCCGTCAGGCTAATTTAAAATCAATACTATTTTTTATATGAGCTTTTTACCAAATTGTCAAAACACATTATGCTTTACTGTAATATCTATATTCCCTTTTTATGTATCCGGTCGGAGGCGTCGCCCCGGCCGATGCATCCTGCTTCCGCCGTTATGCGACGCTGCCGAGACGGGGCTGCTCGATCGTCTTGGAAAAATTATACATATTTTCGGCAAAAATACCATATCCGCAAGTCGGATCATTAATCAACACATGGGTAACCGCGCCGACCAATTTTCCGTTTTGAATAATCGGGCTGCCGCTCATTCCCTGCACAATACCACCCGCTTTTGCAAGCAGTTCTTTATCGGTCACCCGGATCACCATGTTTTTCGTTAAATTGGTGCTGCCGATACTGGCACGCTCTATCTGGATTTCATATTCTTTTGGTGCTTTTCCGTCCAGTGTTGTTAAGATCGTCGCTTTTCCGGTCTTAACCTCCTGTTTCATTGCCAGCGGAAGCGCTTTGGCTACCGACGGACAATAATCCATTAAGCCGAACACGCCCGTTTCGTTATTAATCAATAGGTTGCCAACCGCACGTTGGGATACAAAAGATCCTTTCAATTCTCCCGGCGTACCGGCTTTTCCCTTGACCACTCCGTTTATCGTAACATCTACCACTTCTCCGCTCATAAGCGGCAAAACATCTCCCGTGTCTACATCGCAGATGGCATGCCCCAGTCCGCCGAAACTTCCGGTGGAGGGATCATAAAAAGTAACGGTGCCGATACCTGCCGAGCTGTCCCGCACCCATATCCCCGCTTTATATTTGCCGTCTGATTGAGATTTCACCGGCTGCAAGCTAACTGTCATATCCTGACTTTTTCTGCGCAAGACAACGGTTAACTTCTTTCCGTTGCTGTTTGCAATAACGGCACCTACATCCTCGTTGGTCAGCATTGCTTTGCCGTTAATCGTAAGAATACTGTCTCCCAACTTAATCCCGGCTGTTTTAGCAGGGTTGACCGAACCGTTTTCAGAATCAACATCGTTCACTCCGACCACCAAAACGCCATCGGTAAACATTTTGATTCCGAACGGAGTTCCGCACGGTACCAGCATTTTCTCTTTTACCACATCAATAGTTGTCGTCTTAACGGGAATAATACCAAAAAGCATTATTTTCCCGGAATGAGAAGACCCCGCCACCTCCGAAACCGCTGCTGCGCGTCCGGTTTTCAATGGCTCATCGTTTTCCATAGACAGCGCAAGTTTTGAGTGTAAAACCACCTTTTCCCCTTCTACCACATAAAACTTATTCGGCAACGCTATATCAAGATAAATTGTTAAACCGAAAAGTATCATCACCGCGATTGCAGTCAGCGATGTCATAATTTTGATACATTTTTTCAAAAAACTTCCCCCTTTTTTTCAAATCGCATATGTGCTGAAAAAGCCCGTATGTGCGTTATGTCAGATTCCTTCGCTGCAATATTACTATTTGAAAAATCAGACAGAATATAATCGGTAAATATATGACGTTACATATTTACAAAATTGACATTTAATAGTATTATTAAAATGGTATAATATTTAAAATCATCAAATCATTCAAATTATTATTTGCAGCAAAGTTTAAAATATTAATTTTTTATTTGACTATTTTTTTATTGCGCTGCACCGCAGTGTGCAAAAGCAAAATAAAATAGTTCTTCTGAAAAAACAGCCGCCAGGCTGATTTAAAATCAATACTATTTTTTATTTTGAAAGGAAGTCCAAAAATATGAAAGCAACCTATCGCGTCTTTTCGATTCTAATGTATATTGCCATGATTTACAGCACCTTCACCGGCATTATTTGCGGCGTTTTGCTGGCGGACAGCAAATACAACGGCTTCGGATATCCTATCATGATCATCACTCTTGCCGGTTTTGCCGTGGGATTGGTATTATTTTTCTTAAAATTAAAATGGTCCTCTTTCTTTGTCCTGCTCGGCACCTCACTGGCACGTATCTATCTTGCTTTTGCGCTGCAGCGGCAAAGCCCGCTGGACTCTATCGTCTTTTATAAGCAGCATCTGCCCATTTTGGCAGTGGCACTGTTTTCGCTCATTGCGGTGTTGTGCTACAAAAAATATAAAAAAGAGGAAAAGGGCGTTACTTTCTATAAAACCGAAAAAGATTTGCAAATCAAAGAAGAAAAAGAAATATTGGAAGATTTAGAAGAAGCAGAAGAATTAAAAGAGGACGAAGCTTTGGAAATCATTTGACATTGATTTTTTTCTTTACGATAAATATCATTAAAAAACGATTTCAGGAGGACAACATAAAATGAGTGTTACGGTAGAATCATTCGGAAAATTTCCGAGCGGCGAAGAAGTGAAGCGATTCCGGCTGACCGGAAAAAACGGATTAACCGCATCCTTTTTGAACTACGGCGCCACTCTCCAAGCCTTGGAATTTGACGGAAAGGATCTTGTGCTGGGATTTGATACAGCTGAACAATACCGCGCAACGCCCGGCTCTTATCAAGGCGCAACCATCGGCAGATTCGGCAACCGGATTGCCGCAGGGAAATTTTCCTTAAACGGTAAAGAATACACCTTGTGCTGCAACGAAGAAAACCGCGGACATCTTCACGGGGGCACCGTCGGATTTGACAAAAAAATCTGGGATGCTGCAATCTTAAACGACAAAGAGGAGCCCTCGGTCGCCTTTTCTCTGTTCTCTCCGGATGGAGAAGAAGGATATCCGGGCAATTTAAAAGTCACCGTGACAATGACGGTGACTGCGGACAACGAATTAAAAATTTCTTATCATGCTTCCGGCGATGCTGACACCGTGCTGAACATGACAAATCATGCCTATTTCAATTTAAACGGAACAGACGGCGGAACGGTTTTGGATACCGTTCTGACTTTACGCGCCGACTTCATTACACCGGTAGATGATCTTTTAATTCCGGATGGGAGCCTAATGCCGGTAGAGAATACGCCTTTTGACTTCCGTTCGGGGAAGCCGATCGGACAGGATATCGACAGCTCACATCCCCAAATGCTTTTGGGTGGCGGCTATGACCACAATTTTGTGCTGAGCGGAGAAGAAAAACTGCATCACGCGGCAACCGCGATCAGTCCGCGCTCCGGCATCCGTTTGGACTGCTATACCGATCAGCCTGCCGTTCAGCTTTATACTGCGCAGGGATTAGAATCGGCATACGGAAAAAACAACACACCGCTGTATCGCCACCAAGGCTTTTGTCTGGAAACACAGCATTTTCCCGACAGCCCCAATCAGCCCGCCTTCCCGACTACAACATTGAAAGCGAATGAGACGTTTGATTCGGTCACGATCTACCGGATATCCAAAGAAAAATAACAGATCGGAGTGCAATGCAAATCACATGATAAAAGCGGTTTTACTGGATGTTGACAATACCCTGCTGGATTTCCATGCCTGCGCCGAGGCATCAATGAACTGCGCTTTAGAAGAAAATCAGCTTTCGCATCAAGACGGTTTGTTTTCTGCGTTTTTAAGGATCAATGACGGTCTATGGCGGGAAATTGAGCAGGGGTTACTGACCAAAGAACAATTACATCAAACCCGTTGGAACAAAATCTTTGCAGAGCAAGGAATTGCATTTGACGGAGTCGTGTTCGAAAAAAGCTTTTTAAAATATCTGGCACAAAAGGTGTTTCCGATCGAAGGAGCGTACTCACTGCTGCAATACTTATCAGGGAAATATACTGTCTGTGCAGTAACCAACGGTCCATACGAACAACAACAGAAACGGTTGGAGGCTGCAAACATGCTTCCCTTTTTTGATCATCTCTTTGCTTCGGAACAAATCGGTTTTGAGAAACCGAGCGAAAACTTTTTCGACGCCTGTTTCGCCGCTTTGTCCGATATCTCACCGGAGGAATCAATGATTATCGGCGATTCGATTACCGCAGATATGATGGGCGGTCTGAGATACGGCATTCAGACCTGTTGGTTTAACTATCACCACGCTCAGCCGCCAAAGAATCTTTCTTTCACTTATATCGCCGACGCGCTGGAAGACATCAAGCACTTTTTATAAATGGTTCAGTGAGCATGAAAACAAAAATCGCCTCATCGGTAAAATCCGATGAGGCGATTTGATGTTTTAACTAAATTTTCGAATATCCAAAGCTATTGACGATAGCGTCAATTTTACGTCCTTCTTTGCAGAACGGACATTCGTCATACTTGTAGGTATGATAATCCGGCAGATCCTCAGGAGTAAACAGCGCTTTTATCGGAACATGATACTGATTCTCAATTGCGCTGAACAACGCAGAGATCCCCACTACCTTTCCGCCGTAATACTTAATGCACTCCAGAGAACGGATAATGGATTTTCCGGTAGAAGCAGAAGCAATCAACAGAAGGATGTTTTTGCCCCAAACACATTTTTGAATATTATCACGGAAAATCATCTGACCGTTGGTGTTAAATTCGGGTGTAATAATACGAATGGTTTCGTCCCGATTCATGGCGCCGTATCCGCTTTCGGCAAGCCTGTCAGCAAGATAAGCGGCAATCACTTCGGTTCCGTCCATGCATACAATAGTATCAATTATCGTATTGGTTTCATACTCTTTGGCAAGCAGTTCGCCGGCAATTTTCGCAATGTTGTGTTTTGTTTTAATTCCGGTCATATCAATATAGTAATTAATGTGTGAATGGTTGGTTGCAAAATGTCCCGGAATAATTTTGATTTTCAGATTTTTATCCTGTTTTGAAATAATGTTAATTGCCCTTGCTTCCATAATATTGCAGTCCTTTCTGTATCAGAAATCTGTTGTAATATTATTATAGCATATTTTATAAAAAAATACAATCACATTTTTGTTTTCTGGGCAATAAATTAAATCATGTTTATGACCATTTCTTTCATACTTCTTCTCTTGTCACGTTCTTTATCCATCTTCCGCTTTTGAATCGGAACAAACAGCAAATCACTTTTGCAGGCTCATCCAGCTTAAAAAACAGATATACAAGCGGTACCGGCAGCTTCAGCAGCAGCCCCGCAACGATACCAAGCGGCACACTGATCAGCCACAGCGTCGAAATATCTACTGCCAAATTGAACCGGGAATCTCCGGCGCCACGCAGCACACCGACAATAAACAACGCCGACAGCGATATAAAAAACACGATTATCGCCGTTACAACCAGCATCTCCCGTGCCAGTTCCTTTGCTTCGGCAGACACGTTATAAAAATCCACCACCGTATTGCGTACCAAAAAGATCAATGTCGCAGAACACAGCCCGATGACAATAGACACCATCGTTAAGGTAAACGCCGATTGTTTCGTACGATGAATGTCCCCGGCACCAACGCTTTTTCCGACCATCACCGCCGCAGCATTCGCAATGCCGAATATCGTAATCGTGGCAAGCTGCTGGACCACGCCGGCAATGGAATTTGCCGCCACGGCGGTTTCTCCGATTCTGCCGAAAATCATCGCCTGTATCGAGGTCCCCAGCGCCCACATAAGCTCATTGAGTGCCACCGGCAAACTATAATGAAGAAAATCCCGCAGCAGAGTTTTGTTTCCGGTCAACAAATCCCGTATACGGAAGCAAAGCCGTTTGTCAATCCACAGCGCATACACCGTCAACACGCAAAACTCCGCTATCCGCGCAATCAGGGTTCCGATCGCGGCGCCCTTGATTCCAAGCGCCGGCGCCCCCAGCAAGCCGAAAATGAAAATGGCGTTAAAAATCACATTCAGCAAAAAGGTGATGATATTCGACACTACCGATATACCCACAATTTCCATGCTTCTGATGGAGGACACGTAGGTATTCGACAGCCCGAAAAAGAAATAGATATATCCCACTATTCTCAGATAATCCGCGCCATATGCAACGATGACCGGATCGCCGGTATAAATCCGCATGATCATCTCGGGCACGCACAACACCAGCAAACCAAATAACACTGAAAATACCATGGATATCCGAAGCGCAATTGCAATAATTTTACGCACCGTAGCAACGTCGCCTTTACCCCAGTATTGCGACGCCAGCACCGACGCGCCGCCCGCAATGCCGTAAGTCAGAATCGTAAAAATAAAAAACGGCTGACCGGCAAGATTTGCCGCCGAAATAATGCTGTCTCCCAGCCTTCCCAGCATCAGCGTATCCATCATATTGATACCGAATGTAATCAAATTCTGCATCGCAATCGGCAATGCAACACCGACCAATGTAGTGTAAAATTTTTTATCTGTTGCTAAAAGCATCCCTTTGCCGACATCCTTTTCTGTTTATCTCATCTTTATTTTGACTGCATTCTTGTCACACGGTCAAATCTGCCGTCTTCACCGGCTGTACCGCCTGCAAACTTTCCGGCGGCATTTCGACCTGCCAGCCGATTTTTCCGGCGCTGAACAGGATGGTTTCAAAGTCTGACGCCGTTTGATGAATGAAAGTGGGAAAGCTCTTTTTCATTCCGATTGGAGAGCAGCCTCCGTGAATATATCCCGTCAGCGGGAGCAATTCCTTTGATTTCACCATCTCTACTGCTTTTTCGCCAACGCATGCGGCGGCTTTTTTCAAATCCAATTCCTCCGCTACCGGTATCATGAACACATAATGACCTCCGCTTTTGCCGACCGTTACCAGTGTTTTAAAAACCTGAGCAGGATTTTCGCCTAACACAGACGCCACTTCAACTCCGCTTATGGCATCGGTTTGTGCATAACTATGGCTGACATATGAAATTTTATGCTTATCCAGTATCCGCATGACATTTGTTTTCTCTGCCATAAGTATTCCCTTTCTTTCTGATATTATCGTCGATTCATGAGGGTGATTGACCTGTTACCATAACAAATCCTGCCGCCCGAACTGTTTCGGGCGGCAGGATCTTTCCAACTGCAACCATCCGTTTTAGCATCAAGACAAGTACTATCGCACAGCCTTTTCCCGTCTTGCAGCCGCAAAAGCGCTCTGTCCATCCCTGAAAATGTCGCCACCCGCCGCATCTGCTGCTACAATCAGTGGAAAATTCTCTAAAGTCAAACGCTTAACCGACTCGCAGCCAAGCTCTGCAAACGCAATAACCTCACAGCTTTTGATACATTTACAAGCCAGAGCCCCGGCTCCGCCGATCGCGCAAAGATACACCGCCTGATTTCGGCAAATTGCATCCTTTACCGCCTGACTCCGCTCTCCCTTGCCGATCATACAGGACAATCCCAAATCCAGCAGTCTGGGAGCAAAAAAATCCATTCTGCCCGATGTAGTCGGCCCGCAAGCACCAATCGCCCTTCCGGGTGGCGTCTGCGTCGGACCTGCGTAATAAATGGTTGCGCCCTCCAATTCAAACGGCAAAGGCGCCCCGCTGTCCAACAACGCAAATATTTTCTTATGTGCCGCATCTCTGGCAGTGTAAACCACTCCGCTCAAAGAAACGGTATCAAAAACCCGAAGCATCCCCGCTTTTTCTCTCAATTCGGATGCGTTCAGTCTGTATTCCATATCCTTACACTTCCTGCTTATTAATCCATCCCTAACAGCTCTCCCAGCCGTTTCAAAACAGACGCCAGCCGATTCGTAGTGCCGCTTTTTTCGGCGCGCTTTCCGCCCGCCTGCGGCTCATCGAAAAAAGTTTGGTTTCTGCCGCTGCTCATCGGCATTCATTACCGGTTTTGCCGGCGCCTTGGAAAAACCGACAATATCCGGCTCTTTTTCTTTCGGCACAGAATCCGGAGCAACATTCGTTACACCTGAGGGTTTCGGCGCATCCTGCTCCGCTGTGCCCTGCTGTTTCGGGGCAGGTTTACTGCTTTGAAAGTTTTTAATCTGACTCTTTGCCGTATACAGTGAATTTTCAATCGTTTCTATCTGAGAATCTACATTTCCCAGCATGGTATGCAGATTGGTCTTAATCTGCCCCAACTGCTGTAAAAAGCATTGGAGATCGGCAGACAGGCTGTCCACTGCCGCATCGGTTTCTGCCGTCAATTCCGCTGACCGATGCTCTGCCTGTCGGATAATCACCTCGGCGGATTGCTTTGCCTCTAATATCATTTCACCGATTTCAACCGACAGCTTATCATATTTCCGGCTCTTGCTTTCGCACGCTTCCAGTTTGATGGTCAGCTTCTGCGCTTTGTCCTCTAAAAAGGCGATTTTAACATCCCGCTCTTTCAACAACTGCAGAGAGGCTTTCGATTCAGAAGTCACTTTTGCCAGTTCTTCCTCGACAACGGCAAGCCGTTCCTCCTGATTTTTTGCTCTTTCCTCCAGCTCTGCACGTTCTGTTGCAATCTGATTCCGCTCTGCACAGCGCGTTTGCAGCTCCGCCTGCGTATCATTCAGTTTGGTTTGCAGCTGATTCACCTTCTCGGTCAAATCATGAATTTCATCTGCCTTTTCTCCGGCAAATTCTTCAATAAACTGCAGGACATCCCGCCGGCGAAATCCGCCGAAAAGAGATTTTTTAAATTTTACAATTTCCATCCCAATCACCATTCCAATCTACGTTTGTGGCGGTTTATATACGAAGCGCGATTACCTTTTTCACCGATATCTACATAGACAAGCAACAACATTACAAGCTTTATACTGATTCTTTTTTATTATAACACATACCACTTGCGCAGCGAAGCGAGCAGTGTTTCAATAGAAAAGTGCCGGCGCTTTGCGCCGTCTTAGCCGCATTTCATGCGGCGCGCAGAAGCAATCGCTTCTGCTCCGTTTTTTATTATAGCTTATTTTTCTGCGTTTGGCAACTGTTTCAGGACGATTTTCTTTTATGGCGAGTCCGGATGAGTCCGCTTTCCGACGGACAGTAATTGCCCTTCTCTTTTACGGGAAACATAGGCGGCAAACCGCATTTCCTGTTTGCAAAAATACGCACACTTCCTGCCGGTTTTACATAAGATATATCACACAGAAATAATTTTCCTGTATGTTCCTGAATGGTGAGCAACAAGCCGTTTCCGAAAGCCGGATTCGACAGGGTTGCTTTTTTCGATTTGATTACGGCGCGTTTTCAGCCGCAAATGCAGCTTATGTGAAAACGCAGAAAGGCTGGATACATATGTATAAAAAAGATCTTGTTTATCTTGTTGCCGGGGGCGATCAACGCCAGGTTCATCTCGCTGATCTTTTATCCATGGACAGCGTTGTTTATGCCATCGGCTTTTCTGATGACATTGTTTTCTCGGAGCATGTGAATCATGTAAAATCCCTGGTGGAAATTCCTGCTCCGGTCGATATTATCGTTTTGCCGATTCCCGCTATGGCGTCGGGGCGCACGATCAGCGCGCCGCTGTGCGCACATCCACTGCTGGCGGACGAGGTGCTTTCCTGCGGCGAGCCCGGCACTCTGGTCATGGGGGGAATGATCAATAGCGTACTCCAAAAAAAGTGTGAACAGCACGGTCTGCAATGGATCGACTACATGGAACGGGAAGAATTAGCCATTCTAAATGCCGTACCTACCGCTGAGGGAGCGATACAGATCGCTATGGAGGAGCTCCCCACCGTATTATTCGGTCAGCGCTGTCTGATTACGGGATTCGGGCGGATTTCCAAGGTTCTGGTGCGGGATCTGTTGGCGCTTGGCATGGATGTCACGGTTTCCGCCCGCAAATTTGCCGATCTCGCCTGGATCACGGTCTACGGGGCAAGGAAACTCCCGATTTGCAGGCTGGGTGACCGATTGGACAAATACGACCTCATTATCAACACCGTTCCTGCCAAACTGTTTGACCGGTCGATGCTCTCCAAAGTACGCAAAGACAGCTTAATCATCGACCTTGCCTCCAAACCCGGCGGAGTGGACTTTGATGCCGCTCGCGAACTGGGAGTCAACACTATTTGGGCACTTTCTCTCCCCGGAAAGGTGGCGCCGATCAGCGCCGGACAAATTATCTGTGACACCATCTACAACATTTTATCCGAACTGGAGGGATAATTTTGGACAAAATAAAACTGGGATTCGCGCTTTGCGGCTCATTTTGCACCTTTTCCAAGGCGATTCCCAAAATAAAATACCTAGTTGATTCAGGATATGACGTTACGCCAATCATGTCCTTTCATGCATATGAAACCGATACCCGTTTCGGCAAAGCCTCCGACTTTGCCGCTCAAATGGAAGAAATCACCGGTCATCCGGTTCTTCACACATTGGTGGACACCGAGCCGATCGGTCCCAAGCGAATGTTTGACCTGTTGATTGTTGCGCCCTGCACCGGCAACACCCTCGCCAAACTCGCCCTCGGCATCGTAGACACGCCGGTCACAATGGCGGTCAAATCTCATCTTCGCAATTCCCGCCCGGTAGTGATAGCCGTTTCCACCAACGATGCGCTCAGCAACTCTGCCAAAAACATCGGCGCATTAATGAACCGAAAGAATTACTATTTTGTTCCGATGGCACAGGATAATTTTGAAAAGAAGCCCACTTCGGTGGTCGCCGACTTTGAAAAGATTGCCGACACCATCGCCGCTGCACTGGACGGCAGGCAAATTCAGCCAATTTTACCGGGATAAATTATTACTTTCTCCGGAACATATCCGATTCCCAATATACGAAAACAAGCTGACAAGTTTTTTGTCAGCTTGTTTTGCTATTTTTTCTTCTTTGCAAATTCATTCATAAAACCATTAATGATTTCCTGTTGCCGTTGTGTCAATCCGTCAACATAAGGGTTAGATGACATATCACTCATCTCATCCAACGCAAGCTTCATCAAATTTTTTTGTTTATTAGATAAATGTTCAATCGAAAGAGATTCTTTTTTATCTAATCCCAGAAGATAATCGAGAGAGCAGTTAAAAAGCACTGCCATATCCATTAAGGTCTCTACAGATGGTCTTTTATTGTTACACTCATACTTACTGATTATCGTTGTACTCTTGTTCAGCTTTTTTGCCAACTTTGCTTGAGAATAACCTTTTTGCGTCCTCAACTCTTTTAGTAGCAACCCAAAATCATATGCCAATACCGCTCACTCACTTCGCCCGATGTTATTTTTTCTTTTTTGCAAATTCATTCATAAAACCGTTAATGATTTCTTGTTGCCGTTGTGTCAATCCGTCAATATACGGATTGGTCTTGTCTTTAAATTCTGAAATAGCGACCTGCAACAAAGCAATTTGTTGATCCGACAAATCATCTACACAAATTGCTTTGTAATCTGTATTCCCGATTAAATAATCGATTGAAACATTATATAACCGTGCTATTTTTATTAATACATCTATTGGCGGCGTTTGCTCATTATTTTCGTATCGGCAAATTGTGGTAACACTCTTATTCAGTTTTTCACCTAATTTCGGTTGAGAATAGCCTTTTTGCATTCTCAGCTTTTTCAATTCTGCACCCAAGTCAAACAAACAACCACCTTCTTTGTCTTTATATATTTATATATTATTTTATCACATTGACATTGTCGTATAATGTGTATTATAATTATAAATATTAACTATATACGATAATTTCTATTCATTTAAAGAAGGTGTTAAAATGACAAATATCAATCAGGCGGAGTTTTTCCAAAGGCATCTGAATGTTTGCTTTTCCGGACACCGTCCGAACAAGCTACCGGACGCCGGCGACCTCTCTCAGCCTGCCATGAATGCCGTTTATCATGATTTACTTATTATGATCGACAACGCGGTAACGGAGGGAAAAAGCAACTTTATCCACGGTATGATG
>ERZ773235.1328-NODE-1328-length-25848-cov-4.376381_pt1 | contig 25848 bp, 19 predicted proteins | sample MGYA00580522_ERZ773235 | MGnify/ENA primary metagenome ERZ773235 (study PRJEB29015, sample SAMEA2737797) | human gut metagenome | biome: human gut; feature: human-associated habitat; material: faeces | place: China | collected 2012 ...
TATCGTAGACAGACAGTCCGTAAACCAGCCGCTTAAGACAGGTATTCTTGCAATTGATGCGATGTTCCCAATTGGACGCGGACAGCGTGAGCTGATCATCGGTGACAGACAGACCGGTAAAACATCCATCGCAGTCGATACCATCTTAAACCAGAAGGGAAAAGATGTGATCTGTATTTACGTAGCAATCGGACAGAAAGCTTCTACCGTTGCGAAACTTGTGAATACTTTGACAAAGCACGATGCATTGGATTATACGGTTGTACTTTCTGCAACGGCAAGCGAATCCGCTTCCCTGCAATATATTGCACCGTATGCGGGAACAGCACTGGCAGAATATTTCATGTATCAGGGAAAGGATGTACTGATCGTGTACGATGACCTTTCCAAGCATGCAGTTGCATATCGTGCATTGTCCCTGCTGCTTGAGCGTTCTCCGGGACGTGAGGCATATCCGGGTGATGTATTCTATCTCCATTCAAGACTCTTAGAGAGAGCGGCAAGGCTTTCGGATGAGCTTGGCGGAGGATCGCTTACGGCACTTCCGATAATTGAGACACAGGCGGGCGATGTATCAGCATATATACCTACCAACGTAATATCAATTACGGACGGACAGATATACCTTGAAACGGAGATGTTCAATTCCGGTTTCAGGCCGGCTATCAATGCAGGACTTTCGGTATCGCGAGTTGGAGGAGCTGCACAGATTAAGGCTATCAAGAAAATAGCTGCTCCGATAAGAGTGGAACTTGCACAGTACAGAGAACTTGCTTCATTTGCACAGTTTGGTTCGGAACTTGATGCAGATACGAAGGAAAAGCTGGCACAGGGAGAAAGACTTAAAGAAATTCTCAAACAGCCACAGTACAAGCCGATGCCTGTAGAATATCAGGTTATCATAATTTTTGCTGCAACAGGCAAATTCCTTCTGGATGTGCCGGTTGAGAAAATCGCTGATTTTGAAAAAGAACTTTTTACATTTATAGATACCAAATATCCGGAAATTCCTAAGCAGATCAAGGAGTCAAAGCAGCTTGGTGATGATACTCAGAAAGCTCTTACCGAAGCAATAAGGGAATTTAAGGAACAGTTCAGGTGAGGTGGTAATTTATGGCTTCAATGAAAGACATAAAAAGGCGTAAAGAAAGTATTCAGAGTACAGGCCAGATTACCAAGGCGATGAAGCTTGTTGCCACAGTCAAACTCCAGAAAGCAAGGGGAAAGGCTGAGAATGCGAGACCATATTTCGATGCTATGTACAGCACTGTATCCGATATGCTTGCAAGAAGCGGCAATATAGAGCACCGTTATCTGAAAGCGGGAGATTCGGACCGTAAAGCAGTTATTGTGATAACGGCCAACAGAGGTCTTGCCGGAGGATATAACTCAAATGTTATCAAAATGGTAACAGCAGGTGATATGACACCTGATAATTCACTGATTTATGCAGTCGGAACCAAAGGACGTGACTATTTTGTCCGCAATGGTTACGAGATTGCTGCAGATTATTCGGATGCGGTAAACGAACCGCTGTATTCCGATGCACAGCAGATAGGCGAAGATGTGCTTGAAGCATTCCTGCAAGGTAAAATAGGCGAGATTTATCTGGCTTATACAGAATTTAAGAATACGGTCGTACATGATGCACATATGGTTAAACTCCTTCCGATAAGCGGGGATGATGTGCAGGCAGAACCGGCCGGCAAGGATGACCTTTATGTCAGCTATGAACCTGAAGAAGAGGAAGCACTTGACATAATTATCCCGAAATACATTAACAGCCTTATCTACGGTGCACTTATGGAGGCGGTAGCCAGTGAAAACGGTGCGCGCATGACAGCAATGGATAATGCGACAAGCAACGCGGAAGATATCATCAGTGACCTGTCACTTAAATACAATAGAGCCCGTCAGGGATCTATTACGCAGGAATTAACAGAAATTGTTGCCGGAGCCAATGCTATATCATAGCATTGCACGGCTATAAAGCGGAATATAAAGGAGTGAAAAAATGGCTTCAAATAACATAGGTAAAATCACTCAGATTGTCGGTGCCGTTCTCGATATCAGGTTTCCCGAGGGAAATCTTCCGGAGATAAATACGGCAATCGACATAAAGAGACCTGACGGAAGCAGACTTGTTGTCGAGGTTGCACAGCATCTCGGAGACGATACGGTAAGATGTATCGCGATGGGGCCGACTGACGGACTTGTCAGAGGAATGGATGCAGAGTCAACCGGAGCACCTATTTCTGTACCGGTAGGAGAAAATACCCTCGGCCGTATTTTCAATGTTCTGGGAGACGCTATTGATAATAAACCAGCTCCGGAAGTTGAAAAATATATGCCGATTCACAGAAAAGCCCCGACATTTGAAGAACAGTCAACATCTACAGAAATTCTTGAGACGGGAATTAAGGTTGTCGATCTTCTCTGCCCATACCAGAAAGGCGGTAAAATCGGTCTTTTCGGAGGCGCAGGAGTAGGCAAAACAGTTCTTATCCAGGAACTTATAAGAAATATTGCAACCGAACATGGCGGATATTCTGTATTTACAGGAGTAGGAGAGCGTACCAGGGAGGGTAATGATCTCTATCATGAAATGCAGGAATCAGGAGTTATCAATAAAACGACAATGGTGTTCGGACAGATGAATGAACCGCCGGGAGCAAGAATGAGAGTCGGTCTTACAGGTCTTACCATGGCTGAATATTTCAGAGACCAGGGCGGTAAGGATGTATTGCTTTTCATTGATAATATTTTCAGATTTACACAGGCAGGTTCAGAGGTATCGGCACTTCTCGGACGTATGCCTTCGGCGGTAGGTTACCAGCCGACATTGCAGACAGAGATGGGTGCCCTTCAGGAGCGAATTACATCTACGAAGAACGGTTCAATCACATCCGTACAGGCGGTATATGTTCCTGCGGATGACCTTACGGACCCGGCTCCTGCAACCACTTTTGCACACCTTGATGCAACCACGGTTCTTGACCGTTCAATAGTTGAACTTGGTATATATCCGGCAGTTGACCCGCTTGGATCATCATCGAGAATACTTGACCCGAGAATTGTCGGAGAAGAACATTATAAAGTTGCCAGAGATGTTCAGGAAATACTCCAGAAATATAAAGAACTGCAGGACATCATTGCAATTCTTGGTATGGATGAACTTTCCGAAGATGATAAGCTCACTGTAGCAAGAGCGCGTAAGGTGCAGAGATTCCTTTCACAGCCTTTCTTCGTGGCTACACAGTTTACGGGACTTGAAGGAAGATATGTTCCTGTCAGCGAGACCATACAGGGATTCAGAGAAATTCTTGAAGGCAAATATGATGATATTCCGGAGAGCTATTTCCTTAACTGCGGAAGCATAGATGACGTACTTGCCAAGTGCAAATAAAGGAGGTCGTTTATGGCAGATAATAAATTTGCGCTCAAGGTAATGTGCCCTGACAGGACTTTTTTTGAAGGCGAAGCGGACATGGTGGAGATGAATACCACGGAAGGATATATCGGAGTATATCCGGGACATATACCGATAGCAACTGTACTTGCTCCGGGAATACTGGTGATTCATAATGACGGCGAATTAAAGCGTGCGGCTCTTCATTCGGGGTTTGCGAGAATATCGCCGGATAACATTATGATACTTGCCGAGGTTGCCGAATGGCCGGATGAAATCGATCTTAACAGAGCCGAGGAAGCAAGAGTGCGCGCCGAGAGAAGATTAAGCGGCACAGAATCGGGAATTGACATTAAGAGAGCCGAAGCTGCACTTAAGCGTTCGCTTACAAGAATTTCCATTAAAGGATAATATTAAGATTAGACACCGAAGAAACGGGAATACTTTATGATATAACCGTTTCGGAGGTGTTTTTTTATGAGAAAAGCAGGAATAATAATTGCGATGGCGGTATGGATTGTGACTGCTGTAAGGCTTATCAATGTTAATGTCAGAGCCGGAGAAGATGTTGTAACTGCATTTAATACTATTAAATATGACAATGTGGATACTATAATAGAAGCATTTGGAGAGTATGGAAAATCGTATATGGAAGATGGGGAGAAAGAGGAGGCACTTGTAAGCATTGCCTCATGCATAGGAATTGATAAGAATTACGACATTGAGCATAACGGAGATGTAGTTACGCTTTTGAACCGGTCAGCCGACGGAGAAGTGAAAATAGCACTTAATACAACAACAGAAGACTACGGCACTTATAAAAGCTGCACAAATTATATCTCAATAAACATGACAATAATTGGCAGGACTGATTGTGCGTTGACATATAAAAATATGATAGATGATATCTTTGCCGCCGGAAAAATTGACGGTTACGTTAATATGAGCCTTAAAGGAGAACTAAACGGTGCAGTTAATTATTATGAACGGAACAGACTTGCCGATGAGCTGCTCGATATACTTGATGCGAAGGTGGTTTCGGAAAACAGGGAAAATGATCTGTTTACAATTTATGCATATACCGGGCTGGTGGATGAATATGTAATGAGTGCGGGCCGGAAAATCAATATAAATATTGTGCAGGAATATGACAGCGTGGCAAATAAAACAGTGATATATTTGTCAACTCCGCTTAACAATCTTGATTACTAAGCAAATCCGTTGTAAAATAAAGGAAAACATTGATTTATGAGGTTTAACTTTGAAAAATATAAGCACTAAAGCCAGGGTTTTGATATATGCAGCAGTATTTGTAGTGGCTGCTGTCATAACATTCTGCGTTAAGATAGGAATACACAGACCGGACCAGTCGGATTCAAGTACTATGGGCAGCGCTACACTTCCGATAGTATACATGCAGACCGAGTCCGGAACCAAATATAATTATTTACACGGATATACAGGGAAAGTGGATCAGAGCCTGATTCATGATGCCATAACACCTATAACATCTGACAGAAAGATGGATATATACATAAGACAGTACGGTAACGTAATATCCGGGATATCATACGAGCTCAGAAGTCTCGACGGAACCGGACTGGTAGAACGCTCGGATGTATCTGATTATGACAGCGATGGCGGAATTATACATGCATCAATGGGGTTTCGCAATCTCATGGATTCCGGACGCGAATATATGCTTAAGATCAATATAGGAACCGAACAGGGTGAAAATGCAGCATTTTACACAAGAGTTGTAATAATGGACGATTCATATACCGACAGGAAGCTTGATTATATTAATTTCTTCTCGGGATGTACGATGGATGCGGATTCACTTGATCAGATTACAGCCAAGCTCGAAACCGACTCTACGGGCGACAATACTAATCTGGGACGCGTCAATATACACTCCAGACTGTCACAGATAGGCTTTGCATCACTTAAGCCGGTCTTAGAAGGAGAACGTTATATCACGATTAATGAAATAGATAAAGCAACAGCATCGATAAGCGTCAGATATACCGCATCTACAGATGATGAACGGGGAAATTTCAGGTATAATGTCAAGGAATTTTATAGGATCAACCAGCCAGATGATACGGTAACTTATGTATACAGTTATGACAGATGGATGAACCAGGTATTTGATCCCGGATATGCAGTGAGCAGCACGGGAGAGCTGTACCTTGGAATATCAAGCGATGATGATATTGAGATGAAATCAGACTCATCGGGCAAAATAACGTGTTTTGTCAGAGAGAACAGCCTTTGGAGATATAATAGTGTAAGAAATGATTTTGTGAAAATATTTGATTTTTCGCAGAGTGATAACGGTGACCTGAGAGAGGATTATGAAGAGCATGCGGTCAGAATCCTTGACATTGACAGTGACGGGGATGTAAGGTTCATTGTTTACGGCTATATGAACAGAGGTATACATGAAGGCCAGACGGGAATTTCTGTTTTTAACTATGATGCGTCCGAGAATATGACGGACGAGATTATTTTTATTCCCAAAGAAGAACCGTACAAATCAATTGCGCAGGATATATCAATCCTCGCATATGTGAATGAGAATGATATTTTATATCTATATAATAGTAATACAATATATTCGGTGGATTGTAATACGAAAGAGTGCATGGTTGTTGCAGACCGTGTCATAACGGACAGCTGTGCGATGTCAGAAACCGGAGGAATGTTAATGTACCAGACCGGCGATAAATCATACGACTGCAGCGAGATGTACATCATGCTTCTTGAGAACGGAGAAAAATACAGACTTGAAGCGGAAGAAGGAAGACGTATAAAAGCTTTGGGATTTATTGATGGAAATGTTGTTTACGGGCAGGCCCGTGCCGATATGATATATGTGGACAATGACGGTAATGTTACATTTCCTATGGAATCAATTTCTTTGATGAATAATCAATACGAAGTTGTAAGGGAATATGCGGTATCCAATACTTACATCATGGCGGTTTCCGTTAATGAGGACCGGATTACGATGCAGCGTGCGACACTTGATGCCAATAATAACCTCGTCAGAATTTCTGATGACCGACTTTTGAGCAGCGCGAATGAAAGTGCAACATCGCTCATGCTTACAGAGAGGACAACTGAGAGCCGACAGAGAGAAAAGTACATTTCGCTCAGGATCAAAGCATCTGGAACGAAGGCGTCATATAAGAGTGCATCATATAAATTCAGCGCAAATGCTACAATTAATATGGCGGCAGACGGCAATATATCCGATAAATATTATGTATATGGTTACGGATGTCTGTATGAGGTTACGGACAGCCTGTCACAGGCCATGAGCGCGGCAGCCGAAAGCGGCGGCGTTGTCGTCAACCATGATGCGCAGACTATATGGTCACGCTATAAGTCCAAGGAAAAGACCATCAAAGTACCGGAAGGGGCGCTGGTTACCTCGGATGATACCAGAATGGCGGCGGTTGGCACGCTTGTCAGACTTGCCGGGGCATCAGCCGGAGATATAAGCGGCAGCACGACAACCGAATGCATAGAATCTGCAGTCGGTAACGTTATTAATCTTACCGGAAGCAATATAGAAAATGCATTATATTATGTTGATAAAGGATATCCGCTGATCGCAAGAACCGGCTCTGACGAATATTGCATAGTATATGGTTATACGGCATCATCGGTAAAGGTATATAATATGAGAACCGGCGAACAGTCGGCATACAGCTTTAAAGAATTTGATGCACTTACCGTGCCATACGGAAGCGTATTGATAACGGCAGCATTTTAAGAATAACAGGATATGTGGTGATAAAAATGGCAACCAAATCTCATAAAAAGAAACATATGAATAAGGTTTTGAAAGCGGTTCTTATAATATTGGGAACGCTTGCAGGTGTTCTGCTGATATTTATTATGGTATATGCAGGCAGCATCCTTAAGCTGCGCAAGAATGCCAAAGCAGTGACGTCGGGGGTTACGGCCGATACGTTCAGACAGATAGAAACAAGTATCGTGTATGATATTGACGGCGAAGAGATAACATCGTTAAGCGGTACAAAAGATTTACATTATATAAGCAGTTCGGATATGCCGGATATACTTAAACGTGCTTTTGTGATAACGGAGGACAGGGATTTTTACAGCCATCACGGGGTGGATCTGTCAGCTATAATAAGGGCGGCAGTCGCCAATGTAAAACATAATGCAATAAAACAGGGAGCCAGCACAATTACCCAGCAGCTCGCCAAAAATATGTTCCTGACACAGGATGTCACATGGGAACGTAAGATAACAGAGATGTTCGCGGCCATGGAACTTGAGAAAAAGTTTTCAAAGGGGCAGATACTGGAATTTTACATAAACAATATATATTATGCCAACGGATATTACGGAATTGAGGCGGCGGCACAGGGATATTTCGGAAAAAGTGTTAATGACTTATCACTGTCACAGCTGATTTTCCTGGTGGCAATTCCGAACAATCCATCCAAATACGATCCGGCCAATAACCTTGATGCGGCCAAGGGCAGGCGTGATTTGATATTAAAACAGCTTTATGCCGAAGGTGAGATAAGCGGTTTGGATTATTATTCTGCAATAGAAGAAAAAATAGAGCTTGTTAACACACAGAAGGACAGGCATGACTATGTAGAGACATATGTGTTCTACTGTGCAACGAGAGCACTTATGGAGAAAAACGGCTTTGTTTTCAAATATGAGTTCAGTTCAGACGAAGATGAACAGAATTACAACGATAAATATGACGAAATGTATTCGGAGTACCAGGCATCGCTTTTCACGGGCGGATACAGAATATATACGGCTATAGATATGGATAAGGAGAATCTTCTCCAGCAGATTGTGGATGACAAGATGAGAGGATTTACGGATGTCAATGACGAAGGTATTTATAAGACACAGGCGGCAGCAGTGTGCATAGATAACAGTACCGGACTCGTGACTGCAATTGTTGGCGGAAGAAGCCAGGACTATAATGGATATACGCTTAACCGCGCGTACCAGAGTTTCAGGCAGCCGGGAAGCAGCATTAAACCTGTGAATGTGTATGCACCATATCTTATGTCGGGACATACTCCTGATGAGAAAATAGACGATTCTCCGATTCTTGATGGTCCACATAATGTAGGTGATGAATATCGTGGTGAAATTACACTGACTGAAGCACTTGCATGGTCTTCAAATGTATGCGCATGGAAGATAATGGGAGAGATGACACCGGAGTACGGAATGTCGTTCCTTCATCTGATGGATTTTAAGAAATCGGCAGTCGATGATAATAATCAGGCAGCGGCAATTGGTGGTTTTACTGTCGGAGTATCGCCGGTTGAACTGGCCTCGGCATACGCAACATTGGAGAATGACGGTGTATACCGCAATCCGACATGCATAGATAAGATTACCAATGCCAAAGGTTCCATAATAGTAGATAATACCGGTGATGAGACAAGGGTGTATACCGAGGAAGCATCCAGAATGGTTACCAAGATGCTTGAATATGGTGTCAATAAAGGAATACTTACAAGTGCAATAATGCCTGATGTGGTAGTGGCGGCCAAATCAGGAACAACCAATGATTACAAGGATGGCTGGCTGGCCGGATATTCAAGATATTACACCACAGTCGTGTGGGCCGGCAATGATAACCCGGCGACGGTTGATGGCCTGTCAGGCGGTACTTATCCGCTTTATATCTGGAAAGAATATATGGAGAAAATCCACAAGGGACTTGAGAAAAAAACATTTCCGGAATACGATGGCGAAAGTGATATGATCAATGATGCCACAGAACATGAATCCCAGGCGGAAACCGAAACCGAAACACATCCGGGTTATGGCGGAAGCTCAATGAATATAAGTGACGGAGACCGTAACACCAACGTGTCCGGAATGGGAGATAAGAATATTGATGTATCGGGAATGGGAGATAAAGACGCACCAAGATAACATAAATAAAGCGATGCCGATAAGTTACGGCATCGCTTTTATAATGGAATTATAATTATTCCTGATTATGCTCTTTTTTGTATGCGTTTACTACCTTATTAATTCTTTCTGTAGGATTAAGAAGGTGGCTTATGGAAGCGTCATGGTTAAGTGTATCAATGAGAAGTGCAATGTATTTGCTCATGTCAACACTCACATAATAATCCCTTGAAAGAAGTTCAGGAGTCTGATATACGAGGTTGGTTGTGAGAACCTTGTCAAAAAGACCATCCTCATATGCCTTGTCGAATTTGGCCATACCATTGGTAAAAAGACCGAATGTAGCGGCAAGGTAAATTCTGCGTGCCTTACGTGCCTTAAGCTCTTTGGCAACATCAAGCATACTCTCACCGGAAGAAATCATATCATCAATGATAAATACGTCCTTGCCTTCAACAGATGAACCGAGGAATTCGTGTGCAACGATTGGATTACGGCCGTCAACAATTCGTGAATAATCACGACGTTTGTAAAACATACCCATATCAAGACCGAGAACATTGGAGTAGTATACAGCACGTCCCATGGCACCCTCATCCGGGCTGATGATCATCATGTGGTCACTGTCAAGAACAAGGTCATCCACATTACGAAGAAGAGCCTTAATGAACTGGTATACCGGCTGGACGGTTTCAAAACCGCTGAGTGGTATAGCGTTCTGCACACGCGGATCATGTGCATCAAATGTGATTATATTATCAACGCCCATTCCGATGAGCTCACGGAGTGCGAGGGCACAGTCAAGAGATTCTCTTCCGCTTCTCTTATGCTGTCTGCTCTCATAGAGGAAAGGCATAATAACTGTGATTCTCCTTGCTTTGCCGCCGAGCGCAGCGATAATTCTCTTGAGATCCTGATAATGGTCATCAGGAGACATGTGGTTAATTTCACCGCAAAGTGAATAAGTGAGACTATAGTTGCATACATCGACGAGAAGGTAAAGGTCATATCCTCTTACGGACTCGTTGATCACACCCTTGGCCTCTCCTGAACCAAAACGCGGAACGCTGGTCTTAACAATGTAATTATCTCTCTGGTAACCTGAGAATGCGATAGTTGTCTTGTGCTCGTTTTCCCGTTCGTTTCTCCAGTCAACAATATAGTCGTTGATTTTGGCACCGAGCGCCTCACAGCCCTTTAATGTGATAAGGCCAAGGCTTCCTACCGGGATAGTTTCAAGATCGTTTTCATGCAATTGCATAATGATGCTCCTCCATAATAGTGCGTTATTTCTTTTTGATAAATCTTATATCATCTCCGTAAAGCTTGAGAAGCTTGTAGGAGCTGGATATTCGTGAAAAAATTCTCTCGGAATACGCATCCATAAGCTCATTCAGTGCAAAATTGGTAGAGATTATGGTTGAACGGCCTCCGAGCAGACGGCTGTTAATACAGTGAAATAATTTGGAATTAGTGAAAGTATTGGACAATTCGGTGCCCAGGTCATCTATAATCAGCAGTTCACATTCTTCTATCTGAGACTGCATACCGCCATCGTCTTCATTATATGCGGAAAAACTGTCGAAAAGTTCAATTGCCGACATATACAAAACACTGTGTGCGTTATCAAGCAGTGCCCTGGCAATACAGTTGGACAGAAAAGTCTTACCGACACCTGTGTCGCCATAGAAAAGTATATTATCTCCGGAAGGAAAATGCTGTACAAAATCCTTGCATTTAGACAACACGCTTTCGGCATTATCACGGGAATTTAATCCTGTAGAAGAATCTGTGAACTCTGTCGAGTAAAAATCAAGAGAAAAATTATCAAAAGTCTCATTCGATGAGTACCGTGTTATGTTGGATTCGCGGTAAAGCAGATCGATGGATGCCTGTATGAAACAGGAACATTTCTCATTACCGATATATCCTGTGTCTTTACATTTAGGACATACGTAATGCGGAGTAAGGTAATCTTTAGGGAAACCGGCCTGTACGAGAAGTCCGGACATCTGAGATTGTATCTGCGCAATGCGGCTGTTAAGCCCGGATAAAGTATTCTCTCCGCGCAGCGCAGCCTTTGCTGCATCAACTGAAAGCGAAGAAATCCTGTCCGATAAAGTCCTGTATTGCGGTACAGCCATATAAACCTCGGCAGTACGGGCGTCGAGCTCATGTATGGTATTCATCTGCTTTGCGTTATATTCACGCATGATTTCGTTGTACTGTGAATTATTAAGTACCACAACCGGTTCCTCCGTCTATTTATCATTATTGAGAAGCTTCTTCTCAAGTTCTTCAAAATTATATGTACGTTGTGAAAAATTATTAAATTTGTTGGTTTTCGCCGGTGCCGGAGCCTTGGCCGTAACCGGAACGGTTATCTTGGCGCGGAAACCCGCATCGAGAACCTTAAGTTCGGAGAGCGTGTGCACCCCGGCTGTTTTCCATTTACGGAGGATTCCGTCTGTATAACTGAAATTAGGCTTTCCCATGCTAAGAACAGTACGGCGGCAAGCCTCGGTGATCATTTCCTTGTCAAAACCGTAATCATCATACCAGCGGTTGATAAAATCAAGCTCGGCTGGTGTAAGGTTCCTGTCGGAAAGTCCGAACGCTTTCATAACCGGAAGGGTGCGTCTGCTGTATAAAGTGGAAGCATCCTTAGCGGCATCTACAGTGGAAATGCCCTGCTCGGTCCAGTTAATTGCAACTTTCTCCATATAACGCAGGCTGGTATGCTGGTTACTGACACAGTATTCAACAAGATACTCAATCAGTTCGCCGGACATTCCGAGCGTCTCACGTATGTAAAGAATCGTGCGTACATCCGTAGGACTTAACGGAGCACCGATATATTTCTCGACAATATACAGAAGCTGTTTGATGTCCTCACGTTCACGAAGTTCGTCAAACTCTGCACGCGAAAAAGAAGATGCAGAGTCCGAAGGCACCTTATTATCACTGACGGAAACAGCTGATTCATGCGTAGCGGCTGTTTCGAAAGCGGTAAGGTCATTAATTATTACAGAAACCGGTATGCCGGTTCCGTCAAAATCGACATTAAGAACATCATGCTCCGACCAATAACGCAGTGCGCGTATGACATCGTTCTCTGTATGATTAAGGCTGTCTGCGATTTCGCATAAAGAAAGTCCACCCGGCACATCATTCATATGTCGTAAAAGATACAGATAAACTTTTACAAATTCACCGTTGGCATCCTTCATATACCTGTCCACAAAAATATTGGAAATGATGGTCTCTTTTGCGGTAACCGCGGAACAAATATTAACCTTATTCATAGCATGCATGTCCTCCAAAATACGCTGTTATTGAGTATATCACAGCATATTTTAAAAGTCTAATAATTCTTAAGGAGTTCTTCTCCGACATCCACGATGTTGCCGGCGCCCATTGTAATTACCAGGTCACCCGGTCTGCAGGTGTCGACAATATGCTGTTCTATTTTGTGAAAATCCGGCTCATATAAACAAGGCGTTCCGGTCTTGTCAATTAAAGCCTTTATATCGGCTGATGATATGCCGAGAGTGTTTTTCTCGCGCGCCGCATAAATATCGGCAAGGATTACCTCATCAGCTCCGTGTGCAAGCACATCTGCAAAGTCATTTAAAAATGCCTTGGTCCTGGTGTAAGTATGCGGCTGGAAAATAACCACGATACGGTTATGCGGATAGTTGGCAGCCGATGCCAGTGTCGCCGCAATCTCAGCAGGATGATGTGCATAATCATCTATAATGGTAAATCCGTTAAGCTCGCCCTTCTTCTGGAAACGACGGTCCGTTCCGTGAAAAGCAAGAAGAGACTTGGTGTATACGTCAGGCCCGATACCGAGGTGGACAGCAACTGCAATGGCTGCAAGGCTGTTGTATACATTATGGATACCCGGAACACCGAGCGTGATACGTCCGCATTCCTTTGAATGATGTATAAGAGTATAACTGCAGCATCCCGTATCGTTAAATGTAATATCTGCGGCCGTGTAATCACAGGAAGAAGTACTTCCCACAGTAACTACCGGGCATTTGGTATCTTCTGTTATATATGAATAATTATCAATATCGCCGTTGATTACAAGCAGTCCGTCCGCAGGAAGAAGCGCAGCATATCTGCGGAACGAGTGGCGTATATCATCGATATCCTTGAAGAAATCGAGGTGGTCCTCCTGCACGTTCAGTATGACACCGATTGTTGGGCAGAAAGAGAGAAAACTGTTGGTGTATTCACATGCCTCTGTAATAAAATTGGAAGAATGCCCTACCCTTAAATTACCTCCGATGGAATGAAGCATACCGCCGACCGATACGGTAGGATCGAGCCCGGCTGCAAGAAGTATCTCGGTAAGCATGGAAGTCGTTGTCGTCTTGCCGTGTGTTCCGGAAACTCCGATAGCTACCTTATAATTAGACATAATCTCGCCGAGAAGTTCGGCTCTTGTAAGAATGGGAATACCCTTTGCAGTAATTGCCGCAAATTCCGGGTTATCCGGGTGGATTGCCGCGGTATAAACCGCTACATCTATATCATCTGTAATATTGTCAGCAGTCTGGCCTATATGTACCGGAACACCCTGGCTTATAAGGCGGTCTGTCAGCTCGGACTGTTTCATATCCGAACCTGAAATCCTGAATCCCTTGGAAAGGAGTATGTCGGCGAGTCCGCTCATACTGATTCCGCCTATGCCCATAAAATATACATGAACCGGCTTGTTAAAATCTATATGATACATAATATCTCCAATCTTCAATCTGATTAGCTTATTTAAGTTATATTGTATACCATTTATAATATAAATGTAAAGTACATAAAAAAAGTTCCGGATACATAATAAGACGACCTATATTGTAAAATTTACACAAAAATTGTTTCCGGAACTGTTTTTTTTCGGTAAATTTACGATTTTTGCTTTTAATTGCGTGAATGTTATGGTACAATAATATCACTACGAATGCAGACTAGTAAATATGCAGACTAGAGGTGATTTATATGGTAAAGAAAGAAATGATAGCCATGTTGTTGGCTGGCGGACAGGGCAGCCGTCTGGGTGTACTTACATCTAAAGTTGCCAAGCCGGCAGTTGCATTCGGCGGCAAATACAGAATAATTGATTTCCCGCTCAGCAACTGCATCAATTCAGGTATTGATACAGTGGGTGTACTCACACAGTATCAGCCTTTGAGACTTAATACTCATATCGGAATCGGTATTCCGTGGGATCTTGACCGTAATGTGGGCGGTGTTACGATCCTTCCTCCGTATGAGAAGAGTACCAGCAGTGAGTGGTACACAGGTACTGCTAATGCTATTTATCAGAACCTGGATTATATGGAATTATATAATCCGGATTATGTACTTATTTTATCAGGCGACCATATTTATAAGATGGATTACGAGATTATGCTCGACTACCATAAGGCAAGCAATGCGGATGTCACGATCGCAGCAATGCCGGTTCCTATGGAAGAGGCCAGCAGATTCGGTATACTGATAACAGATGAAGATAACAGAATAACAGAATTTGAGGAGAAACCGGCTAATCCTAGAAGTAATCTTGCTTCGATGGGAATTTATATTTTCAGCTGGAAAGTCCTTAAGGAAGCACTCGTAAAAATGAAGGATCAGAAGGGCTGCGATTTCGGTAAGCATATCATACCTTACTGTTTCGAGAATAATAAGAGACTCTTTGCTTACGAGTACAATGGATACTGGAAAGATGTAGGAACACTCAGCTCATATTGGGAAGCTAATATGGAACTTATTGACATCATTCCTGAATTTAATCTTTATGAAGAATTATGGAAAATTTACACTAAGGCAGATGCGATTCCGCCACAGTACATATCGGCAGATGCCCATATTGAACGAAGCATAATAGGTGAGAGCACGGAGGTCTACGGAACTGTCAAGAATTCCGTAATCGGATCCGGCGTTATCATAGAAGAGGGTGCTGAAGTAGTTGACTCAATCATTATGCAGAATACCGTAGTAGGCAGAAATGCCAGAATTCAGAAGGCGATTATCGCTGACAGCGTTGAAATTGGTGAGAATGTCGAGATCGGTGTGGGCGAGGAGGCACCAAGTAAGCTTGATGCCAAGATTTATGCCTCTGATCTGGTTACGATTGGCGAGAACTCATATATTCCTGCAGACGTTAAGATTGGTAAGAACACAGCTGTTTCAGGCGTTACCGAGAGTTCGGATTATCCGGACGGATTACTTGAGTCAGGTGGATATATCATTAAGGCAGGTGAAGACAGATGAGAGCAGTTGGTGTAATTTTAGCAGGCGGAAATAACAAATTAATGCGCGAGTTATCCAATAAGAGGGCAATCGCGGCAATGCCTATAGCGGGCAGTTACAGATCTATAGATTTTGCACTGAGTAATATGTCAAATTCGCATATCGGTAAGGTTGCGGTTATCACACAGTATAATGCAAGATCGCTTAATGAACATCTGAGTTCATCCAAATGGTGGGATTTTGGCAGAAAGCAGGGTGGTTTGTTCGTATTCAACCCTACGATTACCAATGAACATAGTGTATGGTACAGAGGAACAGCCGATGCGCTTTATCAGAACATTGATTTCTTAAGGAACAGCCATGAGCCGTATGTTGTAATCGCATCGGGAGATGGTGTATATAAGCTTGACTACAATAAGGTGCTGGAGTATCATATTGAGAAGAAGGCTGATATCACAGTTGTTGTCAAGGACATTGATTCAGCTGAGGATGCCAGAAGGTTTGGCGTTGTCAGACTTGCCGAGGACAACAGGGTAACCGATTTTGAAGAGAAACCGGTTGAGACGGACATTACTACCGTATCGACAGGAATTTATGTAATAAGAAGACGCCTTCTTATTGAACTTCTCCAGAAAGCGGATGAAGAAGACAGATACGATTTTGTTAAGGATATTCTCATCAGATATAAGAATATCAAGAGAATATACGGATATAAGCTTGATACATATTGGAGTAATATTTCTACGGCGGAAGCATATTTTAAGACTAATATGGACTTCCTTAAGAAGGATGTAAGAGATTTCTTCTTTAAGCAGTATTCAGACATTTATTCCAAGGTTGATGACCTGGCACCGGCCAAATATAACCCGGGATCAAGCGTTAAGAACAGTCTTATTGCCAGCGGATGCATTATCAACGGTAATGTTGAGGATTCGGTAATCTTTAAGAAGGTTTACATCGGCAATAATTGTACAATCAAGAATTGTATCGTGCTCAATGATGTTCACATCGGTGATAACAGTTACTTCGAAAACTGCATCATAGAGAGCAGGGACACTATTAAACCGAATACAACTTATGTGGGTAAGGATGGAGAGATTAAGATCGTTATTGAGAAGAACGAGAGATACTCTATCTGAGATAAGTTGTGATTCACACATTTACAGATTTTAAGGATATTACAGAGAAAGGACAAAATTATGCAGATAACAGATGTCAGAATTCGTAAGGTGGAGAAAGAGGGTAAAATGAAAGCAGTAGCATCAATCACCATTGATAATGAATTCGTAGTTCATGATATCAAGATAATCGACGGCGATAAGGGACTCTTTATTGCTATGCCGAGTAAGAAGACACTCGACGGTGAATATAGAGACATCGCACATCCTATTAATTCCGAGACAAGGGATCGCATTCAGCGAAGTGTAATCCAGGCATATGAAGCCGCGGAGGAATAACAGGAACTAAAGTTAAACAAGTAAGCGCCATACAGCATGGGATTGTGTGGCGCTTTTTTTCTAATCCAATATATTCTCACCCATATCGCACAGAAGTTCATTGAGTTCCATAACGGTGAGCTGTTTGTTCAATGCGAAAATAATAATACTGTCACGACGGCTTTTGGAATACAGTCTTCCATATCCGGCGGCCGCAAGCGCACGGTCGGTGCAGGCGGAATCAAGCTTAATTGCCGTACATATCGCAATTACCTTATCACGGGATGGCTTGCGCGTTCCGTTAAGGATCTGGTAACCGTAATTCCGTTGGATGAGGGATTCCCTTATAACATCGGCTGTCTGAAGATTATTATCATTGATTATACTGTTAATATATCCGGCAAAATCAGGAACATCGTCTTTGGAAAGCGTGTCCGTATAATTGCCAAGATCCGTTTTGTTTGTAATACCGGAGAGTATTTTCATTAATTCGTCGGTTGTTTTCTGGTTCATATGTAATCCTTTATGTGTTATAATGTAAAAATAATACAATTTTAATTATCTAAAAGCAAGGGGTAAAGATGAAACTGTCGGACGAATACAGACTGTCACAATACAAGGATCTTGGTATGCTTGCGGGAAACGCAAGTGTTCATCTGGTGAGAAATGAAGCAACGGGCATGATCTGCGTGCAAAAACGTACTGCAATCGACCGGATTGCGGTGTATGAATATCTAAGGTCAATGTCCATTCCGGGAATACCGCATATATATGAATGCATAGAAGACGGGGACATCCTTGTTATCGTGGAGGAATACATAAACGGCCGGACGATAGAAGAGATAGTGGCTGCGGATGGCCTTTTTACGCAGGAACGTGCGCTTGAGATCATTGCAGAACTTTGCGATATATTGAAACCGCTTCACGAGTCACAGAATCCTCTTATCTGCAGGGACCTGAAAGCAGCGAATATAATGATTGAGGAATCCAAAAGAGTGGTAATTGTTGATTTTGACATAGCGAGGATTTACAGACCGGGACTTAATAAAGACACAACACTTCTTGGAACCGAAGGATATGCAGCGCCGGAACAGTTTGGCTTCGGCCAGACGGACTGGCGGACGGATATTTATGCATTGGGAGTGCTGCTCAATTATATGATAACAGGAAAGATGCCCGCGGATGGGATGCCGTCAGGCAGGGTGGGAGATATAATAAGCAGATGTACCAGGCTTAAGCCGGATGAACGTTATGCTAATGTTTCGGAGCTTAAGGCACAGATTACCCGGCAGGATATTGTTCATCCCGAATGCAGAAGAAAATTCCTGCCGCCGGGCTTTAGGACCCTGAAACCATGGAAAATGATAATAGCGCTGTTGGGATACGCGGGAATAACGGCAGTATGCCGTGCTGTAGTATATAACACTCCGGACGGACCGGCACCAATGCGCGAACAGATAACCGGCCGCATCACGTTGTGGATATCACAGATGGTTATGATATTTATTGTTTGTAATTATTGCGGTATCAGGGACAGGATGCCGATTGTGAAAAGCAGGCATCTTTTTGTCAGGATTGCAGGATATATTATACTTGAATTTCTGCTTATTCTGGCTGCAGCGGCGGCATCGTCTTTTATAGATATATTTATCTGATAAAATGTATGCAGGCTGCATACCAAATACCGGTTCCGGACGTGTATTATGTAATCAAAACATAACACGGAGGAAAAGGATATGGAACAGGAAGTTAAGAAGGAAACCAAAATCTGCAAATACTGCAAAACGGAGATTCTCAAGAATGCAAAGGTATGTCCGGTATGCCGCAAGAAACAGAAGCATATAGGCGGGTTTATTGCACTTGGTATCGTCGCACTTATTGTTGTGATTATTATAGCAGCCAATGCGGGAAGCGATTCCAAACCAAAGAAAGTGGGCGATGACAAAAGCGCTTCGGCCGGCAGCAGTGACAGTGAAGAGAAAGATGTTTTCACTAAGGGCGAGATAGCAGAAATGAACGGAGTCCAGGTGACGCTTAAGGATTATGAGGAAAGTAACGGCACTGAATTTCTGACACCTGATGACGGGAATGTGTTTGTCATCGTGACATTTGAAATCGCCAATAATTCGGATTCTGAGATTACAGTGAGCAGCATTGCTAGTTTCGAGGCGTATGTTGATGATTATTCGGTGAGTACATCGATATCAGCCGAGTCAGTCAAAGACGGTGTCGGCATCCTTGACGGAACAGTGGCGGCAGGCAAGAAAATGAGTGGTATAATTGGATACGAGGTTCCGAAAGACTGGAAAAACATGGAAATAAGTTTTACAGATAATGTATGGAGCGACTCGGCATTTAAGTTTGAAATAAACAAGTAAATCCGTAAGTATATTTTATATAGAGAGACTGTGTCGGAATGATGCAGTCTCTTTTGACGTACATATTTCTTGCGAAACCCCGGAACGTATAGTATAATTATAACATCCGGGGAGGGAAAGAGGAGACTATGAGAAAATGGTTTAGAAGTGCCCTGGCAGTTCTTCTTACAGGAGTAATGATGATTCCTTCAGGAGTCGGAGTACTTGCCGGGAATACGGATGGTGGTATTACGAATGATACCATATATAATGCTTATGAGACACCGGAATATCCGCGTACAGCTTTTATTGCGGATGACAGACCGGTAGACAGGATTTATGATGTCTCAGATGATAATAATATCGTGCAGGCAGCGGCACTTGAAAGTGCCTATATTCCGTCAGGGATTCTTACGGATTCATATCCGTCCATAAGGAATCAGAGCCCTTACGGTACATGCTGGGGATTTGCACCAACATCGCTTGCGGAACTCAGTGTATTGAATAACGATGGCACGCTTCTTGATCTGAGTGAACTTCATTCGATTTATTTTGCATATCATTACACATCCGCGGATGGTAAAGACGGTGTGAAATATCTGCCGACAGCCGGCTATAATTACCTTTCCATGGGTGGCGATCCGTCATTCATATATCACACATATGCCAACTGGGTAGGCGCGGCAGATGAGAAGACTGCTCCTTACAGTGAGGCAGCGGCCACACTTGAAAGTGGTTTATCGAATGATATAGCGATGAACGACAGCGCACATCTTAGGAATTTCTATATAGTAAATAAAGCGGACAGAAAATACATTAAGCAGCTTATTAAAGAATACGGCGGCGTTGGAATGTCTTATTATGATGATAATCAGTATTATGATTATTCAACCAATTCCTACTATTCAAAAGTATCTGATAATACTAACCATGCAATAAGTGTTGTCGGATGGGATGATGATAAGGTAACTAATTCTTCCAACAAGGGAGCCTGGCTTGTAAGGAACAGCTGGGGAAGTGACGAATACAGTCATTTCGGCTATTTCTGGATGTCATATGACGAGCCGTCTATTTATGACAGGGTATATGCACTCGATTGTGTAAGTGATACCGGAAGCAGTGATGATGATTTTTATGATCATAATTATCAATATGATTTATCAGCATATTCCCAATATGGCTGGATCGGCGACGGAAAATCTTCCACAATTGCCAATATATTTACGGCAACGGGAACACAATTGCTTAAGGCAGTAGGTGTGGAGACACAGAATCCGAATATTAATTATACCGTTAATATATATACGGATATTGCGGATTCATCCAATCCGGAAAGCGGAACACTTGTAAGAACACAGACAGGAAGCTTCACATATCAGGGATTCCATACAATTAAGATGGATAATCCTTTAATGCTGACCAAAGGAGAGGTATTTTCCGTAGTTATTAAACTGGAGTCCATGGATGGCAAATCAGGCGCATACTATGTAATGGAAAGCAATTATAATCTTGGTAATGCGGCATCATGGTATTGCGGTGCCGAAAAAGGTCAGAGTTTCATATATGGTAATGGGTGGAATGACACATTCGAGCATTGGAAAGCTAATGTTCGAATCAAGGCATATACAGATGATGTGAAAATACAGAAACCATCCGCACCGTCCGGACTGTCAGTATCAAATACAATAGCATCGCTCACGCTCAAATGGAACGCTGTAAAAGGCGCAACGGGATATGAGATATACAGAGCGGGAACAGATGGAAAGTACAGTAAAATAACGACAGTTACATCAACAAGCTATGTTGATACCAATGTCAAAAATAACACACAATATTCATACAGGATAAAAGCATACAATGCAGCAGGCACGAGTGCTTTTTCAACAGCTGCGTCACTTAAGAAGACCCAGATATCCGTAAGTAATCTTAAGGCAGATGCCAACGGCAATAAAGTACAGTTAAGCTGGACTGGAGGAGTAACCGGAGCAGAAGGATATGTAATCTATAGAAGAACAGAAGGCGGAAGTTATGCTGAGATAGGCAGAACGGCCGGAAATACATATTCAGACACAATCGGCGCAGGAATAAAGTATTATTATGCTGTGGCAGTTTATTCGGGAAGCAGGACGGAAGGTAAGTGTCCGGAAGTCGGAGTGATGTATCTTGCAGAGCCTGCAGTAACCGGAGCATCCAACATAACCTCAGGAGTGCAGGTTAAATGGAGTCAGGTAACCGGAGCAACCGGATACATAGTATACCATAAGGGAGCAGGCAAAGGCTGGGCGCGCATTGCGGATATTAAGGATGGCTCAACAGTAAATTATACAGATACGACAGCAGCAAGCGGAACGACATATACATATACTGTCAGAGCATATAACAAAGACACGATGAGTGACTGGAACAGCACAAAGTCGCTTATGAGAATTTCAGATACCACATTAACCGGAGCATCCAACATAACCTCCGGAGTGCAGGTTAAATGGAGTAAGGTAACCGGAGCCACAGGCTATATAGTATACCGCAAGGGAGCAGGCAAAGGCTGGGCGCGCATCGCAGACATCAAGAGCGGTTCAATCGTAAGTTATACTGATAAAACAGCAGCAAGCTCAACGACATATACATATACAGTCAGAGCATACAATGGAAACACGATGGGAGACTGGCACAGCGCGAAGTCACTTATGAGAATTTCGGATACCACATTAACCGGAGCATCCAACATAACCTACGGAGTGCAGGTTAAATGGAGCAGGGTAACCGGAGCAACCGGATACATAGTATACCGTAAGAGCGGATCCGGAAGCTGGGGACGCATTGCAGATATCAAGAGCGGTTCAACCGTAAGCTATATAGATAAAACAGCGGCAAGCGGAACCACATATACATATACAGTCAGAGCATACAACGGAAGCACGATGGGAGACTGGCACAGCGCGAAATCGGTCAAGAGACTGTCAGATCCTAAACTCACATCGGCATCTAAAGTAAGCGGAGGAATCAATGTCAGATGGACTAGAGTAACCGGAGCTACAGGATACATAGTATACCGCAAGAGCGGATCCGGAAGCTGGGGAAGAATCGCAGATATCAAGAGCGGTTCAACCGTAAGTTATACGGACAGGACCGCTAAAGCAGGAACTACATATACATATACAGTCAGGGCATACAATGGAAATACGATGGGCGACTGGAGTTCGGTGAAAGTAATAACAAGATAAATTGACTTAATCGGCGGGATGCGCAGGCATCCCGCTGTTTTTATACCGTAATGACTTCCGGGTGCGAACTGCCGTCCTTGGACAGGCTGCGGAATTCTCCGGGGGTCATGTGCATGTGTTCTTTAAAAACCTTATTGTAATAACTGATATTATCATAACCCGAATCAAGCGCAATACGGCTTACCGGCAAATCGGTTTTCTCAAGCATTTCTATGGAACGGCTTATACGGTAGAAATTCAGATAACTGATTACCGACATACGGGTCATCGATTTGAAAAAACGACATAACTGTCCTTCACTTATATGAAAGACATCAGCCATCTGCTCAATGGTAATATTTTCGCGGTAGTTCATCTGAAGCCATGACAGCATTGATTTGATACGCACCATGCGGTGGTCGGATGAAGTGTCCGCCTGTGAAACTGCGTGCTCGGCATGCTCAAACATCATATACCACACAGCGCAGATATCAGATTTTATAAGAAGTTCAAAGCCGGGACGGTGTTCCTCATATAAAAGTCGTATTTCCGTCAGCCTGTCGGCGATGTCCTTATGCCATGCTTCCGAGCCGTCCAACAGTTCGGGAAAAATAATTTCCCCATCAGCTACCGGCGTAACATATTTACGGTGGATGTTATCCGCGGGATACCCACCGAAAAGGTCAGGAAGAAAGTCAACCGCATAGAAATCAACCGCCGTTCCACCCTCGGCACTCATAAAATGCAATATATCAGGTCTTATAAAAATAATGTCGCCTTCACGGACTTTTATGGAGCGTTCATTGATGCCAAAATCCGCCTCTCCACTTGTGACGACCAGAAATTCAAATTCACTGTGCCAGTGCCAGCCGACACGCTCGGAAATACCGGGATTGGTAATTATATCGTGAACCTTAAGCGGAAACAGTGCATTTCCGTGGGGCTCTTTTTCTTTGAGAAGAGAATCGTGCAAGTTCATGCTTCCTCCTACATATAATATCAAAATAGTGTTAGTAATAGGCAAAAAAGATATAGAATTATAACTATAAAGTCATTATACTGTCACTATACAAAGATATCAAGCAGATATTGCGGAAAGGGACAGGTTATGATTTTTAAACAGGAGAAAAACGTATTATTTTTTACACACCAGACGGAGAAAATCCGTATTGAAGCATGGGGAAAGGATTCACTTCGTGTACGCAGCACCAAAAATGCCGCATTTACCGGAAATGACTGGGCGCTTACCGAGGAGAAGGAGAATTGTTCGGATGCGGTTAAGATTACAATCGACGGCAGAACGGCGAGCATCACAAACGGCCGCATAAGAGCGGATGTGAATGAGGTCGGCATTCTTTCTTTTTACAGAGATGGCAAGCTTATCCTCAGGGAATATTACAGAAGTTATTATGGTACCATCAGTAATGAGAGCAGATGCCTTAAACTGATTGCCCGCAATTACAAGCCGATAATCGGCGGAGATTATTCGCTCACGATGAGATTTGAGAGCAACGATGGTGAGAAACTTTACGGAATGGGCCAGTATCAGCAGCCGTACCTTGAACTCAAAGGATGTGTGCTTGAACTTGCACAGAGAAATTCACAGATTTCCATTCCATTTACCGTGTCAAGTCTTGGTTATGGTTTCCTCTGGAACAATCCGGGTGTCGGAAGTGCTTCTTTCGGTAAAAATTATACCGAGTGGGTTGCACAGGCTTCCAAGGAAATCGATTACTGGATCACAGTAGCAGACGCACCGCGCGGAATCATTGAGAATTATACGGCAGTTACGGGACGCGCTCCTATAATGCGAAACGACGTTCTCGGTCTCTGGCAGTGCAAACTCCGTTACAGAACCCAGGACGAGGTTCTTTCGGTTGCCCGCAAATACAAGGAACTCGGAATACCGCTTGACGTAATCGTCATCGACTTTTTCCATTGGACAAGACAGGGCGACTGGCATTTCGACCCTGAGTACTGGCCGGATCCAAAGGCTATGGTTGATGAACTTCATTCAATGGGAACAAAGGTTGTCGTATCCGTATGGCCTTCGGTTGACCGCAAGAGTGAGAATTTTGAGGAAATGTACGAGCGCGGACTTCTTATGACAACCGAACGCGGAACAATCGAGTCATATGATTTTCAGGGCGACTGCCTCATAATCGATGTGACCAATCCTGAAGCCAGAGAATTTATCTGGGAAAAATGCAAGAAAAACTACTACGACTATGGTATCGACATGTTCTGGCTTGACAATGCGGAGCCTGACCTTGCCGTATACGATTATGATAATTACAGATACCACATGGGAACAGCTCTTGAGGTCGCCAACATTTATCCAAAGCTTTATGCCAAAGCATTTACGGACGGCATAACCGCAGAGGGCAATGCTGACAACATGCTCCACCTCGTAAGATGCGGCTGGGTCGGTTCCCAGAAATATTCAACGCTCATCTGGTCCGGTGATGTTCCGAGCACATTTGAATCCCTGCAGGATCAGCTCGCAGCAGGCCTCAACATGGGTCTTGCCGGAATTCCTTGGTGGACAACCGATATCGGTGGTTTCATGACAGATGATGTCGCCGACCCGGTATTCAGGGAGCTTCTTATAAGATGGTATGAATTTGCAGTATTCACTCCAATACTCCGCATGCATGGAGACCGTGGACCACACAACATTCCGCCGCTTTCAGATAAGGATTTTGGCGGGGGTTATCTTTACACAGGCCAGCCAAACGAGCTTTGGAGCTATGGCGAGGACAACATGAAAATCATGCTTGATTACCTCAAACTCAGGTGGTCCCTCAAGCCTTATATCGAGAAACTCATGAAGGAAGCTCATGAGGACGGTTCACCGCTCATGCGTACAATGTTCTATGAGTTCCCTGATGATGCTAAGTGCTGGGAAGTTACCGACCAGTACATGTTCGGTGACAAATACCTTGTAGCTCCGATTCTCGAAGCCGGAATGAGCGAGCGAAAAGTATATCTTCCGGCCGGCAAGTGGGAGAACATCCACAACCACAGAATTTACGAAGGTTCTGACACAATAACCTGCGACGCACCGCTCGACATTATACCGGTATTTGAACGGAAATAGGAAAGCCGCCGGAAGCCGCCGGCCAGAACACTTCCGTCGGCACACTTTCGTTTGGAAGCCGCCGACCAGAACACTTCCGTCGGCACACTTTCGTTTGGTTGCAGGCGCAGCGGATACTAAGGTTTCGTACCGAAACCAAGTACCG
>ERZ773235.1335-NODE-1335-length-25776-cov-12.073481_pt1 | contig 25776 bp, 28 predicted proteins | sample MGYA00580522_ERZ773235 | MGnify/ENA primary metagenome ERZ773235 (study PRJEB29015, sample SAMEA2737797) | human gut metagenome | biome: human gut; feature: human-associated habitat; material: faeces | place: China | collected 2012 ...
CCGTTAACCGTCAGATTGCCCTCGGTAAACAAAGCGGGATAATAGCTTGTTGCTTCCACCTTGGAGTTGATAATCTCAATTTTGCCCGCGCCGTTTTCATCGCCCATATACACTGCGTTAAATTGATCCGCGCTTGCGATCAAAACAACCTCACTGTTGTTTTTGATTTCCAGTTCCTTGGCGCTTGCAGCAGTGTAATAGGAAGAAACCGCAACCTTTGCTCCGTCAATGGAAAGTATTCCTTTATTATAAGAAGTAATTCCGCAGCCCTGGGCAGAAGTTATATCAAGCTTTGCACCTTCGGATATGCTGATGTTGCCATTAAGCGTATAGAGTGCATCCCATTTTACATTGATTGTAAGCTTACCGTCACCGATAATATTGTAATTATCACTGCTACCGTCTGCAAAAATTCCGCCGCCGTTATCTAAAGTAATGCTGTTTGTGCCGGAAAGTTTGATCGTTAAATCGGTGTCTCCGACTACTCTGATACCGTACTTAGGACTTTCATCACTTTTGCCGCCGTTTGTAATTGCGGCATTGTTAAGCGTAAGGGTCTTTGTATTCGGGTCATAGCTTGCGGTTCCTTCTCCACAAGCGATAGAGAGCTTTTCGCTTGTGAACTGTTCGCCGTTTACATACAGATCGTAGTTTTCCGCAGCAAAGGCTACGGTCGGTAGCAATCCAGCTACCATTACAATGCTGAGTAGGATTGCAAATAGTTTTTTCTTCATAATAGTTCCTCCATTTTTTAATTGTCCGCTATTTACTTCCTCCGACAGCGGACACGCCGGAGAAGGCAGAAGGTTTAACCGGAAAAGATTGATTTGCCGGTCGTGGTTAGGACTTCAATATCAAACCACCATCCTTCCGGCAAACGCAAAAAGCCGAAGCCAAGGCATAATGCGCCCTGTCTCCGGCAACTGGTTCGTTATAAATTGTATGAAATAAGACTTGACACGCTGAAAAAACGGCGCTATGTTCCTGCCGAGCCGAGGCGAGCCGACAATAATTGTCGCATTTCTGTTTGCCATAGTCAAGTCCTCCTTCCATAATTTCTAAGGCAAAAGGATACGAATCCCCCTACCCCATAGATATACAGCAGTATTATAGCAGATTTTCCCCAAAATCTCAAGCAGTTTTCAGAATATTACTCTCATCTTTTTCTCAAAGCATTGCCTTCTTCCATTACTCACGGAACTTTATGACTTCTTGAATACTACCCGAAAGGAAAAAGCCGCCGTCTGTGACAGCGACTTTGCAATATATATCCTAAAACTTCTTTTCCGTTTGACTTTGCCCTGACGGATGACGAAATGGCGCAGGTCGCTGCCCTCAACAAGAATGTGCGCTACTACACCAGCACCCCGGAAATGCTCAAAAAGTATGCGGAAGTGGTTCCGCCGATGGACGAGCAGAAGTAAAGGAGGCATTTTTATGAAAAACATTCAGAAACTCGGCAGCCTGCTGTTGACTGCGCTGATGATCCTGTCTTTGACCGCCTGCGGCAGCAAGGCGAGCAACGACACCCCAACACAGGCACCGTCGAATGATACGAGTACGCCTGCGCAAACACTGGATGATGCGGCAGGCGATTCGGACAGTACCACCTCCGGCGGCAAGGTGCTGGTGGTCTACTACTCCGCCAGCGGCAACACCAAGCGTGTGGCCGAGGATATTGCCGAAGCCGCAGGCGGCAATCTGTTTGAAATTACGCCTACCGAGTCCTATACCTCCGATGACTTGAACTGGACGAACAGCGACAGCCGGGTCAGCCGAGAGCATGACGATGAATCCCTCCGGGATGTCCCTCTAACTACCACGGAGGTGGAGAATTGGGACGATTACGACACCGTGTTCATCGGCTATCCCATCTGGTGGGGTATTGCGGCGTGGCCTGTTGACAACTTTGTGAAGAATAACGACTTTACCGGCAAGACGGTCATTCCGTTCGCAACCTCTTCCTCCTCCGGTATGGGTCAGAGCGGCATCCTGCTCTCCGAAATGGCGGGCACCGGCGACTGGCAGGACGGTCAGCGCTTCTCCTCCGGTGCATCCAGCAGCACCGTCCGCCAATGGGTCACGGGGCTTGGGCTATCATGAGGAACAAATGATCGAAGCAAATTAGATTGCCATAATCAAAGGCACGATATACAAAGATGATTACCAGAAACATACGATAACTTTAGTTGTGCCTCTTATAGCAAAAGACCGCAGGCGGTTAACCCTGCGGTCTTTGTGTTTGTTGGGGCTTATACATCAATCTCTGTGCCGCCCTGGAATCTGAATGTCATCCGTCCGTCTGTGTGGACAGTTACCGTGTCGATAATGGTCAGCCAGAGCTTTTCGTCAAACTCGGTGAGGGCATCCAATTCCTGCACCTCAAACATAAATGCTCCGATGGCTTCTGCCTGGGCTTCCCGTGCAGCCTTTGTGGTGCGGAGCTGCTCAAGCTGAGCCTTTGCCTTTTCGTACCGGTCCACAAAGCCATTATACCGGGCAGCATATTCTTCCTGGTTCTGCGCCGTCTGCGAATTATCTGCAATGCAACGCTTTGTCAGTTCGGTTACCACATCGATCTCCTCAAGCAGGCTCTCGATCTCTGCGTCAATGCCCGTGCAGTCTGTCAGCGTGGTTTGCATCAGACGGCAGTCCTCAAGGATACTGTCCTTACAGCCGATGCGCTTGAAGCCGCATTCATAGAGCGGATTGCTCTTACAGCCGTAGTGGGTGAGAAATTCCCACACATCTTCGTCCGTCCAGTCCACAATGGGATTGACCATTGTTTTCCGGGTGCGGTGGCAATGCTCGACCATACCATCGGGGTCCTCCTTTCTTGCTGTACTCATAGGCACCACCTCCTTAATGTTACCTTGTTAGCAAACTTGCTAACGCTTGCTGTAAAAAAACACAGCGGGCGGTAAAACCCGATGTAGTTTACAATATGGATGCTCAAGAACCGACTACGCCTGCAAAATCCATGATGGCAGAAGCGTAGGAATAATCGGTCGTATCATTGGCTTTGATGTAGCCGAGGTCTTTGAGCCTGTTTGTCGCCGCCTGGATGGAAACATCGAAGCAGTCAGACAGTTTGGCGATCAGTATCGCACGGGATGTAGGCGTTTTGAGCTTGTCCTTATTGGATCGTGCCAGCAGATCCACCGAACACTTCGGCATCAAAACGGCAGCGGACAGATGGTTGGCCTGCCATTCCATCCAGTCATGGTCGTCCCATTTGCGAGTGTCCGATTTATTTGTCATGCCATTGTCGACCCGGCACTGTATCATGGGGGCGATGAGCTCATCGTCAAAAATGGATACCTGGTCGGGGTTATACGAGAAATAACCGGAATGGAAGATGTCATGCCCACCCTCATGTCCGAGCGTGAAGCGGTAACGATGTCGCTGGCTCTCATCCAGAAGGCGGTTGTCGATGATGACGGTACGGGCCTTGGCACTGAGATACTCCGCCCGATTTGTGGCAGGGTCAAAAACCGGCACCTTATTGGTGTCGTTAAAAACAGTCATCCCAAGGTACACGCCATTGTGGGACAGATATTGATAATCCGGCGTCATTCCGAGATAGAATTCGATAAAGCCTTCAATGTCCACGGGAGAGGGGTTCGTGAGGACTTCCGGCTGAAAATCCTGTACGAAACGCTCTCCGATGGCATCGATCTCGGCTTTGCTCAAAATCGGTACGCCGTTGTTCTTCACTCGAAGAGAGGGAGTGTACATCTTTATAAATTACCCCTTTCGCTGCCGGAGCTCCTCGACGAACTTCAACCAGTCAGCCTCGCTTGCATCAAGGTCACGTGCCGTGCGAAGCGCAGCGGACACATAGTCGTGTTCCATGATATAGTCAGGCAGGTCTGGGGCAACAGAGTTTCTCTTCTTGCCGGCCAGATCGTACATCGTAGTCTTATCCTCGTCGTTCAGCATGAGAATTTGGGAAATCAGCTCCAGCTTCTCCATTTCGGGAGGATTGCGGCGGTCCTTCTCAATGTCGGTCAGATAGGGCGCAGTGATCCCGATCATTTCCGCCATTTTGCGGAGCGTGATTTGTTTCTCTGTGCGTTTCCTTTGAAGGAACTCTCCAAAATTCTGGTACTGTGTGTTCATGTCGTTCACCTTTTCTACTTTACATTATAAGCCCTGTCTTGATTCGTTCAGCCTGTTTGCGGCACTGTTATCATAATTGCGGGCAACTTCTCATCACTACGGTGAATCGAATTAGCATGGCTGCTTGTTCGCTTGTTAGCAGTTATGCTAACAACATTATATACATAGAGCCGTACCTTGTCAAGTAGTTTGGATGAAATTTTTACAAAACCTGCGCTATTGATACATAATACCCGGCATTTTAACCTTATCTCGTCCGTCTGCGGGCATTTTCAAATCTCCCATGAGGCAGGCGTAAGTGATGGCACTCTTGCCGAAACGACCACGGATCTCCTCCACAGCATCCTGGACTTTCTCCATTGTCATGCGGTGCTGGACATTATCAAACAGCGTGAGCTGCTCGGCACTGTCTTTGGGTGAGAGTTCAATGGCACGGACGGTGACCGCTCTGACCTTTGTATGCCAAGAATACCGCTCTTTAAAACTCCGAAATGCGGCAGCGGCGATCTCCGAGGGAAGCTGTGTCTTGAGCGGCAGCTTGCATTGATACTGTGAGCCGAACAGGTCATTGCCCCGGACATGGACTTGGACGGTACGGGTGGCGAGGTTATGCAGCCGAAGACGGTGACCGATATCCTGCGAAAGAGCAAAAATAACCTTCCACACCTCTTCTTCGTTTTCAAGGTCGGAAACACAGGTAATGCCGTGACCGACCGATTTGACCGGGGAAACGAAATCCTTATGCATCACCCTGGAATGGTCTCTGCCATTGGCATAAGTCCACAGCGCAAGTCCGTTCACTCCCAGAAGCCCTTTCAGAAACAATGGGTCACAACCGGCAACTTCTCCAATCGTATGGACACCATACTGCGCCAGCTTCTTAGTGGTGGCAGGACCGCAGTAGATCATGTCACTGCACGGGAGCGGTCAAACCTTCTCTTTGTAGGAATCCGGTGAAATCTCCGTGATGGCATCCGGCTTTTTCAGATCGGAGCCCAATTTGGCAAACACCTTATTAAAGGATACGCCGATACTGACAGTCAGACCGAGTTCCTCCTTCACGGAGCGGCGAATCTGCTCGGCTATATTAATTGCATCGCCGCAGACGGCACGACTGCCTGTGACATCAAGCCAGCATTCATCCATACCGAAAGGCTCCGCCATGTCGGTGTATCTTTGGTAGATAGCCTGGGTCAGCTTGGAGTACTTGAGATACCGATCGTACTGCGGCGGTACAATATGCTGTAGAATTGAGAAAAACAAGCAATAGCGAGATGGAGTTTGGGGAGTTTTTGCGAAGCAGTGACAAAACAGCTTGGATTTTATGTCGTGTTTTGCGAGTTTTGTTAAAAATGCCTTGACAAAAGTGTTATTATGTGGTATTCTTTAACCGTGGTTGGTATACAAATACCAGAGTGTGTATTTATTTGCCATGGTAGATATTCATTAATCAAGGTAAGCTGTACCAAATAATCCGATAATCTCAGCAATCCTAAAGCGTGCCACCGTATACTGTGTGCCTACCCAATTGGATTTATCTGCAGACGCACAGTGACGTTCGATTCACGTGCGTCTGTTTTTTTGGCACAAAATGAAGCAGTATCAAGAATCTATCGGTTATTCATGGTTTAGAACATCACCGTGTTTCGTGATTGTTTTTTGATAAATAGTATTCTTATAATCAAATGAATGATATTTGATCATGTGAAACTGCTATGCAAAAAATGATGCTTGCCGATTATACATCGGGGAAAGGCAATTGCTTGACAGGGGGAAATTATCCCATAGGAAAACAAAGTAAAAAATATTGAAAATTATAACAAACAACTTCGGTTGACGGTAATTGCATCATTCGGCTATATCTGCGGTGAAGTAATAAATGTTGTAAGAGAAGAGATTGAAGCGTTCATAATTTAACGGTGAGAAATATGAGTCGGATAGCGTTGATTGGTGAAAATTCTGTTGAGTATGTTAATGCTCTTCTTGATATATGGAATAATAACGATTGCGCGGTTTTGATTGATTGGAGAATCCCTTTTAAAACTGCTGTTAAAATGATGGCAGAAGCCGGTGTAACAAGGTGCTGTATCGAGAGCGGTAAGCTTGATAATAAAATAGATATCTTCCCCGATAGCATCGAACTCGAAGTGTTTGAAAGACCATCAAATTCAGCCGAATTATTGCCTCAATACATATATGACAAATACTGCGACAACTACTCGAACGATGAAGCGGTTGTTATTTACAGTTCCGGAACAACCGGGACATCCAAAGGGATAATTCTTTCACATTATGCCATTCAGACGAATGCGGATGCTATTATTGATTATATGAACCCTTCATTGGGTGACTGTATTTATATTGCCAAGGTTATGTCACATTCTTCAACATTAACCGGAGAATTGTTGGTGGCATTGAAAAGCGGTATGAAAGCAGTTATTGCGCCCACAATAGTTCCGCCCAGATTCATTATTTCGCAAATCGAACAACATAACGTATCTGTCATATGTTTGAATCCGACGTTGCTTAATTATATTTCAGACGAGTATGGCAGGCATGATTATGATCTGTCATCTCTCCGTGTTATTTATGTGAGCGGCTCGGTTTTGAATGACCGTGTTTACAATAAATCCCACCATATATTGAAGGAGATACCGATTTACAATGTATACGGACTGTCCGAGGCCGGTCCGAGAGTCTCGGCGCAGAGAGTTGATTGCTGCAAAAGTAATTCTGTCGGAAAACCAATTCTCGGCGTTGAAATTGTTGTAGCCGACAAAAATGGTAATGTGTTACCAAATAGAGAGCGCGGCATGATTCATGTAAACACACAGAGTCGATATTGTAGCTACATTACCGGAGAAGAGAAACATAAATCTGTATATAAAGATTGGCTTAATACGGGAGACATCGGTTATTTTGATGAGTATGGCGAGCTGCATATTGTCGGCAGAATGGATGATGTGATTCTTCTCGGGGCACATAAAATATATCCGAATGATGTGGTTGCTCAAATTATGAAGTATACGGATATTCATGAATGTGCGGTTACCGCAGTTAGTGTAAATACGGAAGATGTACTCTGCTGTTTGTATACATCTTCATCAGATGTACGGGTTGATATAAAAAAGCTTGGTACTGTTCTTATGAAGCATGAAGTTCCCAAAATATTCATACGGACGGGGGCGATTCCAAAAACAAGAACCGGTAAAATATCATTACAGCTTGTCAGAGAAGTGATGGTCAAAGAACTGAATGGGAGAAAAATATATGACTCATGATGAAATAAAAGAAAGAGTTATTTCACTTTGCTCTGAAATCTTTCAAAATTCCGAAGTTGATACAGATATACTGGAGTATGTGGATTTTACCGACGATCTTGGAATGGATTCAATTACGTTTATTAGCTTTGTTGTTGAAATTGAGGCAACGTTCGGTATAACCGTACCGGATGATTTGCTGTTGATGGATTACTTTAGAAATGTAGATGCTGTCGTTCGGGTTGTTGAAGAGCAGTTAGCCGATAAAAACGAAAATAAGTAAGGAGAACTGCGATGACTAAACTTGAAAAAATGTTGAAATATGTCTCCGAGCATAATGAGTTTTATAAGAAGCGCATTAAAGAATACGGCATAAAGGATCCGCTTGACATAACGCAATGGCCCGTATTGACCAGAAAGGAACTTCAAGAAAACAGATATAATATGTTTTCGGATGGGTATAAATCCAAGTATTATAATCAACAACTGAAAAGACAGTCCTCTTCCGGTTCCACCGGAATGCCCGTCAATGTATATTGGGATTATAAAGACTGGTATGCATCAAATATGTCACTGTGGAGAATGCGTTGGGAGTGGTATGGCATCAAGCCTAGTGATAAATATGTAATGTTTACGTTGAATATTTTCAACATGAATGATGATGCAGAAACGATATACCACATAAAGGAAGCGAATAATGTTCTAGCTATTAATACCTCTTTGATTCAAAACGCCGATGGATATGATAGTCTTGTTGACATTATAAATGAATTTGAGCCGAGTTGGCTTTATATACAACCGTCTATATTGAATAAACTTGTTCAAGCATATAAAATATCCGGTAAAAGATTGCCCAAATCGCTAAAATACATTGAATCTGTAGGGGAAATTCTCACGTCAGATTTAAGGAGAAGGGTTGTCGATTTTTTTAATGTACCAATTATCAATATGTACGGTTCCGAAGAAATGAACGGAATTGCGTATGAATGCCAGAATCGACATATGCACGTGCTTGGCGACAATGTATTGGTGGAGGTCGTAACTTCTACGGGGATATCTTCATCTGGTAACGGAGAAACGATTATTACAAATTTAAATAACCATGCTATGCCACTTATCCGTTACTGTCAGGGAGATTATATCTCGTTGACGCAATCTGGAATTAAGTGTCCATTTCAAAGAGATAAAAAACAAATCGAGATTATTAACGGAAGAAAAAGCGGGAGTTTTTGCACAGCCTCGGGCACAGAAATTTTCTCTTATTTGTTAACCGAGATCATATCAGAAGTCAATAATGAATTCTGTGATCCTATTTTGAATTATAAATACATTTATCAAAAGACAGAAAACAAGTTACAGTGCTATATCACAGTTCAAAACAAGGCGTGGCTCAAACGGATAGAGAGAAAAATTTATTCTATCTTTGCTGATAAGACCGGCGTTAAAGAACTTAATATTGAAGTCCTTGCGAATTGCTCGACTATTTCCACCCCCAAAAACAGCATTATTGAAATAAAGGAGTAAATACTATGGAGAGAAATGACATTCCTGTTATCAAACCCTTTGTTTGTAACGGCTTGTACTATGTCTATGATGCTTTTAAAAATCAAATACTGAGGGTCAACAAAGAGATATACATCGAAATCTGCCGCCTTCAAAAGGTAGGTTTAGACCACTACTTTGCTTATGACGATACCGATACGGGGAGCGCGTATTCGGATATTTTGATGTTGCACACAAAAGGTTTTTTTCAAAAACCTTTTGTGGAACGTATTTCCAATTATGATGACGCTTATATTCCTTTACTTTTAGACCGCTGTGTCAGTACACTGCAGATTCAGGTGACGCAGGACTGTAATTTTTCTTGCCGATACTGTCAATTTGCGGGTAGAAACGAGACGATGCGCCGTCATACTGGTAAAAGTATGAGCGAAGAAACGGCGAAAAAAAGTGTTGATTTTTTGTTTGACCACTCCAAAGATGTAAGCGATGTATTTATCTATTATTATGGAGGGGAACCGTTGCTTAATTTTGATTTGATCCGCTTGACAACAAAGTATGCAAAGCAAAAATTTAACGAAAAAAACGTCACCTTTATCGCAATTACAAATGGTGCACTGTTGGACGACAGCGTGGTTGATTTTTTTGAAGAAAACGATATTGTGCTAATTATCAGTTTTGACGGTGAAAAGGAAATACAAAACGGACACAGAAAGCGGAAAGGTGACGGTGGAGATACTTATGATACTGTCCTTGGCAATATCTTGCAAATCAAAAACAATCATGGCGAGTATTACAAAAGAAATGTAAAATTCAATGCTGTTTCGTTCTATGATGAAGATCGCGAGAAATTGGATGACTTTTTTCAAAAAGTATTACAAAAGGGCACTCATGCGGTTAATGTAATCTTTCCGGATGTCCGAGGAATTGATTATATTTACGACAGATCTGCTTTTCCTCGGGATGGTGGCAAAAAAGATCATCAAAAGGAATATGAAAAGGTGTTGACCGCTTATAAATACAAGAATGAAAATTGTAGTATTTGGTATGGATCTGGTAACTGCATTCCAGGAATTCAGAAACTGTTTGTAAGTGTTGACGGTAATTTTTATCCATGTGAAAAAGTAGAAGAATCGGAAGCGTTCACGATCGGTAATCTCCAAGCTGGTTTCAATCTCGAAAAGGTGATTGCCATTGCGCAGCTTCCCAACATTATCGTAGAGAATTGCAGAAGGTGTTGGGCGATTAAATTCTGCTCTACATGCCTGTGCTATTGTACCGATAATGCAACGCAAACGATCAGCAAAGAGGTAAGATTTAATTATTGCAAAAAGACACATGATAAAGTGCTAGAACTTCTTAAGGAATATGTGAGGGAGAATGAACATGGGTAGTAGTGTCTTGTTGTTGGGAGAACCCTATGAGGTGAAAACCATCATGTTTCATTTGGATTATTTGTTGAATTTCCCGATAGAGACTGCTGTAGTGCTTCGTGAGAATCACAACATGGGCGACTTCAAAAAGGAAAGGTATAGATTTCGAGTCATGTTGGCTGATACCTTGGATGAGGGTATGAAACTTTGCGATGTGTGTTTGGTACTGAAGAGCAATGATAGAATTAACTACGCTCTTCGGGGAAAAGAGTGTAACAATATAGAAATTGTTACACTGGATGAAATGAATGCATTCTCAACCAAATCCAGATTCAATGCATCGGTAAAGCCTGTAATACTTCTGATTTCAACGGATCAATTCAATCAGCAGTATTGCACTGAAATCTTGCTAAATCGATTGTTCATTGAGCATGGAATTGATATATTTCAGGCTCCTTCTTTAAAAACGCAGAGAGTTTTTTTGAAGTTGTCCCAGAGAGGGATGCTTAATTCAAAGATTAGTGACAGTATGCTTTCGGATGGACAGGTAGCGATTATAACACTTGAACACAATTTTTTGGAATTTGATTCGGAAAGCGCGGATTTCTTTACTGAATTTGTTAGCACAAAACCTGATTTCGTCCTTTTAAATAAGAATATGCGCACGGAATTTTTTCCACAAATTTTTAAAACCAGATTTGGGAAAGCAGTTGATTACATTGTGGAATCTGAGTATGTCCCAACATATTTTTGGAACAATCTCTCTATTCCCTTGTTTTGCGGAAACGGCAGCTGCGCTTTTGCAAAAGAACAGACGAACGAAAATTGTTCTTCAATATCCGATCCTTTTCTTTCTGAATTGCTTTATAAAAATATTTTAACTGCAATTTCAGTGCCAGATACCGTTCAATATGTTTAAAAGAGAAATAGCCTTATAATTAATACAGCAAGGAGATTGTACTATGAATTTCGTAAAAAATGGTGGCTCTGACGCTTCTATTCAATCTATGTGTGCAAACGGTGGAATTTGTCCACATGCGACAAATCAAGATTGTTTGCAAGCGGGATATTCTAACGCATCTCACACTTATGAAACTTACGTTGTCCAAAATTCGGTTGGCGGATTAAATTTTAGTATAGGCTGACAAACGTCCTCTGTTGGTTTTCTCAAACAAGGTTGTTTCTCTTTCTACCAATGGAGGATTACACACAACATAGCATGAGTGTCCCGGCATGACCATTTGAGTGTGCCGGGCGATCATGCTATCCTTTTAACTGCCAGACGCGGAACTGTATTGCTATAAAAAGAAGGAAATATACATGAAAAACGGACAGAGCTTTTCCCAAATAATTAAAACAGTAACTTACACCGTTAATATGATATGGACTTATAAAAAGAGTTATATCTTTATCAAAATATTTCTTATGCTGTTTAATTCGGTGATTCCGCTTGCATCGGTTTTGCTGCCGGGTTATATTATCAATGAAATGACGGTCGACCGCCGGCTGAATATCGTTTTCTCATATGTTGCCATCTTGATTTCCGTGCCGGTTTTGCAGTTTATCGTAAACAGTATTTTTAATCGAATCGTCGGCAGACAAGAGTTTGAATTGAATTTGGAATTCCAATCAAGGTTTTTTGAGCATATTTCCCGAATGGATTACGAGGCGCTGGAAAGCCCTCAGATTCAGGATATGCAGGGTAGGGCAAGAGATACCTTGGGATCTTTGCTCGTTATTATGAACCAAGTGTTCGGACTCATTTCATCCGTTATCAGCATTGCCATGATGAGTGCAATTATATCGACACTCAGCCCCATTGTTATCCTTATGGTGCTTTTGGTGGTTTTTGTTAATTCCAAAATTACAAAGTGGGTCAACAACAAGCAATTTGAAATCAACAAGAAGACGAGTTTTTTCTCCAGATATGAAATTTGCGCAAATACAATGATTACCGGTCTGTATTTCGCCAAAGAAAACAGGATTTTCGGTATGTTTCCGTCTTTGATTCGAGAATATAAGAAAAAAAGCCATGAACGTTACGACATGGGACTTGAAATGGTGAATACGCAAATCAAGGCGGGAGCCGTAAATACGGTACTGAGCACGATTCAGAATTTCGGCGTCTATGCCTATTTAATATACAGGGTGGTTCGAAACAAAATTTTGGTCGGTAATCTTACAATATATATATCCGCAATAGGTCAGTTCTCGGGCGCTCTCGGCTCCGTCATGTCATCGTATCTCGGGATCGGACGACAGAGTCTGTACGTTCAAGACATGATGAATTTCATGAATCTGCCTTTGCGCCGGAACGATACGGGAAAACTGAAGCCTGAGTTTAACGCCGATTCGGTGATAGAATTCAGAAATGTTTCCTTCCGATACCCCGGAAGCGAAAGACTTGTTCTTAAAAATGTCAATTTGAAAATTCGCGGGAACGAACGGCTGTGCATTGTGGGACAAAACGGAGCGGGAAAAACTACCTTTATCAAGCTGCTTCTTCGCTTTTATTTCCCAACCGAGGGAGAAATCCTGCTCAACGGCGTCAATATTAACGAATACGAAATTGACCTTTATACAAAGCTGTTTTCGACCGTTTTTCAGGATTATTGCCATTATTATTTGACACTTTCGGAGAACATTACGATGGCATCCGAGAAGGACGGTGAAAAAGTTCGCAAAATCGTCGATACTATAGGAATCGGCGATGTAATCGATCAGCTTCCGAAAGGTTTGGACACACAGCTGGGAAGGATGATCGACGATGACGGCGTCAATTTCTCCGGGGGAGAAGATCAGAAGCTCGCCATCGCAAGAGCGATCTATCACAACCGTCCCGTCTACATTCTCGACGAGCTTACGGCCGCGCTTGATCCCATGGCGGAATATGAGATCTATACTCAGTTCAATAACATGATTACCGACAAGTGCGCGATTCTGATCACGCACCGTCTGTCTGCCGTTCAACTTGCCGACAAGGTCGCCGTGTTTGACAACGGTCACGTTGTCGAGTACGGAACGCACGCCGAGCTTTATACAAAGGGAGGCATCTACACGGAAATGTTCGACAAGCAGGCACGGTTCTACCGTGATGCGCCGTTCGATTCGGATGCTGTCGAAGCCGATGCGGAGAATACTCAGGGAGACTGATGCGTTTCACGCTTGCTTTTGAACAAACAACAACGTCCGCTATTTCTGTTTCCGAATCACAAGAAATGCAGATATCCCGGGGTCGCCATACCGTGAGACCTATCCGAAAACGCAGCAGCCCTTGCATTAACCGGTGTAATAACAACACTGATGTCTCAGAAGTTTGTGTTTTCTCTAAATTGCAATATCAAATAGGACATTATTAAAAATAAAATCGGCAGAGTGGTAATTGAAGATCTTGCGGGGTAAATTATTGATCCGGTTTTCGACAAACACTACTTGTTTATCCGTAATATTGTCAAAAGACTTACCTTTCGGGAAGAAGCGACGAACAAGGGAGTACTGCTTTTCGTTGGCGACTCTTTCATAAGATGAACAGCGATCTATATCTCCCACCGTCTTTCGTCCACCCGTTTCACCGACAAGACCGCAGTGTTCGCAAACGGTACGATTGCCGAATACGGGACTCACGATGAACTTATGCGGATTGATAGCGGAATATATAAAGAAATGTTCTCAACACAAGCTAAATATTATAAGGAATAAATATGTCGAATTCAAAAATACTTCCTTTCGATTGTAACGTTGTTTATTCACTGGATTGCAGGGTCTCATGCAGACTGGGGATCATTCAAGTTTCATCCAACGGTCAGGCGTGGCTTGCAACCCATCTGGATGTGCTCATGTCAAATAATCTGGATATCAATTTCGGCAGTGGAATCTACGTAGCTCAAATGAACTATTATGATGATATCCTCGACACTCGTGAAATTGATCTGTGGTCTTCCGAACCGGATAAGATAATCGATATTATTATTGAACAAATTGATCGCAATAATTATATTCTAATTGATTTGTATTGGCATGACCAGTTTCCCGAAGAAGTCCAAAATCCAAGAACACATTCCAGTACTATTATAGGTTACGATAAGACAAAAAAAGTATTATATACGGTTTCATTGAAAAACAACAAATATATTATGTGGGATATATCTTATGATTTGTTTATTAAACTGTATAAAGACGCAATAAAACAATACCTTTATGATCCTGACTCCAAGACGTTAAGACAAATGTTTTACTTTACTATTACAAGTATTTCTGTAAAAAAAGATATCTCGACTGATAATTATATTTTCAGTGCAATAGTAAATAAACTTGGGCATGAAGAAGGTGGGGCATGTATTGAAGTTACACGACAGAAAGCAGATAAGTCCTTAGATAACGCAACTAGATTTTACACGGGGACTTCCTGCATTCTTGGAGTAATAGAATATATTCAGACAATACTTGACAGTAAAAACATCGCGGATCATTACGTAAAAATACCATACATAGTTAGAACACTGTACGGATTATCTGAACACAGGAATATCATTCTAATGACAATGGGTTGGATAATCAAAGCTTTGAACTGTGAGGATGTCGCTGTTATTGAGCAGTTTGATTCATACAAAGCTGTTCCGAAAGAAATGGAATCCATTTCAATGCTTGTTCAAAAATATTATGTTACGAAGGATGTTGATATTTTGAAGCGAGTGGTGGCGAAATTGGAATCACAGTTCGAACATGAGAAAACAATATTGAAAAACTTTGTGGATAATTCATTCGCATATTATAAAAAATACAATGGATATGATGAATATGTTAATCGATTAAATTAAAAGTCGAGTTATATTCACTTGTATTAACCGAGCGATCTCATAAATCAATTTGCACTAACACCTTGCCATCTTTCCTCTCTGCCGTAATATCTCTTAAGATGGGTAGTTCGCTTTCTCCTGTAATGGCAGGTACTACCTACCACCGAGAAGATATAGTACCCCATCGGCGGAAGGTGCATTTTTGCGGCGTTATCCGTTTCGGATTTCGTAAAGCGGACTGCTTCCCGCCGCCTTTAGTGCGGTATAGCTGTTCGGTTTCAAGCAGTCCGGATTTTCGCAGATCGTGAAGTGTACGTCACACGGTGGACTGCAACAGCTTCACCTCCGAAGCGATGGTCGGAATAGCAGACCAACATTCGCCGCCGGCTCGCTTGGCAAGGTAGGTGCAGATCGATACGGCTCGGTGCGGCGTTCCCGACGGTATAGAAAATCAAGACGGCTTATTCGGCTTTCCCATATCGTTCAACGAATACCCTTAAAATTCAACGATTTACCCATAAGTTTAACGATTACTTCGTCTCAAAATGCCGTAAAAACTGTAAAACGCAGAAACCCCCGCCGCAGAATCGCTCTGTGGTGGGGTACATTTGTGCTCTGGAATGGTGAAAACCTTGATTTTATGCGGTTTTCAGGCATAGAAAAAGTCCACCGTAATTCTATCAAAATTACGGTGGACTTATGGTGGACCGCCGCCAGCCAAAAACAAATTTTTTATTTCACCGTCCTTTTCCTCCAGCTCACTTAGTAATCTATCATTTATCTCTACCGTGTCATCTCCCGAATGAAATGTAATAGTTATTCTATCATCGTACAGAAAAATCTTATTAACAAAAATCTTTATCAGCATTTTCTTATATTTCTCATCGGTCATACTACCTTTTTTGAGAGCCGTCAAGAAAAATTTTATTTTCGGTGCAGTAAGTGAAGGAAACGGCATTGTTTCTTTTGAAATTTCTTTTTTTATGTTTTCTTGCTCGGATTCTAATTGTGCAATTTTTTCGTAGATGTTTTCTCTCAATCTCGGTATATCTGTTTCCAACACCGCATTTAGAGCATTATCTCGTTTTCGTTCACTTTCAGCCAAGCGTTTCTGTAAGTATCTCAAATTAGATGTGTCTCTTTCTGCTTCACACATAGCCGAAACCTCTTTCGAAATCTTTTCTATATTAGGCGCAGACAATAACTTTCTGCATCGATTCAACACGAGATTTTCGATATAGTCTTTCCTAACCATATCTTTTTCGCACCGTTTGGCTTTCCTGCCGTTACATATATAGTAGTTGTATTTTTTGCCCTGTTTTCCCGTTGCGGAAAAACCCGTCATCATTTCTTTACACCGACCGCAGAATAATTTTGTTGTCAAAAGATATTCGACCTTCGCTTTTGACCTTGCAGGTGCCTTTCTGTTCTTTTCCATTATTTCTGCCACCTTATTAAATAATTCATCCGAAATAATGCGAGGCATTCCGCCGGGAACCTCTTTGCCTTTGTATGTATATACGCCGATGTACCTTTTGTTTTTCAGCATTGTGTGGAGCGAATTCTTGTTAAATGGTACTCCTCTTGATGTTTTATATCCCAACGAGTTTAAATGCTTTGTTATTTCTGTAACAGTCTTTCCGTTAGCATACATCTCAAAAACGGTTTCTACAATAGGGGCGGTATTGGGGTCAACCTCAAATTGACCAAATTGATTAACTTTAAAACCGAGTGCGATGTTACCACCTGTGCATAAACAATTCTCACCGTTATAGTCCATACCACGCTTGATTTTTACTGACAGTTCATCACTATAATACTGCGCAATAGCCATCATAATATTACGGTGCAATCTACCTGAAGGGTCATCGGTGAAACTTTCTGTCGCGGATACCAAAAGTATTCCGTTTTCTTTTTCTATCTTGTCAGCATTATCAAGAGATTGCCTTATATCTCGTCCAAAACGGTCAATTGAATATACAAGTATCATATCAAACATTCCGCTTGAACACTCTTTTAATAATCTTTGCAAAGCAGGGCGTTTATCGTTTGTTCCTGTCATTGCACTATCGCTGTATGTCTTAATAACAGTATATTTATTTCTTTCAGCATATTCGGTACAAACCTTAATCTGCTCTTCTATACTTGCTTCTCTTTGTGAACTTGAGCTATATCTCGCATATATTACTACTCTCATATAATGTTCTCGCTTTCCAGTGCTTTTCTTATCTTGTTGAATATCAATTGATTCGGATAGTATCTGTAATCGGCAAATATCGAAATACCGTCTTTGCAATAATGCTCCAAAATTGCGGCGGCGCAGGCGGCGCTCCGCGACTGCCCGTATTCGCATTGGCAGATGATATCCAGACCGTCATCGTGCGCCTGACGGATAAACTCCGCAAGGCTTTCGGCTTCGGGGAAATATGTATCAAAAGTCAAGCCGTAATCTTCAAGGATGTCGATATCAATGTCGTGAACGGCTACGGCAAAAAGCCGTTCGGGCTTTCCTTTGTAATCCACGGGTTTTGAAATTTCGCCTGTCCGTATGTTCGGCGGGTCATAAAAACTGATTACTGCCGTATTTTTCGGAAAATCATTTTTCAGCAGTTCTTCGACCGTTCTCCTTGAATAAATATCTACTTTCATTGTTTACCCCTCAATCAATTTCAGATATTTATATACCGTCGGATAGGAAAGTTCGCAAAGTCGGGACAAGTCCTTTTTGGAAAGCTGCCCTTGCCGATATTTCGGATAATGTTTGTAAAACACGCTCGGTATATCGTCGGCGGTAACTGTTGGTCTGCCGATTTGTTTTCCTTTGGCTTTTGCGTGTTCCATTCCGCTTTTGACCCGCTGACTTGTGATGTTTCGCTCAATCTCGCTGAATACGCCCATCATTTTAAGCATTCCCTCGGTCATCGGGTCAAGCGCTTTACTGCAATCCACAACAAAATTGCCGAGTATCAATTTTAGGTGTTTCTCTTTGGCAAACTCAATAATTTCACAAAGCTGTTTGGTGCTGCGGGTAATTCGGCTGACCTCGGTCGCCGCAACGGTATCTCCCGAATTCACGGCGGAAAGCAGCTTATGTAGTTCCGCCCGGTCTGTTTTTGCTCCGCTTTCGTATTCAAGATATATCGTCTCGTCGGACGCGCCTTGCCGTTTGAGTTCCCGTACCTGTCGGTTGATGTCCTGCAATTTCTCGTTTGTGGAACATCGTGCATAGCCGTAAATCATAGCAAAACCTCTCTGTTTCTCGGTATACTTATATTATATGACATTTTTCGGGAAAAAACAAAACCGTTAATGGCTTATTAATATTTGCAAGTCGCACTATAAACGAAACGGTATTCCGAATATCGTTTATAGAAAACAGCCGCAATCCTTTCGGACTACGGCTGTTATTCGGGTTATTCAGTTATAAGCGGAAAGAGATGTTTGATTTTATAGGGGAACTTACACATTGAAATAGTTTTTAATTGCCTGTGTTTCCGCTGTGTCCCCGAACTTAGCAAACATAAAGTTATGATAATCTTTGATATAGGGATTGGTTTTGAGAATATCCAAAAATACATCAAGAACTTTATCTTGCGGGAAATTGGGATTGGAAAGATTTTGAAATATATCACTTGCCTGTTGTGCTAAATCATCAGTAGGATACCAAACAGCCTTTCCGCTCTGATTAAGCGTAAAGGTAAGCGTAAGGAATACTCTCCAATAATCAAGAAATACCAACTCAAACAGATTATCGGGATTGATACGCTGATAAAGTTCAAGTTGCTGTGCTTGATTGATTTGACTTGCACCTTTAAGCAATCCTGCTTCTGCGCCGTCGCGGAGTAAGTTGAAAGCGGTTGCCTTGGCGATACCCTTTGCAGCACCCTTGACACCAAAACCGCCACCGACTAAATTAGGCACAAAACTCATAGCAGTAGATACCCTGTTTTGATTTGCCTGTACTGTTAGTTCAACGCTTTCGGTAGTAACATAGTATTCATCAATAGCCATATGAAAATTGTCTATATGCTGATTAGCAAACGATTCTTGTGTTATTGTCCAAATGCTCTCTGAAACAAGAACATCCATAGCTCGTTGTGTAAGAACTTTAAGGTGCTTGGAATAGATATTCGGGAAGAACTCTAAATAGGTAGTCAGGTTCTGTACTTTTTTATTGTATTCTTTTCTTGCGTTATCTGCACATATACGGGCTAATTCATAGAACTTGGTTCTGTAAGTATTAAATGCGTCCATATTGGCAGGAATAACAAGCGTCTTACCATTCAAAGTGAACTGCTTTTCCGCACCGCATACCTGTTCCCACGTTTCGGGGACAAACTCTGTTTGCGTTGCTTCTGCTGTCTTTGTTTCATTGATATATGCAATAATATTTTGGGCTAATGTTTTTTGCTCTGCATTTAGGACAATCGAAGCAATTTCAGCATTTTGCGAAACAATCCGCAATATAATGTTTTCTGCGGTTTCATTTAAGGATACGGTAATATCGGTAAAATAGATTACTTGACCTCCGGAGCCACCCTGCATAGAATTTCCTACAATACTACCGATACCCGATTTTAATGCATAAAGTATGATATAATCTTCATAGACCTCTATCTTTGTGCCTTGCTCGGATTGAAGCATATATTTATAGTTTCTTACTGTGCCGTTTGCTAAATCAATTTGTTCGTTTGCATATGTCATTGCTTTGGCAAAACGTTCTTTTTGGCTGCTTTCAAATGACAATACCAATGTCTTACCATTGGCTTCGGTTTGTGCAACTCCATTTGATAAAGGCATAGGTGGATTTACAACTCGAAGTGGTGTAAGTTGTGAATAGGTGTATTCTTCGCTTCCATAAATAAGAGAGCTTTCTGTAATCACAAACTTTTTACCCATACCAAACGCGGCAGTAAAGACTTCATACATGGTATGCGAGTTGTTATTTTCGGCTTCCTTGTTGGCTTGATACTCGGAAACATTTCCCATAACCTGCCCCGCACCGTCAATAACTTTCTTGGCGGTGTTGTTCAGTTTTTCAAAAAGTTTTTTGCTGTCAAACATAGTGATATCCCCCTAAAATCATATTGATTTGTTTTTACATTTGTTTACGACACATTTATCACACTTCGGTTTGCCTTTGGTACATACCTCGCCGAAGCCATTTGCGCAGTATGCCCACAGAATATAATCCACCTCAGCAGCCGATTTGTTCAGGCTTTTTGCAATGTCGGCAATGATATCAATGGCTTCATACGGTGCAGCGTATTTGCGCTTTGAACAGCCGAGGTATTCACCGCCTAAAATACGGCAGATATGCCTGTCGGGCTTTCCGATATCGTATCCGACATTTTTCAGGTATTCCGCAGTCAGGGCTTCGCCGAGTTGTGCGAATTTATACGGCTTGCCCGGTACAGACAGTTCTCTTACAAGCGTTTTTAAATTGTCGTTTTTGTCTGCAAGGCTCTGATAGAAGTTGTCCACGCTGCCGTACTCTTTTTCGATGGCGAGCAATTTGCCGATGTTCACGCCGACAAGCGCGTTTATCTGATTTGTCAGATACTGCGTTCCGAGCCGATGTTCCTTGACCTGACCGACCAAGACCGCCGGATCGGCGCTCAGTAAAGCGGTTACATCATACTGACAGAAGATCTCATCAATGACCGTGATTTGCCCTGTCGCCGTGTCGATATGCGGCTCCAACCGGTTCCACGCCGCGCCCGATGTCAGCATAGAATAAACCATTCCGCGGATATGGTCGCTGACCGTAAAGGCGCCGCCGTCCCTTCGTTTGTCAAGCTGTTTTTTGATGTAGGTATTCTCCCACAGCTTTTTCGTTTGGATTTTGCCGTCCCGGATAAACAATTCCCCGCGCAGCTGTTTATCCATGAGCAGGACGGCGTTTGCGACCGTTTCCATGTCTTTCAAGAAAATCACCTCGCCTTTTTATTCAGCAGTTTTTATGTACTTCGATAAACAGTTCGGGGCTGACATTCAGCGCGAGACAAATGGCGCGCAGATCATCCGCATACATTGTCCGCTTGCCGTTCATCATGGCGTTGAAGGTCACCTTGGATATGCCTGCCTTCTGCGCCACCGCCAACTGCTTATACCCGTTTTCCTCTATGTAAGCCCGAACTTTTTTATAAACTTCCATAGTTGCACCTCCATAAATACAGGATTACTGTACTTTGATCTATCATATCACAGATTTACTGTGAAGTCAATAGAAAAATACAGAAATTCTTGATTTCGCCCTTGCTTTTTCTCTATTTTCGTGTATACTATTGTTATAGCGAGGTGATTTTCTTGAAATATGAGATCGGCAGCAGGATTCGTATGTACCGCAAAGAAAGCGGACTGACACAGGAACAGTTGGCTGATAAAATAAACGTTACCAAAAGCAGAGTGTCGAACTGGGAGCAGGGGATCAACCGCCCCGACGCAGATATCTTAGCCGATATCTGCCGTGCGCTGAATGTGCCGCCCAGCAATCTTTTGGGTGTACATTTGTCAGCGGACGATTTAAGCGACAGGGAAAGAAAGGTCATACAGGCGTACCGGAGCAAAACAGAGGTACAGCAGGCGGTTGATATTCTGCTCGGGATAGAAAGTATCTGAGTATTCTGCCGCAAACCGGGCGATACATAGCAGATTCGGGGAGAGCGGCGGCTCTCCCTATTTTATATATACAGAGATAACTCCGCCATGCTGCGCCGGAAAAACGGCTGTGTCATGGTCTAACCTTATATAATATCGAAGCACAAAAAACGTTCTGTTTGCTGTACCCGCACCGAAAAGCGGTTAAAACGTTTGGCGCGATTTTCGCAGAGGGCACCATCTGACTTGGATGAAAACAGTTTTGTTCCGTGCTGATTGACGATACAGAACAACACTGTGTTTTATTCAAGGAGGATACGATATGAAACGATTCAGAAATTCGGTTAAAGCGGCAAGAAGCATTCGCCCGAGCCGCTGCGTGTTCACGCCTGACGAGGTCGCCCGGCTTCTTATGCAGATCAATGAACTGCAAGGGTATGACATTTCATTTGAGGAAACCGAGAACGGTACGGCGCAGTTTACCATCGGAGATTCGGTCTACAGCGTTATGGATATCGCACCGGTAATCTAAACGGCATTTATATATAAAGAAAGCCATTGAAACCGCTTTTGCAGTTCCGATGGCTTTTGCTTATGTATCAGTTTTTGTACAGATATTCCTGCACTTCATTCAACAGGATATATGCCTGTTTCAGCTTGCGGCGATACTCCATCGGCAGCATCGGTATCAGTTCCTGTGCATCGACAATATCATTCTTTGCATAGCCGATCAATTCGATCGGCGTGATTGACAACGGATAGAAATCGTCTGCCGGAACCGGATTCATTTCGCTTGTGTTTTTTGTTTCTTTCATAGTTACACTCCTTATTAAGTTAATCTGAGACATTGCTTTCATTGAAATAATTGCAGAGCAATAAAATCAATGTTTCCTTGACTGTTTAGAAACCATGGTAATCGGGAAGTTCATCGGTAGCAGGCGGCGGTGCCGAACGATAGAAATTGTGCTTATGTCCGGCATTGCCGTTAGGGCTGATGGTATATACAATGTTGTCCTGTTCCAGAAGAAGATCTTTCAACCTGCTCAGTTCTTTGCCCAATTGCTGCGGGGACTGAGCAATCGGAAGATGGAACATTCTTTCTCCGGCATCAAGCAGATTCTTGGCAAAGCCGCTCCATGAGTTTTTTGGAGATTCTTCAAGCAAAGCACGTATTGTTTTTACAACGGGGCTGCTTTGATAGTCGAAAATCGCTTCCTCCTTGGCTAATTCATCGGCATTGCCCACGTACTCCCATTGGCACGTATTTTCATTCAATCGAATGAGAATTTCGTTCTGCTCGATATCGCGCCCGGTGATATGCAGCGTAGCCTGTTGAGCATTGCGGGCTGTCCGCTTGATAACGAACATAGTGTCCATGACGCCCGAGATGCCGTTGGTTCCGGTGATTTCGTTGAACGGGTCGTCCTTGTCTTTGGTTTTGCTGGTATGATGAACGAACAGCACGCTGATCCCTTTTTTATCCATGGCTTCTTTTATCATTCCCGCTTCCCGGTAATCATGGTCGTACCATCGTTCACCACGCAGCCCTTGACCGCGAATCTTCTGAAAGGTATCAATAATGATCAGTTTGGTCTCCGGATGCTGCTGAATATGCTCGTCCAGAAGTTCCAACAATCCCTCTTCAAGCGTTACAATATCGGTGGAAAAATAGAACCATGGCGGGGCGGGAACCCCGTTCAGCAGTTTATTCATACGCTGCTGCAAGCGTTTCAGAGTATCCTCAAAAGAAAGATACAGAACACCTGCCTGCTGCGTTTGCCATTTCAGAAAGGCTTCACCCGCCGCCACCTTAAGTCCGAGCAGGAGTACAAACCAACTCTTTCCGCTTTTTGGCGCCGCGGCAAGAATGCTTGTCCCCTCGGGTAGTATGCCGTCTACAAGATACCTCGTCGGCGGCAAATTGGCTTTTTGCAGATCGGGAGCCGATATAATGTTCAAACTCCTTTTGCCTTTCGGTTCTGCGTTCTGAGAATGCCCCGCTTCTCTTTTCAGCCATTGTTCGTTATCCTGCGCGGCGGTTCTGTCCGGCTTTACCGCTCGGGCTAAATTGGAAAGATAATCGGCGCGGGCAAGCTTGGCTTGGTGTTTTTCATCTTTTTGAACGGCATACGGACTGCTGCGAAACGCACTGATTGCCGCATCGGAATCATTGTTGAGCCAATACAGCAATTTTGCCATAAATCCCGCGTCATCTTCGCTTTCATTTCCGTGCGGACGCGCGCCGTTCCAATAGGATTTCAGCTTCTCGTCTTTTTCCAAACCGATTTTTAAATACTCTTTGTCTGTTTGGAATGATTGCCAGGTACCGTTTCTTATCATATATTGATTTAAAACCTGCCTTAGTTTTTCGGTACCGTCGGCAACGGGGCTGCTGTTTATGGCAGTGCCGGTAACGGTCACAAATTTATTGGTTGCCCCGGAAATATAGACTTCAAGCCCTTTCTTCTGATTGTTAATGTAATACCGATCCTTGTTGTATTCAAAGTTCTTAATGGTAAAAATAATCCGTATGCCGTTGCCGCTCGGACTGATTTCCGTGTAGCTGCCCATTTTTTCAATGATATCGGACGCCATATCGGAGTATTTCCCGTCTGTGATACAATGGTCGATGTCAATTGCGCCTACACCATCAAAAATGCCTATGCCGAGTCCGGAGTAGGCACCGGTTTGATACGCCCCGAATGCCGTATCAGAGGCGAGTCAAGAAACGGCAAGAAAGACGCCTCGCGCTCAGCAAATCCTGCGGAGATTTTGAGGACGTCTTTTCTTATGAAAATCTATATCAATCAGGGCATATCTGCTGCCGAGGCGTTAGCTGGAAAAGCTCCACGCAGACTTACCGCTTCAATCTCGTAACGAATACGGCCGCAACTCGCCGCGCGCTTCTTGACGGAACGTATAAGAGCCGAGGCTTTATTGAGTTCGACCTCTACGACCGAGGGAAAATGCGGCACATCAGGAGTATTCATATCAGCGAGCGCGTCGTGCAGAGAACGCTCTGCGATAAGGTCATAAACCCGACGCTCAAGCCGGCATTCATCTATGACAACGGCGCAAGTACTGAGAACAAGGGAATCGACTTCGCTCTTAACCGCCTCTCCTGCCACTTACAAAGGCATTACAGGAAATACGGGCGTGAGGGCTATCACTGCATGAATGAGGACTGGACCAACAAGGGAGGCTGGCTTGCCTGCGATATGCGTCGCTGGCTCAACAGCGAAGTTCTTGCGCTGCTTCCCGACGAGCTGCTCGCGGTCATCAAGCCTCGCAAGTTCGGGGACGAAGAGGACAAGCTCTGGCTCTTCTCCGAGATGGAGGTTTTCGGCGAGCATGACTGGACCGAGAATGACCCTGACCGTGGCTTCCAGTTCGAGTACTTCAAGGACCGCCGCAATAGCATTAAGACCGACGAGGACGGTCCTGCGAGCTGGTGGTGGGAGCGTTCTCCTTATGGGAGCACCTCCAGCAACTTCTGCTATGTGAGCAGCGGCGGCAGCGCGAGCAATCACGGCGCCAGCGACACCTACGGCGTTTGCTTCGGCTTCTATATCTAATCATCAATCTATGAATCCGCGGGGCCTTGTGCCCCGCGGTGAAAGGAGAACGACACTTTGGGACTTAAAGATTTGCGGCTGGCGAAAGGCTACAGCCGTACCGAGCTGGCGAAAGTCAGCGGAATCCGCTATCAGAAAATCCGTGATATTGAGGTCGGTATCATCAAGCCCGAGAATATCACGCTCAAAACAGCCCTCAGGCTGGCTGCCGCTCTTGACTGCCAGCCTGAAGACCTGACAAAACCGGATAAGGAGGAAAGCGATGTATGAGGAACTGAGAAAGGCCTTTATCAAACGCCTTACCGTGGACAGTCCTCACCATGACGCGCGGTGTAAAGACTTCAATCAAGCCATCTTTGACGCTGACGAAGGCTTTGCGTGCTTTAACGGAACGGACCTCGATATGGTCCTTGAAAAGTTTGACGCCGCAGTCCGAGACTTGACTACTTACCAAAAGCGGTAAAACCGCAACAGAAAGTTCGCAGAATCCCGGCGGTTTTGCGCGCTCCCTTTTTCTACTGAACACGGTAAAATATAATTGTCAGTTGGA
>ERZ773235.1339-NODE-1339-length-25713-cov-6.355445_pt1 | contig 25713 bp, 24 predicted proteins | sample MGYA00580522_ERZ773235 | MGnify/ENA primary metagenome ERZ773235 (study PRJEB29015, sample SAMEA2737797) | human gut metagenome | biome: human gut; feature: human-associated habitat; material: faeces | place: China | collected 2012 ...
CTGCAGTAATTATAGTAGCTAATATTTGTATTAAATTATCTTGTATTAATTCCATCATATTATTTTCCTCCGTGTTCTAAATCTTCTATTCTATGGTTTATTACTTTTATTTGTTCTTCAACAACTGGCATTCTTCTAGCAAAATTATTATGTTCTCTAACTTCTCTAGTCAATTCTTCTAGTTTAGTATCTGTTACTGCTTGTGTTTTTGAATTAGCAATAATTACCCCTAAAAGAGTAAGTCCACCAGTTATTAATGCTACTAATACAGCCTCACTCATTGATTAACTCCCTTCATTCATTTTTATAATATTTCCGTTATTTTGATAATACAAATTAGTTTTATTAGTTACATACTCAATACTCATTTCAGCATCTTCACTATTTGTTATATTAGATGTACCTTCATAAGTAGTTAATGCACTTACTTCTCCTAAATCTATTTCCTCTGGTGTTTCTAATTCATATTGAACCTTTACAGGTGTTCCAGCATCATATTGTGCTTTTAACCATACTTTAAATTCATCAGTACTTGTTATATCACTTGTTGGAAACATATATAAATAAGTTAAATAATTAAAGCATCCTCCAACAACATCTTTAGTTGAATTGAAAAAATGTGAATTCATCTGATTAATATTTCTATTTGGAAGCCTAAGCATATTTTGTATTCTAGTATTTACACAAAATAAACCATTTTTAATTTCTCCAACGAAGCTTTCGTTGCCAGTAAATACATATTCACCTATTCTTTTAGGTATTTTTGCTCTACCATCTTTTACTATTAACTCATCTTTAGTTCCATTTGGTAAAGAACATAATTCATTTCCTTTTAGGTCTATGTTTACTACTTCTTCTGTATAAGGTTTGTAGTCATTATATGTTAATGATGTATTTTCAGTAAACATTGGTTTAAATATTAAATTTGATACTTTTATTCCTTTAAATATTGTAATTTGTACATTTCTTGCCTCTGATGTTTTTTTACTTACTAATCCATTCCCATATTCATAACCATGAAAATTCCAACCCATTCTATATGTGGTATTGCTCCCACCATTAGGGCAGCCTACAAATTTATATGTCTTACCAATTATTAAATTGCTATCATCACCAATTGTGAAATACGCATCTGATGTTGCAGTACCATTTAGAGTATATGTTCCGTCCTTATTTGCAGTACAAGTTATTCCATTAATAACTGTTGTTGCTAATGTGGGTTTTAACCAATTCCTACAAGTTTCCACTATTTGTATATTTCCATATGGTACATATCTTGTTGCAATAGAGCCTTTTTCTAGTTGTATTTTTATCAATTGATTAGTCAGCGTTTTATCTGTATCAATTTGAATTAATATTGTGTCTATTATTACATCTGACTTTAATGTTTGTGTTGACCCTACTTTACCATAGAATATATTTTTATTATTACTTTTGAAATAATATGTTATGTTACTATCTTCATAACTAAAACTCAAATGATATGTTCCTGCTGGTATTTTTAATGATAATCCAGTAAACCAAAAGTTAGTTTGTGCTGTTGTTGTTCCATTAAGTATTATTGATGAAACATCGTTCCAAGACATTGTCATACCATTCACTACTTTGTCAGTAAATTTATCAAGTTTAAATAAATTCCTACCTTTTACATTTTCTATTTCACTAGGATAGTCTAGACTAGGACTTACTCCGTATGGTTCATAATCGGTTGCAACAGAACCTTCTTCTAGTTGAATTTTTATTGTTTCATTAAAAGTTGTTTCTGCTTCAAAACCACTTATATAAGCATACATACTATATACTTCTTTTTTAAATGCCACATTTCTTGTTTTAGAACCCTTGAAAATTGAAAATTCAAATACTTCTTTATCTGTATATGTACCTTTTATATTTACATTAAATGTTTTGGGTTCATCAATAGACAAAACATAATTTCCAGCTGGATATGAATATAGAACCCTAGCTGAAATATCTGCCCACGAACTAGTTGATGTTCCTTTTATGGTTCCTACACCATTTTTATCATATGTTGTTGTTATTCCATTACTTGTGGTATTTAAAGGTTTAAGTAAATTCTTTCCACTTCTTGTTTCTTGTGTAGATTTACCATCTAGCACTAATTTAGAAACTCTATCATTAGCTGAGTCAGTTACTTGAATATCAGTACCAGTAGCTGTTCCTTTTACTGGTTCTATAATTAATTTAGCTTCTGATGGAGCTTTACTTTTATCACCTACGTAAACATCGTGACCTGTATCTCCTTTTATAGCCTGTATTTCTTTCCATACGCCTTTATCTTTTATTTTTAAAATTGCCATATTATACCTCCTTAATATCCCGTAGTCCAACCAGCATTTAAGAATGCTTGGTAATTACTTAAAGTAGTGCATTTAGTAGCTTGTGATTCTGTTAAACCAATATATTTTAGTGTTTTATAATCTTCTGTTGTTACAGCACTATTTGCGCAAAGCGATAATATATTATTTAAGCTACTTTCTGATAAAGCTGTGCATCCAAGAAACATGTTTTGCATTATAGATAATTTTGGTGCATTTAAAGCAGGCACATCAGTCAATGCGTTACAATTGTTAAACATGTATGCAGCATCAACTAATTCAGGTAGATTTATATTAGACATACTAGTTAGACTAGTACAACCATTAAACATATAACGTGTACCAACAACAGAACTAAGATTTAAATTTGGGATGGTCGTTATTGATGAACAAAATTCAAATAAATAATCTATGTGTGTTGAACTTATAACAAGATTTTCAGGGATTTTTTTAATAACTTTGACGATAGATCCTCCCATATATGCATATTGAGTTTCAGTTATTTCCCCAAAATAATCTCCTTCCGTATTAATTTCGTCTATTTTACTTGCGTAAGTATCTATTGTTCCACTTCCAACAGTTACTCCTTTATTTTCTATTGCTGTTTTTATACTTACTTTAGCATTTTTTAATCTTGATATTTGACTAAGTATACTCATATTATATTCCTCCTAACTCTGTTTCTACATTTCCGATTAAGTCATAAACACATTTAGCACTAGGATATTGTTCATCTGTTGAATTAGAACTTAATGAAGTTACTTTATCATTTTCTCTGACTAATTTTGTCCAATTATAATATGTTTTCTCATCTATTTTTGTAATGCTTACAAGTTGATAAGCTGTATCATTCCTTGTATTACAATATATCTGTCCTACAAAATTACCTACTGTTTCAGTACTAGGATCAGATATACCAGTTTTTATTATATTTGCTAATTTTGTTTTTTCACTAATAGTGTAATTATTATCCGTATGAACATATGAAGTATCTTTTACAAAACCACTATCATTAGTTAACTCACTTGTTTTAGTTGGTATTTTAGGAATATCATCATTTGTAATAAAATCAGTGTCATTTGTTAACTCACTTAGTTTTGTAGGTATAGTACTAACCTCACCATTTTCATCAATCCATACGTTATAATCTTCAGTAGGCTCATTTTCTCCTACCCATACGCCACTAACTCCCTGTTCTCCTTGAATACCTTGTATCCCTTGCTCACCCTGGATACCTTGTATTCCTTGTTCACCTTGAATACCTTGAACACCCTGTTCTCCACGGTCACCTTTGTCTCCTTTATCTCCCTTATCGCCTTTGTCTCCTTTATCACCTTTAAATTTTCCAGCCGAAACATCTTCTTTTAAATTATTAATATAATTTTCTCTTTCAGCTTCGTTCGACTGTCTTACAAGTTCATTTTCTTGTCTTTCTAATTCATACTTTTTATAATCTGGTATGTAATTTAAGTTTTTAACGCTTGTTTTTATTGACTTTTCTTTGTCTAGAGTAACATTTATACTATTTTCATTATTAAAATTTATTGCAGCCATATTACCCTCCTATTCATTACAAGTTTTCGTATAAGTTCCATTTAACTTAAACGCACCCATAATAGCTTCTATTTTTTTATCTCCTGAATACAGGACAATATCATAACCATATTCTCCTGTTTTCATTTTGTCTGTATCCGTTGCATTTAATAAGATATTGAAGGTAGTAAATGGAATACCTTCTTCATCTTCACCAGTTTCAACAACTGTAATTCCATTGTTTAAAGATTTTCTTAAACAATAATTCCTATTCTCTGTACTTTCACATACAGTAAAAAGAACTTCATCTATCGGCTCATCATATTCCGATATTGTGAAGTCTCTTGTATATGTTCTCCCTTTATATAATTCAAATGTAGTATCCATTTTAAACTCCTTTCTTCCAAGCACCATTTACTTTTACGTATGGTATTGTCTTCTTCCAAGCACCGTTCATTTTTATGTATGGTACTCCTTTTTTCCAAGTGCCATTTACATTTAATCTAACAACATAATCTTTAGTTATAGCTGATAATGTTCCACTTTCAGTCCATAACCCACTATCACTTCTTTTAATTCGTGTTCTTACATTATATGAAGTACCACTTTTTAAGCCTTTAATTGTATAAGAAGGCCAACCACTTACATCTGTCCAGCTTCCACCATTAAGGCTATATTGTAGGCCATTACAATTGGCATCAGAGTTCCAGTATACCGTTATACTATCTTCTGTTGTTGATTCTATATAATGCTTAGTAAAATTTGCATATCTTGGAATACTTGGAACGCTTCCTGCTGCTGCACTTCCCCACGTTTCTTGATTAGGTTGAAAGTGATATGAGTATGACCAGAAACCAAGACTTACTCCTGGGAATGAACCATCTGCATTATGACTTATAGTTATATCAGTATAGCCTAATAAGGTATAACCAGGATAATATCTATATGATCCAGTTTTAAACGTTTGTCCCATAGCACCAAACGTTGCACCTGAAATAGTTGAACCAACCGAAGTACTACCACCATAATAAAAATACAAATACACCCTTATTGTAGATGTATTTGCACCTTTATCTTGACCTATTAATTGCCACGTTCCTATTACTGCTGTTGAATAAGAACCATTTCTTCTAGCAAATTCTGTTCCATTCATTTATTGCACCCCCTAATATTTAATATAAATATCGCCATCTTCACCACCAGAAGGCTCAGAAGTACCACTTGTAATTTTTTTCTGACAATTATTTATTGAAGCGTTTAATGTTTGTACAGTAGTATCAATTTCATTTTTTGTATAACTAATTGGTATTTTAGATAATAAATCATCTATTTTTTCTTTTGTATAAACATCATATTCACATTTACTTTCTTTACAATAACCTTTTACTGTTTCTTTCATACGTCCTTACCTCCTTAATCTTTCTTTAATAATGTTATTTTGTAATAACCAGTTCTTACGGTTGATGTACTAGTGTTTTTCATCCAAACTCTTATTGCAGAATCAGTTAACGCTATCATATTTATAGTTGGAAATCCGTTTTGCGTTTCTTCCAAATCAACAGCATCATAATAAACATTGTTTGATGACACCATTTTACTGATGATTATTGTATTGGCTTTTGTAAAGCCTGTTGGATATGTAATATCTTTCGATACAGTTCCACCTGCTGTTATATCAACTATTGATCCTGTTAGCGTTGAAATATTATTTGAGTTAAACTTGGTGGCAATATTTGTTTCTAACGCTGCTACTCTTGGTGTCAAATTATTAACCTTTGTTTCATTGCTATTCGCTTTATTACTTACAGGTTTAACAAAGTCATATACAGCTTTTGTTCCTGGTACATTGTCATTTGATGAGTTTGTAACTGTATCCACTATTGGAAGATTATTTGTACTTAATGTTGTTATTACTATTTCTACTTCTGTTCCTATCTTTTCAATAGGATTAGTTAAAGTAATTTTTTTAGTAGTATCATTTACTGTATAAGCATTAGGATTTAATCTAATACCACTTGTATATAAATCTACTGTACTAAAATCACTTCCTAAATAAGAACTTGGTAAATTAATTACTTTTTCATTTGCTGCTGTTGTTACATACAAGGTCTTATCTTCGGTAAAATGGCTTGATGTTCCTAGTGTTGCTAACCATTGTGACTCTGTTCCATTAAATCCGTTTTTTACTGCTATTTGATAAGCAGAATCACCTTGCTCTCCTTTGAAGCCTAAACTAGCTCTTAATAGATTACTCATAATTTCCCTCCTCTGCTTCTGGGTATACTATTAATTTTTTACCTCCTTCATCGTCAAAACCTAACATTGTAGTAGTATCGTTTAATACTAAATCATACCAATATGTCGTACCTTTATTTTTTAGTTCAAACACTTTGGTATCTTCCTCTGTTAATTGGATTTCCGGCGTTTCAGTAGGTGTTAAATATCCCATTTCTCTTAAAGTTTTTTCTACTCTCAAAATTTCTTGTTTTGTATAACCTTTTTTTTCAAAAACTACGAAAGAAATTTTGTCGGTAGGTTGAAACATATATCTTGTTTCTTCCTGAGTTTCATAGTTGTAAATTGGGTAATAAAAAGACAACTTATGAAAGTTGTCCGTTTTATCGCCTCTAGTTAAATAAATTGTCTGATTATCTTCACCTATTGCTATCATCTTATACCTCCTTATCATATGTAAGTGAAAATCTTATATACGATGTTATAGCTGTATTAAATCTAACTTGCATTAAGCCTTCATTAGTAATAAAACCATAACCTATATAACCATCATTATTAGATGTTTGACCAAATGCAATAAAATCTTTTGTAGTAAGTGGTCTTAATTCTGATGGTAAATTAAATATCGTAGTAGTTGTATTAGCTGCGATTGATAGAGTACCAACAAAATTAATACAAACTCTTTTGTTTTTTTCTATACAGGAGCTTTTTAATATTGTTAAGTTTTCTACTTTATACTCTGATATATCATAAATTACAGGATCTATTGCTACTTTATAATCATCATCAAAATCATTTGTAGATAAACCTTTACCAGCAACTTTAGTTACTTTACTATCAATCGCTCTTGTAATTGCTCTGTTTTCCACAGGATTAGTAGAAGTATGAGATAAAGAACTATCAACTTTATATTCTTCTGATAGTTCTTCAACCTTACTTGGTACTCTGCTATATTTTCTATCAACATCAGCAGCCGTTCTAACACCGTTCCTGTCTTGTCTTAATTTTGCTTCCATATCATCACCAACTTACCGTACCATTATCTGATACTTTCATTCCTGAGCCTTTAATCATTTTAACTTTATCATCATAAGAAACTTCTAAATCTTCAACATATTGGACTATTTGATTATTATAGTTATTGAAAGATGAATATTTAGTTCTTATCATCATAGCCTTTTGTGGAATAGATAAATCTAAAGCATTAACATAACTAATTACTTTTTTCTTTTTACTTCCACTTACTGATTTTCCATTTTTATTCTTATCTGATTTAAATTCTTGTGAATCAAAACTTAACCAGGTATCAATATCAACGCCTGCTGCTTTGATAGTTTTGTAATCAGTGTATTTATCTTCTTCATCAAATCCACTTAATACAGCGTGTTCATAAAGGTTAATTTTATCTGTATCTGATAGTTCAGAGTTTAATAGGTATTCTTCATACTTATTATTTAATGATCCACTTATAGTTTTTCCTTCTTCATTTTTATCAGCTTCAAATCTTAATGTATCTTTTTCGAAAGTTAAATAAGTATCTATAGATGTACCAGCTTTTGTTATCTTGTCTAGTGACTTTTCACTAGAATAATTCTTACTGTATAAGTATTCTTTAGCTTCATCAGGTAAATCAGTTTTTAAGATAGTATCTATAATTGATTCTTTCTTATCATCTGACAAACTAGCTATAATTTCTTTATAATCGTCATCATCTTCATCTAGCCCTTTTTTACTTTCTTTATATACACCTGTTATATCTCCGATTTTTGTTTTAGAGATAAAATATTTATTTTTTTCAGATGAAGTTAATCCCATACTGTTTAACTCATCTGCTTCATCTTCTTTAATTTGCTTCCAAGATTCTTCACCCTCACTATTTTTATACTTATAAAATTCAGTATCTCCAAATGAAGCGTAGTTAGATTCATACTTCCCTTTTCCATAAGTATTTAAAGCATCTTTTGACATTTGATTAATTTGGTCTTGTATTTCTTGAACTTGTTTATATTTTTCACTCTTAGATAAATCACTATTTTGTATTTCACGTTTCTTTTGATATAACTTACTCATATCAGATTTAACGGAGTTAATATACTGATTTTTTAACTTATCTTCATCAGTAGCCTTAGAACTATTAGCCTTAGTAGTTAACTCATCACTCATATCAAATAATTCACCAGCGAATTTATTATCATCAGTTGAATTAACTACGAATTTATCTTTTATAGGAGCTAGCAAATAATCTCCAAATGAATCAGAATCATTAGAAGCCTTTTTAGAAGACATAGGAAGTAAAATATCTCCTAACCCTCCTGAGTATTGATCTATAACATAATTAACTTTATATGGGCTAATATTAAATACCTTTCCTATAAGTTTACTTAACTCATCAGTGCTTTCATCATATTGTTCTGCTGCCGGTAAGTCTTGAAGTCTTGAAGGTACTAAATCACCACCATACCAGGCTTCTCCGTTTTCACTTCCATAGGCTTGAATTAAAGGACTAAAGATATTTTCTTTAAGTGGATTAGTTGAACCTACCTGACTTTCAGCATTGCTTAAAAATCCTTCAAAAGCGTTCTTTTCGCCTTGTGCAAGTTCTAGTGTTCTTCTGGCTGCACTTCCTAAAACACTTATCATTCTACCTTTAGGAATACGTATAAATTCTCCATTATCTCTTTTAAATACATAATAGTTATCTTTAACGTAATCTGGTAAAGCTTCGTAATCATCGTCAGCATCTCCACCTAAACCACCTAATAATAAATGATTTAATACAGAAGGTGCTATACCTAACATTGCAGCTTTTGATACAGCTCCAATAAAACCTCTAGCTCCGTTTTCTCCTGAGAAGTTTCTAACGAATTTATCTAAACCTTGAATTGAAGTATTAAAAAAGGTAGCCCCATTTCTATTAATTGCTTTAGAAATAGTGCCCCCACGACCAAAGTTTGTTGTTATTTCTCTTGCATTATATAAAGCTTCGGTAAATGACTTTCCTTCTTTTAGTGCCGCCTTAAATTCAGGGTATCTAAACATAACTTCCATATAATCATTAGCATTAGCTATTTTATTTAGGAATCCTTTATTTTTAGCTTTTGTATCTACATTGTTATTTCCATACTCCATACTAGTTGCATTAGTACCATAAGAAGTAATAAACCTATTCCACATTACGCCACCCTGATATTTTTTATACAATTTCTTAGCCATTCCTGTTAAAGAGCTTGGATCAGTAACACTTGTAATATCTTGACCCGTTATTGTTTTAAAATCATTAGCGTAAGTATTAATGTTTTTAGCTCTTTTACTATCTTGCATAGTTGCTGTTAAGTTCTGAGCATATCCCTTTAGATTTTTTGTATTTAACAAAGCATCTTGAATATCCTTAAACGGATTAGTAATAATAAATGAAGGATTATAAGTAGTAAGTATTTGTCCTCTTATTTGACTTAGTTTTTGTAATGGTTTAGTAACAAGACTTAGTTTTTCTTCATAATTTCTTATTTGTTTATCTAAATCCCTATTTAATTCATTAAATAATTCATCACCAATCTTAACTGTTTGTTGTTGGCCATCTACATATGCTGTTAAATATTTACCACTTTCATCAGAATATAAAGAATCACTTAATAAAGTAGGATTTTCTCTTATATCACCACCTATACTAACTTTATCATTAATTGAATTAACAATTTCCTTGTATAAATCATTTTTAACAATAGCATTTTTCCAAGCGTAAGTTTGTTTCATCATAGCTTGTTCAATACTTTGTAAATTTGCATCACTACCGCCTTTAGCTCTTTTAATAGGCTTAGAACCTCTAATTTCATCAGGTGACATATTCATACCTGGGGTATTTTCCATATCATTCTCATAGAAAGGTACATATTTACCGTACATACTTATTAATCTATCTCTAAATTCATTATCAATAATACCGTTTTCCACAGCATTATTAAGCATATTTTGATTATATGTATATACATCGTTAGCTAAGTCTTTTAGTTCTGGATATTTTTCTTCATAAGCTTGTACTAAAGCTTTAGATTCCTCAGCACTAACAACTGCGCTTCCTTTTCCTTGCTCATGTCTTTCTATGTTAGATAAGTTCTTTAAGTAACCATCAAAGTAAGCATCTAAGCCTTGTTTTCTAGCTTCTGCAAATGGTGCATCTAGTGATTTGCCAATAGCATTACCATAGTTATCAGTTTGAGCTGTAAATATATCTCCACCAATTTCACCAGAGATATTATTCATTCTATCGCCTTTAAACTTGATTTCACTATTACCTGTTTCTTTAGCTAAATTGTCAATTTGTCTATTTCTATTAACCATAGTTTCTTGGAAAGTATCCCAAGCTCGACCTAGTTTAGATTTTGTCTTAGTTTCAACTTTTGGTTTAGACTTCTTTCTTTCTTTAAGTTCGTTTTGTTTATCAATAAATGATTTTGCAAATTTATCAAACGCTGCATCCATTTCTGGATCAATTTTTAATTGTGTCTGGTTTACAGGTGCTATATCTTCTGTTTTAACCCTAGACATTTTAAGCTCATTTGATGTTTTTTGTGGAGTCATAGCCTCATATTTTTCTTTTTGAATTTTAGGTTTATTCATATCTATCATAGCTTCTTCCCAACTATTATAGTTTGGATTTTTATTTTCATAAACTGGTACTATTCCTTGTTTTTCTAAGTTATCAAAGTTAGCTTGATTATAAAGGCTAATATCTTTTTCCATATAGCCTTTTATTGGTGCTAAATTTTCTTTAATATCACTGATTTCTGACTTAACCTTTTTAAATTCTTTCGTAAGGCTTTTTAAGTCGTCAATAGATTCTTTAATAGGAGCTATAACATCTTCTACTTGTTCACTAACTTGTTTAACAACTTGTTCAGTATTTAATGATTGTTCTGTGGATTTCAAAGTTTCCGCAGAATTTTTTTGTGGATTTTCAGTAACTATAGGGGATATTTCATCTTGAATTTGTTTATTTTCTACCTTTGCATATTGTCCTTCTGCTCCATCAATCCAAGCAACATCATTTATATTTACTTCTTTAGAGTATAATTTGTTTTCATCTCCACCAGCATACTGAGAAGCTTCGAGCTTACTAGGAGATACAAACACACCATCTTCAATAGGATATGATGAATAAACGGTTACTTTACCAGTTTTTTTACTTTCTTTTGCCATATTTTCAGTAAAATCAGGGTCAAAACCAGAGTATTCTCCCTCTTTAAAAAAAGCTTCATCAAATGTTTTTATATCATCCTCACTTCTAATCCAAGTATGATAATCATCTGGTGCTGCATTATTCTTATTAATTACTTCAAGTTGTTTACTTTTTAAAGATTTTTCATCATTAAAAAAAGAACTATTATCTAGTCCCTTAATCCCAGTATTTTGAGCATATGTTGAAGTGCTTGATGATCCGTCATTATATCTCGATATTTTATTAGATATTTTATCATTCTTTCCTGCTGTTCCTTCGTTCTCAGCCTTGACACTATTGCTAATGCTGTATTCTTTGATATTCCCACTTCTATCATTGTTCTCGATAACTTCTTTATTGTTTCTGATACCATTTTTATAATCCTCGTTTATATAATTTAAATCTTTTTCATTTTCTTTATTATATAAAATGTTTTGAGAATTATCAACATTTTCCATTTTTGAGTTTACATATTTAATAGGCACCTCTTTTAAACCTAATTGTTTAGCAATTTTTAATCTATGGTTTCCATTTACTACTTCTATGTTCCCATCTTTATTTATTTTTACTTCGATAGGATTTTCTATACCATTGCTTTTTATATAATTTGTTAATTCATTTATTTGTTCAACCGTTCTATAACCACCATTTCGCTCATTTGGAAAAATATCACTTGTTGATGCTATTTCAACATTTGGTCTATTTTCATTGGCTTTTCTTGTTTTATATTGTATTTCTCTAATCAAACCATCAGATATTTTATTTTTATTATTTACCGTGCTGCTAGGAGCTTCTACAAGCAAATTAGAATTAGTTTCTTGAGTAGTTGTATTACTCGTTTTAACTGGTGCTATATCATCATTTGTAATAGTAATACCATTATCTTGTACTTGCTGTTGGACATTAGCTTGTATTTGTTTTACTTCCTCAGTAGATAAAGTAGCGCCTTCTTCTTTTTCAGTATTTTCTATTACTGATTTTATTTCTTTATTTAATTCAGTTTCAGTTATAGTTTTGTTTCTAACTTTATTTTGAAGTTTAGCATCTACGTTATTAATTGTATGAGTTACTATTGATCCACCTATTGATGTTAAAGGTGATGTAAAAGCTGTTGAAATAGCAGCCGTTTTGCCAGCCTCCAAAATTCTATTTAAATCATCTCTTGCTGTTGCTTTTCTTTCAATTCCAGTCTCTTTAGTAGCTAATCTTTCTGTTCCTACTGATGTACTTTCTTGTAATGACTCTTCTAAAGCCTCACTACTTATATTTTGAACGTAACTAGCTGCTCCTGTTTTAGCAACATTCACAATTTTATTTGCTGATTCTTCACCAAATTTCTTAGTAAGCCATTTCTTAACAGTACTTTCTCCGTAATCTTCTACCATACTATTAACGGCTTCTTTACTTACTGTTGCTGTACCTTTTGCAGCTGATATTCCTAAAGTAGCTAAATCAAGGATATTTTCTCCTGATTCAATACCAGCATTAACTACACCAGTTATTTTAGAATACTTTTTAGCTACTTTATCTGGTACACCCATTTCAGTTAATGTTTGATATTGATTACCAGCTTCTAACTTATATGTATATGGCGTAGAACCTAGTGTATAACCTGCCATTCCACCAGCTTTAGCTCCTGCTAACGCTCCTTGTGGTGTTCTAGTAAGTAATGCTCCAGCCGTTGCTCCACCTAAACCTAAAACGGAAGCAGCTACGCCTTGATGTTTTAATGATTCGACTTGCGTATTAGCTTGTTGTATTGCCGTTCCTAATGCTCCTGGTTCTTCTAATAAGTCTTTATTAAATTTATTATAAGTATCAACTTTCTTTTTTAATTTATCTACCTTATTAGATTTACCTTCCATTTTATTATAATATTCTAAAGCAAGTTCATTATTTAATTTACCTATTTCATAATTATCTTTTGCATATTTTAATGGTGTTGCAATTTCATCATCTACTTTATTTTCTACGTTACTAGCATAAGTTTTTAAAGTACCTAATGAGCCTTTTAACCCAGCTCCACTATATTGTACTTCACTTTTACGAGCTAGTTCTTTCTCGCGCTTGTCTTGCTGCCTTTTTAAGTCTGATTCATATTCTTTATACTCATCTTTACTTAAATTTTCAGTATCTAATTTTAATTGATCCGAAATATGAGCTAAACTTGATTTACTACCTTTATAGCCTTCTTTTTTAGCTTCTTGTAGAGTCTTTTTGTCTGTCTTTTTATCTGTCATATAAGACACTTTATCTACATCTTGATAAGTTCCATTTGAATATAAATAATATTTACCGTCTTTTTCGTAAATCTTTTCATTTTTTCTTTTTCCATATTCTTGATACCAATAATCACCGTATGTTTTACCAGTTTCCTTGTAACCATCTGCATTAACTGTTGGAGTTTTATTTTCAGATTTTACAGTAGACTCTACTGTTTCTGTTTCAGGAGTTACAGTTGGTTTGCTATTCATTCCATATAATGTTGGATTAGTTACAGTAGGTTTAACTTTGACTGCGTATGTTCCTAATAATACACTACTTACATCTAAAGTATTATAAGTATTACCAGGATTACGTAAACCGTTAACATCTCTTATGCTTGGCGTAACATTATCATAAGATGTATCTATTTGTTTTATTTCAGAAGGACTTGATGTTTTATCTACTTCTTCTTTTCTTTTCTTTAGCTTTTTAAAAGTATCTTGCCATTTTGCCATAAAACACCTCCTTATTTTTTCCTGTAATATGTATTACCATTTACCTTTTTAGTTTCATACTCTTTTGAACTTATTACCTTGCTTAAATTTACTGCTGCTGGCAAGCCTAAACTGTTTGCCATCTGCGTTGGTGTCATCCAACCATCCTCGGAAGAGCCTTTAGACAATTTAGTTGAACTTGATTTTTTAGAACTTGAGCCATTGGTTAGCTTAGTTGAGCTTGAACCTTTAGAACTTGATTTTTTTGCATTCCGAGCCTTTGTATAATTAAACTGTTCTCTTTGGAATGCCATCGACTCATTATATTGTCTAATTGATTCATTAAGTGAGTTTTCTGTATTCATTTGAGAAAGTACACCTTGCCATCTAGTGTAGTAATCATTATCAACATTTCTTTGAGCTTCTAATTGAGCTTGTAATAATGAATTTTTATATTGGAACTGTTGTAATGAATATTCTAACTGTGTTTTAAAAGCATTATAAGCAATTTCTGCTAAAGCACTATTATTTGATAGCTGAGCTTCTTTTATTGAGTTGTCATAGTTTAAAACAGCTTGATTATATGTCTCCCTTGCACTTGCATATCTGTTTTGATAAGTATTAAAAGCGTTTATCTTAGTACTTTCAGCATAACCAGTATCTAACATACCATTACTAGCTAATGCTTCTGAGTTAGCACCATATTGATTAGTTGCTTTTTTATAATCAACATATCCTGCTGTTTGTTCTTTGGTATAATCCTTTTTAGTTTGGTCTTTTTGTTGATTAATTTTTTCTATTGCAAAGTTTGTATTAGCTTGCTGTAATTCTTGTTGTTTATTTGCATAATCTTTACTTGCATCTATCATTTGTTGATAGTTTCTATCAGAATTACTTATCATCTGATTATATGTATTATTTACATTATTTAAGGCTGATGCCTTTTCATTATTTACTTGTTGAAATCTACTGTCGTTATAATTTATTTCGTATGCCATTATTTACTCCTTTCTTATCTCTTAACATAAGAACCTACATAAGCCTCTAACGTGCTAGAGTATAGCCCAAAATGTTTATTAGAATAGAATTTTAACTGAATTGACTTCCATTTTTTCTTTTTAATTCTTGCTACTACAAATCCTTTTGTATTTGTATATTTTTTTATCATTTCAAAATCTTTACTATCTGTTTTAGCTGCTATTGTTATTTCTTTTCCTTCCATATCGACAACACAACCTTTTTTATTAGTCGTTTTTTGATACTGAGGATAGCCGAACTCATCTTGTAATGTAGTCCAATATGCGTTTATATCAGCTTCTTTTGTTAATGTATAAATCTCTTTATCGCTATACAAATAAAGCACTCCGTTATTTACACGAGTGCCCCTAATATTTTTATCTAATTCCCAATAAAACCATTCATATTCTTTATTATTGTTATTAGTCATCATAGCTCTTGAATCAGCTAGATATACTTTATTATCTACAAATACTAACAAATAGCCTTCCCATTCTTCTAGTATTAAGTCTTTATAGTTAGTTTCATTAAGTAATTTATTGTCTACTAATGTGCTTCTATGTCCTATAACCTGCTCTGTTGTAACATCACTTGATATTGCTTCCATACCTCTATTAGAAAAGAAACATATATCATCATTAAAATTTTTTCCTGTTGATACACAGCCAGTTGAAATACTAGAATGTATTGAAGGATATATCTTTCCATAATCACTATCTATCGTAGGGTTATGATAAAAGACCGTTGTATTCGTTTGACTTGGCTCTTTAAATACCCATAAAGCATTATTTCCAGATACTAAAGCCTTAACGCTTGAATCTGGTATTCCTTCTTCGTAATAATCCAAATCACTACAATAAGATGGATCATTTAATGAAGTATGAAATAACACGTTAGGATAATCAGGGTTTCCACTAAAAAATACCCTATTATCAAATACTTCTAATAGAGTACATTTATTAATCCTATCTCTATATCCTTCTATTGTTCTTCTAAATTGAATAACAACATTATCTTGTCCTGTTGTACTTGGTTCACTAGGAGCTGTATTAAATGTTATAATTCCTTTTTCTGGATTAGTAGTAAATGTTAATATTTCTTCATCATTTACCCACGCCCTTACTGTATAGTCATCATCAAAGCTTTCTACATCTAATTGATAAGCTTTACTTTCTCCATCTCCAATAAAACTATTTTTTCTTACACCAGTTAATAAATTAACATCTTCGTAAATAGTTCCATTACCTGCTGGGCTTTTTCCTATCGTTGTCGTTGGTATATAACCTACAACCTCAGTTACAGAAAAACCATCATAAACTAAGTATGAGCTACCATCTTTTATATATAATTTAGTACCAAAAACAAAAAAATTACTCTTATTTTCTGCCATATGTTCATATATAACATCGTCATTATCATAAAGCTTAGTACCAATATGTACTATTTTATGTTCCATTCCATTATAACTATAAAAAAATAGGCCAAAGATAGTTTCGCTATATTCTTTTAGCAATTCTAAATCTGGCCTTGTTTCTACACATAATCCATTTGTATTTTTATAGTTTTTCCACATATTTAAAGCATCAGGACTACGATATAAAGACACTTCATCTTTTCTTTGTGAGAAGTCAACGCCTCTAAAATTTCTATATTCGTGGGTTATTAAATTACCACTTACAGTTGTTGTAGACATTATAAATCAACTCCCCCATCATAATACATAGAAGTCATTGCATTTCTTGGATCAAGTGATTGTAATAACTCTTTATATCTATTTGAATATATAGTTCCATAATTGCTTGAAACATCACTTTTTAATAAATCACCAGCTACGCCATAAGGTAAGATTTCTAAAGCGTCTCTTGATAATTCAAAAGTATAGGTATCTTCTGTATCCATATCTATTTGATTAGGATATTTATAATAATAAATTTTAGCTGTGCCTTCTTCATTAAAGATAACTCTACCACCTATAATGTCAGCATCTACGCCCTTTATAACGTTTAACTGATAGATAGATGAATCAATATCCGTAATATCTATTTCTTCACCTTCTGTTACTTCCATAGTCGTATAAGCATCTATTTTCTTATATCTAGAAAGCTCATTTTGTACCTGGTTAATAACGCTGTTCATTTTAGCTGCTAAATCTTCATCTTCTGTTAAATCATCAGCATCTTCACTATATTCTTCTATCATTGAATATATTTTTGATTTCATTTCTTCTAGAGTCATATTATTCCTCCTTTATAGCTTTTTTAGTTCCTTCTTCAATAGGCTTAGTTATATTTTCAACACCTTCTAATGTCTTTATAGCTTCTTCTACTCTAACCATATGATAGTTAGGTATGATGTAACCATTTGCCTCATCCCATAAGATTACTGTTCCTTCTGGCACTTCCGTTTCCAACTTACTTGTTTCTAACGATTTAATACCATTAAAATTAGTTTCTCTTTTGATATGAGTTGTTAACTTTCCGTTTCTAAATACTTGATGAACTGTTTTATCATCGTTATACGTATCAAATTTTGTGTTTTTATTTGTTTTAATTCCTCCAAATAATTTAGTACTTGGAGATACTACGTAATATTCTACTTTTTCCATTTTTATTATCCTTTCTTAGCCTTGCTTATGGGAGTTGAACCCATTTATACCCTAACAAGATAAAAGAGGCTCTGAGGCCTCCTAAATTAGTTTTTAAATTCAGTAACTAAAGCTTTTAAATCAGCACTTGCACTACCAAATGTGATCTTTTTAGTTTCTGCATCCATATATCTTGCTGTTTCAACTTGAACTACTGCAAGTTTTCCAGCAGCAACAGATACAACCTTATCAGCAACTACACCAGCGTAACATTTCTTTTTTGGTGCTTTGATAGTTAAATTTGCTGCAGAAGAACCAGCATTATAAACTACTAACATAGTTTTGTCATCCGGTCTATTTACAGTGTATTCTAATCCATCAGTAGTAGAAGCTGTTAAAGTTCCTACATTAACTTCATTAATTTTTGCCGTTAATTTAGCACTATCTAAATTTACTATTGCCATATTTTAATCTTCCTTTCTAATTCCTAGTAAATTGGGAATAAATAAATTTGTTCTGGTCTAACAATTTTAGAACCAAATACATATAAACCTTTTATTGCATCTGAGAATGCATCATGTGGTCTATATGCTTCAACTTTGTCAATTTGTCCTGCAAAAGCGATTGCTTTATTAGTTCTTAACATAGCAAGTTTTGTATCACGAGTTCCATCATTCCAAGTTCCAAGCATATTTTCAATAGAAATTAAAGCATTACCATACTTACCAACATAACCTTTTTTGATTATTTCAGAGTTGTTAGTATCTAATGTAATAATTTCTGGTCTTAGGATTGTATACCATTCTGGAGTTATTTCTAAATGAAAAGTATCACTAGGTTTACAGTTGTTACCGTATAATGTAGCAAATCCACCTTCAATTAATGAAATACCACCATCAGTTACAGTAGAAATATCAGTTGATGCTGCACTGTTTAAGTTTGTTTTGTCTGCTACTACTAGACTAGCAACATATGCATCAGCTTCTTCTGATAAACCTAAAGTAGCTTCTTTAGATAAAGCTTCAATTAATCCTTTCTGAGATTGTGCCTTTTCTACATCATCTACTTCAAAGTCAAAGTATCTGAATTGGTCAATGTCCATATATTGAGCATTGTCATTAGCACCTTCACGAACTAAAGCTGTACCTGGTACATAAGTTCTGATTGTTGGTCTTACTACTCCTAAGATTTTAATTCTTTCTGCTTGTTTTACTTCACCTTCAAATTGAAAATCACAGTGGTCTTTTAATGATGTGATAGTCTCTAATTGATGTTGAATTTTTGAACTCCAAACTTGCTTTTTAAAGTTTGCTACTGCCATAATTTTTCATCTCCTTTTCTGGGAGCTTAATGTATTCCTTGTTCATACCAAATTTTCATCGAGTTATCTACTGCTTCCATAACTTTTGGATCTCTTAACTGTTCTTTAGTTAATCTATCTACTTCATCAGGTGTATAGTAGTCCTTCGTTTTACTTGGTGTGTTATTTTTCATACTCCCTATTTGTTCAACCTTTGGCTTAGGTTTAATTTTTGAATATAGTTCGTATTGATCTTTAATAGATAAATCAGGGTTAAGTTTCTTAGCGAACTCTTTAAATTTACTATCTTCTAATGCTTCTTTACCTACTCCAATACTTGCAAGTTCCTTTTCAGATTCTTGCTTTTGTCTTTCAGTTGCTAATCTTTGAAAGACTATTTTTTCTCTAGGTGTCATTTTATCTACACCCTTATCAGCTAAACGGTCTACTTCCTCTACTATGTCATCATAACCAGATGAAATAATATCCTCAGCTTCTGCATTAGCTAAAACCCTTAAATCACTTTCTGAATAATTAGGTTGTTTTGGGATTGCTATACCTTTCTTAGTATAAAAATCCTCGAACTGGTTTGTAATTTCGCTAATATCATTAGTTTGCATACCAGCACTTAATACGGTTTCTAATCTTCCGTATTTTTCTTCATATTCACGACGTAGTTTTGCTTCGCGACGTCGTACAGCCTTATCAATTCTGTCTGATAATTCTTCCTTTGAATATGTTTTTTCTACTTTTTCAGTAGATGGTTGTTCATCAGTAACTTCTTGATTAGAGTTTTCGCCTTCTGTTACTTCCTCTGTTACCTTCGCACCGTCAACAAGTTCTTCTGTTGCTTGTTCTTCAACGTTTTCAGTAGTTTCTTCTACTAGTTCTTTGTTATCTTCCATAACTAAATTCCTTCCTATTTCTACGAGTTTGTTTCTCTAAGTCTATAGCTTTTACCCTCATCAATGCTTGGAGCAATATAAAAAGCCATCTATTAAGATGACTTCTCACATTCTTTATTAAATTCTTTTATTATGTCCTTAGCGTATTCAACTTTCCATTTCTTATCGTTTCTATCCCAACGCTTTTCGATAATAATATCAGCTTGACCGTGCGCTAAATCATAGTCTTTTATTTTACCTTCTTCGGTATTAGTTTTAGTTTCTTCTTCAAGCTTTTTTAAAGCTGCTTTATAGTTTGCCATTATTCCTCCTCTGCTACTTGCTTACGTTCTTCTGCTGTTGCTTCTCTTTCATCGGCCATTCCCTCACGCTCTGCATTAGTTTCAGCGTTAGCTTGTGCTATTGTTTGCTCTGCTTCTCCTACTTGACTAGCTTGTGCCTCTGGGTCAGCATTTAAGAACTGATTAGCTCTTTGTTGCATCATTTGAGCTTGTGCATTAATCATAGCAATCTTCTTCTGTTCTGCTTCTATATACTCAATAGCATCTTCTAGCTTTTGTTTAGGCATAACAGAATCATCATCTAGTAACTTAACGTATATCTTTAATTCTGGTAGTTTTTCAACACTAAACATACCATTTGTAAACATATTTTCTAATGATGTTTCCTGTGCGTATTTATCATAAGCACCTTTAGGAGTAACATCTACTTTTACAGTAGCTTGAAGTTCTTGTAATACTATTTGAGATACATTAACGGGTACTGTATATTCTTGCCCTGTTTGTTTATCTATTTGATCTTCTTCTAATGTTATTCCATCAGTAGAATAAGTAATTATATGATCCAACCAAATTCTAGCTAAATCTTCTACAAAGCCTTTTAAACTAGATAATTGCTCTACTAATGGTTGTTGAGCTGCTTGTTGTACTGCAAGTATTGCTTTACCCGAAGCACTTTCAGGATTAACATCACCTGTTGCAATATCACCAGCTCCGGCCAACTCTCTTGATTGACTTATAATGTCTTGTTGTAATTGTTCTACATCTCCACTCATTTGAGCTGGTTGTATAATTCCAACTGCTTTATTAACATCATCTAATGTCATACCATTCTTAGTTTTAAGAGTAACACCTACTTTTGAAGCATCTGCAGGGTTTTGTATCTTATCTACGTTTACTACCCTTGTAGGATAAGCTGTCATTTTAACAGTAATTAACCTTCTCATAAGTGTTTTATTTACTTCTAATTGGTTAGGTATTAAATGCCTTACTTCTCCTTCACCACGTGCAGAGCCTTCTTTTTCTTCCCAGGTCATATGAGCTACTGGATATAGTGTTAATCCACTATTTTTATTCTGTTTAATATCACAGTACTTAGTAGCCATTGAAAAGTATACCGTTCCATTTTCTTTATACATCTTAGTAACAATGGTACACATATCGTCCTTTTCATATTTAGAGGCTTCTCCTGGTTCTTCAAAGTAATCATTGTCCCCTACTATTAAATCTATTTTGCTTTTGCTTGCACCCTCATTTAAGGCCATTTCTTGAACTGCTATTACAGGTAACCTACGTTTGATTATGATGTAAGGTTGATTTTGAATATCTGAATCATTTTCATTACCAAAGTAAATGTCATTCTTAGATATAATTTCATTTACTGGTGTTTCTTTTTCAGCATCATATGTAACATACATAATACCTTCATCATTTATAGCAGCATCCTTTGTTACTTTACGTACTTTGAAATCAAGTCCGCCTTTTTCCCATATCTTAGCTGCTTTCTTATTTAACATTTCACAAGTCTTTTCTGCTGTCTTTCTAAACTCTTCGCTTTCAAAGTTTTCACTAGAAAAGTTTATAGCCCATAAATTAGAGTTAATAGTACCAACTTTATACTTTACTATTGGTTTAATGAAGTTTAGTTGTACTGGCTCTATACCACTTATTTTAAGACCTTCCCATTGATTGCCGTTATACATACGATAGTTCTTATCAGTATCGCTATACATATTAATTAACCTGCAATAATTACGGCCTTGTTCATATAAAGTCCATAGATCAGTTTGTTTTATTTCTTCTAAGTCCATCTAATCACCTCACATTGCCATCATAATTATTTATTTCTTCTATCATTTCGTTATATTTTTTAGCTTGTGCTTCTTCTTCCTTTTTAGCTTCATAGTTTTTTAATGCTGTAATAGGATTAAGATTAGGAACTTTTATTTCTTCTCCCTTAGCTGTCTTTTGTCCTATCTTTGCACCAATAAAAAAACATACTATATTAAGTATGCTTGTTACTGCTATTAATAAAATTGTTTCCATATTTACTCCTCTGATACTTCATTCGATTCTTTTACAATATCATCAACAACTTGCTCTATTGTTTTATTTTCTTCTTCTGATTGATCTACAATAGCGTTAGCTACTGCTTGAACTTGTTCCACTGTAATATCAGGCATTTCAATATCTTCTACCGATCCATCTACTGGTGGTTCTTCTTGTCCTTCTTCTTTATCAGATTCTCCATCTTCTTCACCTTCTGATGATGGAGCATTTTTAACTTCTTCAATTAATGCTTTTAACTCATCATTACTCATAGAGAAGTTTTCTTCTGTTAGTTCTTGCATTTCCTTTAATTTATTTAATAAAGCTTGTTTTTCTTCTTCTATTGCTTTTAGTTCTGCTTTCTTATCTTCAATAGCTTTAATTAAATCATTTTTTTTCATTTTGTTATAGCCTGCTATTCCTAACTCTTTAGCTTCAACAAATAATTTCTTTCTATCAACAGTTAATACCTTTCTTTTCTTTAGTTCATTGTAATAAGCTTCTTTTAATGCTTTCTTACGTTCAATTAATGTTCTTTTCTTCATTTTATCCTCCTATACTGGCGTTAATTCTTCGCCCCAATCTTCTTTCTCTGGTGCTTCTACACTAAAGTTAAATGCTTTCTCTACTGTTATAGTTTCTTCATCAAATAACACTTGATCTTTAATGTCATATGCTATTGCTAGTCCCATAACTAAATCATCGTGAGAGCCTTCCTGTGCTTCTGGTCTGCCCTTCTCATTCTTTACGAATGTTAGCATTTCCTCCAATGTATCTTTATCATTGATGTTACTAATACATTCTCTTACTATCTCTACTAGATTACTTATTACACGTGGTCTACTATTCCTATCTGTTCTAAAGCCGAACTTCTTAGTTAGTTTACCTGTGTATGTATCTTCTTCTTGTCTTACATACTGCTCCATATAGCCTAGTCTTTCTAGTTCCTTTATAGGAAAACTATCAAAGTTACACTCTATACCTATTAAAGCTCTATGTAATAGGCCTTTATTATCTCTACTAGAGTAATAGCAACCTAGACAATACATTTGCTTAGCGTAAAGGTCTGCGTCCATCTGATGCCTTAATACTGCTACTTGCTTGCCTGTTCTAGCATCCAGTACGTGACCTGTGAAATAGTCGCTACCTTCTCCTGCTGTATCTCCACCTATACAGTATCTTGTTACCTTAGGTGTGTTAGGATTAGCATATATCTTTATGAATCCATTTCTATCATTAACCCATTTAATATTAGTCATCTTACCTAATCTTGCTTGTTCTTCATCATAGATAAAATAACCTGTCTTAATAGGTTTAGGAATAATACTTAATCTATTTATAATTAACTCTGTATCAAATATACATTTACCACTCATCAAGAACGCTTCGTGTGGCGTACAAGGATATTCTTGTTTGATTAAATCCTTATCAATATAGTTTAAATACTTGTTGTAATACCAATATAGCTGTTCTGGTGTTAGTTTCTTTACATCTCTTAACCATTTAAGCCTTGTATTGATCCAATCTGTTTTGTTATCTATATTCTTTAAGAATGGTGTTTTTATTTCATCACTAGCGAATTTAATATTATATTCTTTAGTTTTCCACCATTCAAAGAAGCAATTGATATGTACTCCACTATTCCACATCTTTTCATAATCATTAAAGCCGTTAGCTGTTGATTCATATATCTTAATGCAGTTCTTTGTAAACGCTTCTCCTAGTGCTGCTTGTATAGGTGCTATTCCGTCTTTCCAGAAAGCACACTCAGAGCCGTGAAAGAAGTTTACTGTCCTTGAACGTCCTACGTTGGCCGTTGCTGTATCTACTGCCCAACTTGAATTGATTTTCTCAAATAGTAGTTGTCTTTTATTATTAAACTTTTCAGTTGGTTTTAATGGTTCTGGTAACTGACTATAAGGAAATTTTGCTTTATTTTGAAATATTGCTTCTGCATTGTCTGCCTTATCTGCCAACGTAAACCCTTGAAAGTTCTTATTAGTAATGCTACACGCTTCTTGATATGCGGTTATAAGCGTTGTAAAACCTTGTTGACGTCCTTTTAATACTAATAGTGATATATCAGCAATTAAGCCTTTATTATAGTCATCTTTGGCCTTATTTAATATATCTATAAACTCTCTTTGTACATCATTTAAGAAGAAAGGACTTGTCTTTTGCTCCTTATCTACTACTACAAAGACCATTTCTATTAATAACTCTGGATTGTCTTTTATTTCTTTTCTTAGTGCTTCACTATTTATTATCTTATCTGCTATTGCATTTCTTAATTTCTTATCAAATTCAATGTCGTGTAATTCATTCCATTTATTTTTACGAATATTAATTAGATCAATTGCTTTATATATCATAATAAGTCTTCCAACTTTTCAATTTTCACATCTGCTTCAAGTTTAGTTGTATATTCACCTGACATTTTATTTAATGTATCAATGGCTTTTAATTTATCACTAATATATGCTTCATTTTCGTATGCTTCTCCGTTGTTATCGTATGATGTATGTTTTACTTTACCTTTTACTACATCAGATAACCATTTCATACGCTCTTTAGCACTCATAATAGCTTCATCTTCGAGCTTTTCCATTAATTCCTTATACCTTGACTTAATCTTGTCTGTATTAAATAAAACACAAGCCTTTTCATCTATTGACTTGTCTTTCATTGTTTTAGGTTTAAATGCTTCTCTATAAGCTTCTCTTTGAGACATACCACTTACTACATTTTGAATAAACTTTTCTTGTTTTGGAGTTAATTTATTATTCATATGGTATCACCTCTTTTCTTTAATTGATTTATTCTTTATAGAAGAACACCAGCTAATAAAAAAAGAATATAAACAAGTGTATTTTGGATTAGAGGATTTACTGATGTTCTTGTATAAAAAAAGAACTATATTAGTTCTAATTTGTATCTTTAATAGATATTGTACTAATGATATATAGAAGCATCGTACTCCTAGTGTGCCTTTTAATGAATTTAATCATCTACTGTCAGCCTTATTAGTCTTATATTTAAATATAAGCGAACATCCGTCGATTTGTTTTTATATCACTAGACACTAACTACTAAAGTTAGTGAGCATATACCAAATAGTATATGAATTGATATGTAGTACTTGCAAGATAGATTTTTCAGTGTCTTACCACTTCTAACTTTACATATCAAACCTAGTACCCTAATAAGTACTGATACTAAATAATAAAATCTTTAGTCACTTCTCTGCCTAGAATTGTTTTTATTGTTATCTCGAGTTCAATAAAATATATTCGTCTGAGTTACCTTTAATTAGAATACGTCTAATTGCGTTCCTTTATTATTCAGTATCACTACCTACTAAGATAGTGTTGTGTGTAGTTGACGGCTACTTTTACACAATTGAACAAGAGAGCTAATTATAACTCCTGTTAGTGCCTTATAGACACCATAGAATAGATAATATAGTCGGCTATCTAGCTCACCGTAGTAATTTGTTATCTACTCTATGCTACCTATAAAGTATTTTCTTCACACCTTGTTTCATATTTGCATCCATTGCATA
>ERZ773235.1340-NODE-1340-length-25701-cov-4.782188_pt1 | contig 25701 bp, 26 predicted proteins | sample MGYA00580522_ERZ773235 | MGnify/ENA primary metagenome ERZ773235 (study PRJEB29015, sample SAMEA2737797) | human gut metagenome | biome: human gut; feature: human-associated habitat; material: faeces | place: China | collected 2012 ...
TCTCTCAATGATTTCTTTAAGCTTGTCAACCGTAAAATCAATATCTTCCATAGTGGTCTTCTCTGAAAGAGTAAGTCTTAATGAACCATGTGCAATTTCATGAGGCAGTCCAATCGCAAGAAGTACATGCGAAGGATCAAGTGAACCCGAGGTACATGCAGAACCGCTTGAACCGCAGATTCCGTTCTGGTCAAGTAAGATAAGCATTGACTCGCCTTCGATAAATCTGAAACAGAAATTAGCATTATTCGGAAGTCTGTTGGTTCTGTGTCCGTTAAGCCTTACATATGGAATCTCGTTAAGCACACGCTCAATAAGGTGATCACGGAGCTTAGTCTCATATGCCATTCTCTCATTCATCTGTTCAACAGCAAGTGAAGCTGCCTTGGCCATTCCGACTATTCCCGGTACATTATGTGTTCCGGCTCTTCTGCTTCTCTCCTGTGAACCGCCGTGTATAAACGAACGTATCTTAACACCCTTACGGATATACATAAATCCGATACCCTTAGGGCCGTTGAACTTATGTCCGCTCGCACTTAACATATCAATATTCATCTCATCAACATTAATCGGAATATGTCCGAATGCCTGAACCGCATCAGTATGGAAAAGTGCACCTGCTTCATGTGCAATCCTGCCGAGTTCGGCAATAGGTTCTATTGTTCCGATTTCGTTATTGGCAGTCATGATCGATACAAGAATGGTATCAGGTCTTATCGCTGCCTTAAGTGCCTCCGGTGAAACAAGTCCGTTCTCATCAACATCAAGGTAAGTCACCTCTATGCCGTATTTGGCAAGCCATTCGCATGTATGGAGAATCGCATGATGCTCAATCTTACTGGTTATGATGTGCTTACCCTTGGATGCGTAAGCTTCCGCTGTAGCCTTAAGTGCCCAGTTATCAGACTCACTTCCTCCGCCTGTAAAATATATCTCGGAAGCATCTGCTCCTATAGCCGATGCAATTGTCCTTCTTGCCTCGTCGACAGCCTTACCTGCCTCTCCGGCAAATGAATATATACTTGAAGGGTTACCGTAATGCTCGGTAAAAAACGGCAGCATAGCATCCAATACCTCAGGATAGGTCTGGGTAGTAGCTGCGTTGTCTAAATAAATTGTCTTCATATCGCCACTTCCTTATAAGTCTCTTAATCTGTAATGATTATAACACAATATTCCTCACGGTCAAGCCGGGTAAAATATAATATTTCTCATTATTATGCGCGAAAAAACGCTTTAAATACTGTAGTTCTCAGGATTATTATTCTGCCATTCCACAAGATCCGCGAGTGTTATATGATCGACCACTCCGTTAATGGCATCGTTAAGCCGTCTCCACAATTCCTTGGTTGCACAGGTTTCCATTTTAGTACATGCAACCGCATCCTCACCAACACATGCAACCGGTGAAAGCGAGCCTTCCGTAAGCCTTAATATCATACCGACCGTATATTCATCCGGACGTCTGGTCAGTGTATATCCTCCCTGGGCTCCTCTTACACTTCTTACAAAATGTGCACTATTGAGAATTGAAATTATCTGTTCAAGATACTTGTCCGATATATCCTGTCTCTTGGCTATGTCCTTGATACTTACGGGTCTGGTCGCACTGTTGACCGCGATATCAAGCATAAGCCTCAAAGCATATCTGCCTCTGGTAGAAATCTTCATAGCTAATTCCTCCTTCTACAGTATAGTATAGCCGATAATTCATAGTATTTCAATATGAATTTTATCAATCTTCATCCTCGGTAATCCTGAGTCCTGCCGTGTCGGTCACAGGCATTGAAAAAACTATTGCGCCTGCTTTGGTATCCACACCGGCTTTTTCCATGATTGCTTTCATAATGGCGTTTTTCTGCTGCGTGCGCGCCACAATGAATATTATCTCCTTTTCGGATACAAGCGAAACACCGAGAAACTGTTTTGCGCGTTTCATTCCGACACCCTTGCCGTGGAGAACTGTCCCGCCGGTTGCACCCCCTTCTTCAGCCGCATGCATAACCTGTGTATTGTATCCGTAATTGGCTATCGCCACGATAAGTTCATGTTTCGTTTCCTTCAATTCGCTCTCATCTCCTTTTTCAAACTGTTGTTCCGTCACAAGAAATCCCAGTTCGCGTTTTCCGCCTATGCTGCTTAGTGGTATCGTAAACACTATTCCAGTTCCCGGAACGTCAATCCTGAACTCTCTTTGAAGTCCTTTTTTTACCTGTTTCCATGTATCAGCCGTCACTATTCCGAAATGGATTCCCTTTTCCTCATCATCAAGGCCGAAATAATCAAGCACATCACTTGATGCCGTTCCCATCCCGAGAGATATATTTCCAACCTCGGCCTTGGCATCGGCATAAAATTTTACAAAGCGGGGTATATTTTTACGATTGCATATTGTTGCCATCAGATAAATTTCACTCATAACGCACCTCCCGGTCTATAATTCAATAATCGCATCATCAGCAAGTTCCCGGTAAGCCTCTGACGCCGTTATATTCCGAGGCTGCGTCAAGGCTTCTGCGCGCCGGCTCTTAATGCGGTATATCAGGCCCAGTATCTGCAATGTAATAAGCGGAGTCATGGCAACCATGGCAACAACTCCGAATGCATCCGTAACAACGTTGCCGCCGATTGCAATACAGGCTCCCTGCGCTAATGGCAGCAGAAATGTTGCTGTCATCGGTCCGGATGCAACACCTCCTGAGTCAAATGCTATTGCCGTAAATATTTTTGGCACAAAGAATGTAAGTATCAATGCTATGGCATATCCCGGTATCAAAAAATATAGTATATGTATTCCTGTAAGCACACGGAGCATCGATAATCCGACCGATACCGCAACACCGACGGACAGACTTATCTGCATGGCTTTTCCGGATATTTCACCGTCAGTAAGTTCTTCTACCTGTTTCATAAGTACATACACTGCCGGTTCCGCTTTCACGATAAAATATCCTATAATCATGCCTATCGGAATAATAATCCACTTATACGGGAGCGATACCAGCACCGTTCCGAGATAATTTCCCGCCGGTATAAAACCGACGTTCGCACCGGTAAGAAACAGCACCAGCCCGATATATGTATACACAAGTCCCACACATATCTTAATGAGAGACTTACGGTTTAACTTCAATGACACAACCTGAAAAATACCGAAGAACACAACTATCGGAAGAAGCGACAGTGCTATTTCCTTAAGATATTCGGGTATCGCATGCAGGAAAAGCTTTCCAAGTTCGACCGAATTGCCTATGGAAACCGCGCTTTCCTCCAGAAAACTTCCTTTTGTGTTATATAAGAGGCCTAACACCAGTACGGCAAGTATCGGACCTATTGAACACAATGCTACCAGACCGAAACTATCGTTTTCGGCATGTTTGTCATTACGTATTGATGCAATTCCGACACCAAGCGCCATAATAAAAGGAACCGTCATCGGTCCGGTTGTCACACCTCCCGAATCAAATGCAACCGCAAGGAAATCACCCGGCACGAACATGGCTATGATAAAAACAGCCACATAACACACTCCGAGCACCGGTGCTAAAGGTATTCTGAAAAGTATACGCAGAAATGCAGCCACCAGAAATACTCCGACACCAACGGCCACCGATAAAATAAGCACCATATCAGGCACCGCTGCCACCTGTCCGGCGAGCACCTGTAAATCAGGTTCCGACACCGTTATTATCACTCCGAGCACGAATCCCAGAATAATTATCAACGGTAATTTGCGGGTTTTTAACATGCTTGTGCCGACACGCTCTCCCATGGGCGTCATGGATAATTCTGCACCCATCGAGAAAAAAATCATTCCTATAATGACAAGAAACGCACCTGTTATGAATCTGGCCATAATGTCAGTTGATAAAGGTGCGATGGTAAAGCCAAGGAGCAGGACGATAAGCACTATAGGAACAACCGCACTCACGGCTTCCTTGGTCTTAGCTCCTGCATTTTCCTTCAATATCGATTTTTGATTAAAATATTCCTTCCTGATAGCTCTTATTCTCACCCAAATCCTCCTATATCATATTTTTCCAAGCTGCCAGAACGCTACGGCGCTCGCCGCTGCAACATTGAGCGAATCAACCCCATGAGCCATGGGAATTTTTACCGTATAATCGCAGTCCGCTATCGTCGCATCCGCAAGACCGTCTCCTTCGGTTCCGAGAATAATGACAAGCTTCTCTTCCGACATAAGTCTGTCATCATCTATGCTTACCGAATCGTCGTGCAGTGCAAATGCGGCCGTCTTAAATCCCATATCCCGCAGATATGCCATGCCTTCTTCGGGCCATTTTACCGTCTTATCAATGTATGTCCACGGTATCTGGAACACCGTTCCCATGCTGACCCTTGCCGCCCTTCTATAAAGCGGGTCGGCACAGCCCGGTGTGAGCAATATCCCGTCAATTCCCAGTGCTGCCGCAGAGCGGAATATTGCACCGATATTGGTCGGATTGACCACATTCTCCAGTAACGCAAGTCTGGCGGTTCCGTTACATATCTCATCCATTCCGGGGAGAGTGCGACGCTTCATCGCACACAGCATTCCCCTTGTGAGCTTAAATCCCGTAATCTTTGTAAGGACATCCATGGACGCAGTATACACCGGCACATCCGGACACATATCGAAAATATGCCTGCCTTCACCTGAAAGCTGCCCGCGTTCCACCAGAATTGATTCCGGCTCGTATCCTGCGGCAAGAGCCCGTCCTATTACTTTTGGACTTTCTGCTATGAAAATTCCACCATCCGGTGCATACAGATTGGCAAGTGCCGCCTCGGATGTCCTCGCAAATATATCTAGCTCCTTCGAATTATAATCAGTGATTTCTATTAGTTTCATCAGAACATTTTCTTTTTATTGATCTTATCAAGATATTTCTTCGTCTCCATTACAACCACGCCGTTAAGAGCAAGCAGCGCAATAAGGTTAGGTATCGCCATGAGTCCGTTAAATATATCGGCAATCGTCCATACTGCCGAGATTGTCATAAACGGTCCGAAGAATACACATGCAATGTATACCCATCTGTATGCCTTGACTATTCCCATCCTGCCGCCTGTAAGATATTCAAGACATTTCTCACTGTAATAATCCCATCCGAGTATAGTTGTAAATGCAAAGAATATAAGGCATATCATAAGAAGGAACGATGCAACCTCACCAGGGAACGGAAGTCCTGTCTGGAATGCTTTGGTAGTTACCGCAACACCCTGAAGTCCCATATCCCATGCACCGGTGATAACGATTGCAAGGCCTGTCATTGTACAGATAATAATTGTATCGATAAAAGTTCCGAGCATAGAGATAAGTCCCTGCTTAGCCGGTTCATCGGTATGTGCCGCTGCTGCTGCAATCGGAGCACTTCCGAGTCCTGCCTCGTTGGAGAAGATACCTCTCGCGATACCGTTCTGCATGGCAACCATCATTGCGCCAAGTGCGCCGCCTGCTGCCGCTCTGACTCCGAATGCGCTCTTTACTATCGTCGCAAAAGCACCCGGAACCTTAGTTATATTGAATCCGATAATAAGCACTGCAAGTATCACATATGTAATTGCCATAAAAGGAACTATTACCTGCGCAACAGAAGAAATTCTCTTGATTCCTCCGATAATTACCAATGCTACAAAAAATGTAACAACAATCGCAGCTATGACAACCGTCCATGAATAATCTCTTCCGAAGATTGAAACAGTCCATGAATTGTTCGCATCAAAGAAATTATTTACGGCACCTGCTATACCGTTTACCTGTGTAAACGTTCCGATTCCCATAAGTCCTACACAAACTCCGAACACCGCAAATATCTTGGCGAGCCATTTGAATTTGGAACCCATACCCTTCTCTATGTAATAGAAAGGTCCTCCGATAATGTGTCCGTCTTCTGTAACCTGTCTGTATTTTACGGAAAGAAGGCATTCCGAATACTTGGTAGCCATCCCAACAAGTGCGGCTAACCACATCCAGAACAATGCTCCCGGGCCTCCGGCAACAACTGCTGTCGCAACGCCTACGATATTTCCTGTTCCGATCGTAGCAGAAAGTGCCGTACAAAGTGCCGCGAAACTGGACACTTCTCCATGCTGTCCGCTCTTTTCATTGGCAAACATTTTCTTAAAAGCATGAGGGAGCTTACGAAACTGTATCCCTCTAAGCCTTATTGTAAGAAAAAGTCCCGAAAGAAGGATTAGTGCTATAAGCGGTATTCCCCACACAAAGCTGTCGATTTTCCCAAGCACCGTATTAATAGTATCTAACATCTGGTATCTCCTTTTTTCAAAAAATTCCTATAGATACTACTTTACCGTGTTAAAGACATACAGTCAAGGATTATTTATCTGTACTTCCATTCTTTCCATCCCCAATATTAACGCTATTATTATTCACAGAATCTATATTATACATCACTTTTTCGTGCATCATCGCTTCATATTCTACAAGACGTTCATTGTATGTTCTAGCTGAATTACTAATATTAATGCGATATGGTTTATTTGATGCCCAACTGACATTAACAAATCCTTCTTCTCTTAATTCTTTTAGAATACCACGAATTACCTCATCTTCTTTTCTTGATGCACTTTCAAATCGCTCACACAGCATCTGAACCGAATTATCTGCTTGCAATATTTCATCTAAAAGTTTCTTAGAATTAGAAGGAAGTTTTTAAACTCCATAGAATAACACCTCCTCTATAAATTCACCTTTCCATTAATCTCCCCCACCAACTCATGCACCGTCGTACAAGGGCACATTTCCGATGGTTTCGTTTTGCCTTCTCTAATACACTGTTCCAACTTCTGCTGTGCTATCTGAATTGCCTTTTCCTCATCACCGGCTTTGCAAAGTTTTCCGTACATTTGCTCATCTGCTTTGGAATACTTCTGCCTGATTTTGGATTCATACACTCGTCCAAATTCTGAGCAACAAGTCCAAGAATCACTAATTGCCGGCATGGAACCAAAGTAGGCATACATCCATATCTCAAAGCATGGATTGGACCAGCCCACATGTATTCCTTTATCCTCTGCTTCTTTTATAATCTCATCAAAACTCTGCACTTGGTCTCTATCAAACACAATCCACGGAATACGATATTGTGCATCGTAAGCAGTGAGTTCCAAACATTTATCAATCATGGTACGAGTCTTTGTCTCTACCACTTTTATCACAAGTTTATTTCTCACATCCTCCGGCAATGCCTGATGAAGTCCGATAAAAAAGCAACGTTCTGTAGCCTCTGTATCTGTAACAATCAAGTAGTAGCCTAATTCCGGCACCTTGAACTGTTTTCTCTGGTCTCTCGTTTTTCTATTACCTGTTCTGTCTTTTTTCGCCATACTCATTTTCTCCGTTCCACTCCGGTCGACGCTAAACATGTGTTCCCCGGACACACAGCGTCCTTAAATATATCAATACTCTTTAAGGTAGGAATTGCACCATACTTTCCAATCAGATAATTCTTCTCATAGCTTTCATCCTTACGAATACGGGAACCATCCTCAGCCACAAAGTCAGCCAGTGAGTAAAGTGTGGATACACCTCTTTCATCCTTTTCTACAAACCAGATTTCGTCACGGCGTAACAACTGATTCGATAACTGCCATGTATCATGTGTTGTAAATATAAGTTGTGCATGGTTGGTGTTTATCTCCGGATTCAAGAATGTAAGCACAAAATTCCTTACAAGTAACGGATGCAAACGAGCATTTAATTCATCAATGAAGAATACGCTACCCTTCTCCAATACCTCCTGTAATTCCGGATATAATGCGAACATCTTCAAGGTTCCAGCAGACTCCATTCCCAAAGGGATTTCTGCCATTTCATCAGAATCAATCATCTTGTGAAGTGCGTTAATCTTGTATCTCTCTTCCTTACTTTCAGCCTCCTGAGGAACCTTTTCAATTCTAAAATCCTTGATATGCTCATCAAAAGATGCAAAATATTCCACAACCTTCTGCTGCACATTCTTATCTTCTACAAATCCCTTCGGCAATCTTCGTAACATAAAAAAGTTGGTAAAAGGATCGCCAAAGTCAGCAAACTCATTTGCAAGGAACCAATCCCTGATTGCCTTACACTTACCAATCTTCAACTTAGCTCCCAAGGATATAATAAGCACCTGCTTTTCCAATGCCACCTGAATATTATCCCTGCTACTCTTAGGAAAACCTGACAAATCAAGGTTCTCATCTGTAGTTCCACGATAAAATACAGTGCTGTACTTTCTGGCAGTTTTTGCCTTGGAATTAAGCCACTCTTCCGTTACACCTTCCTTGTCGATGCAGAATCCATAGTTATACGTCTTCTCAGCCTTATCTCCCGGCAATGTGAAATACACTTCAAAGCTGGATTCTGCATTGGCAGATGTGGAATCAAACAAGAAAGGCGTCGGTCTGAACTCCTCAAACTTTTCCTCTTCGTCTCCGTACTTAAAGGAATCTGTAACATAATCAGACATATATTCAAAAGCATTGTATATATTGGACTTTCCACTTGCGTTTGCACCATAAATGGCAGCAACCGGCAAAATCTTCTCGCTACCAACAGTCACAACTCTGTCCGAGAACTCAGTCATCTTCGTAGCAGACAAATCCAAAGTAGCCTCTTCTCTGAATGATTTGAAATTTTTAAAATTAAATTGAATTAACATGATTGCTACCTCACCTTCTTTTCTACTTTCTATTATATACAGATTTTTGCAAAAATCAACTTTTATATGTGAGTTTTTCTCACTTTAGTGTATTTTTCTTTTCGAATTTAAAAATCACTCAATTTACATCATCGTAAACTGAGTGACTTTCCACAATTTATACTTTTTTGTTTTTCTCTCCGGTAATTCCGGATACATTTCTTCCACCATATTTTGTAACGCAGTTCTATCCTCTAAAATGGTTACCGGCAACATAGGTTTTGCACCTTCATACGGTGGTTCCGGTTCACTGTCCGGCATAAACTTCTTACCGGCCTCTGTAATCTTTACAAGAAAACCATTGCCATAAATCCCACCAAATATCCGTTCTTTATAGCAAAAAATATATCCACCCATCATAGGAATGTTTCGTACATTTCCTAAATCAGATATTTGGTCCATTATGTATTCTGCAAGCTCTTTATTCTTTGACATAAATACCCCTATTGTTCCATGTATTTCGTAAATGCTTCGAATCTTCAGGAACCCTGTCTTCGTGAAGATATAGGTATAACTGTAATATTACATCTAAATCATCTTTATTTGCTTCTCTGACCATCATTTTACCAATCCTTATATTAAAAAAATCTAATATAAATCAAAAGGAAGCGTTACTCAACTTGAACTTCTACTTTTCGTTTTCACAATACGAGATAAGGTCATATCTATTCAATATTTGATATAATATTGAATACTCTTGATTTATCAAATTCAATCCACCTATGTAATTGTTTTCTTTTCCTTTTTCTCGATCATAGACCAAGCACCCCACCGCTCCATTTATATAAATTTTTTGAATATAGCATGTATTATAATCACCTATACACAAATCCAATTTTCCTACCTGCTTTATATCGGTCTCTAATTTTTCTTTTTGGTTTTTTAGTATTTTCTTCTGCCTAATACGAATAAGTTCATTTATCACAATCTGCTTCGTTTCTAAAATTTGTTCATCATCACCAGTAATCGTTAATTTTTTCTCTAAGTCCATTATTTTCTGTAACAACAAACCTCTTTCATATTCATCAATATAATACCTATATGACCCAGCCTGTCCCTTTTCAGCATATCTTGACAAAATAATTCCAAAGAAAGAAAATAATATTGTTACCATCCATACAAACATAAGCAATACACTTTTACACTCCATCATTTGACATACAAATGATGCAATGACGGATATAACTAACGAGTAGAAGCATGTTATCAAATTATCAAACAAAGAATTTTGAATCAGAAGAAAGTCTGCACGTGCATACAATCTTTCTATTTCTTTGTTTTTCACAAGCTCATCAATTTTTCCGCCCTCTTCATAGTACAAATTTATTATTTGAATTTGTTTTATATAATAATGTTTGTCTTTACCCCAACATTTTTTATATTGGTCAATTTTCCTAAAAATCTCATCATCACACTTCTTAATATTATGGATTCCTCGCTTCATAATAAGAATTCCACAGATAACAAAATAAACAATCATGGCGACTGCTATCAATAAAAAGATTAAAATTAATATCGTTCTTATAATCTCAACTGTTCCTACAGAAAAATGGCTGACATCACACACAAAAACAACAGTTGCAACACATGTTATAGCAAATATGATTGCAGTAACAACAATATAACGCTTCTTCCACTTTTCCATATACTCATCCTTTCTTAGTTGCTAATTTTAGTAACTTTCTTATATTATGTTAGAAAATATATCTACCTTATTCGACAAATTCTTTTATAATATTATACCATATTTCAGCATATAATCATCTATAAATATGGGTAAGTATTTTTTACTCACCCATATTTATATTATCGGCTCTTGTTCGTTCTAACGCGAACCATATCTTCATAATACTGACTATCCTTCTCCTCTTCAAGCTCCGCCTTAACGCACGATAATTTTAAATATAATTTTTCTCTCCAGTCTGCCTATGACCGGATATATAGTTGGTTTAGGTGGATTCATAATGTAGTTTAATATATTTTTATTGAATTTCCGGGGAATTTTGTCTGTCTAAAGGTAGCCTATATAGAATTTTAGGCAATCTAATATATTCTTCTTCAGGAAATTATGTTTATTCATTATCTACCGATACTGTTTACATATTTTACAAATTTAATAATTCCTTTTTTTTCTTATCAAATTCTTCTTGGGAAATCACTCCAGAATCCAGTAAATCTTTATAGGCTTTCAATTTCTGCAAATTTTCAATCTCTTTATCACTTTTGACTTTTTCTTCTGATTTTTGCCTGTTTCTTTCTGCTTGCTGTTTCTCAAGTAATGCACTATCTCCTTTTAAGATTCCACATTCACAAGCGTATCCGCTATTATATCTTCCACACTTTGCACACTTCCAGATATCTTCTGATTTTTCCAATGGCGCAATATAATCACTGGTTGAATTATATGCAGACCGGTTGTCTTCTTTGCACGACACAATAATCAGCCCTATAAATCCCAACCAGAATCCAAGCCAGAATCCACCGTAGTAGCCCTTATTTTCATTTACTTTTTTGGTTACACAACCCCATGTTACAGCCCATACTATAGCTAATATTATATAAATCAAGTAGCAACGCTCCTTTCATATTTTTATGCAATAAGAGATAGTAGAATAGAAGATATCTTCTATTCTGATAGGCGTAGTATATCAGCGAATTTTCGTTTTTCCCATCTGTATGACATTTGGTCTCTTTATATAACTCCGTTCTTCCTATAACCGGATTTATGACGGGTTTATGTAGAGAAATCATATAAATAGTGATACTGTGCCTACATTTCAGGCCAGTATTCGGAGATTAGACAGATTTATTTGGCACGGAATGCCATGCAATCTGCCTAAATTTGGCGAAGCAGGGGAATATGTAGATGAAATAATCATCTTATTAACCTGACACCAGATAAATTTGCTTATCATCAAAGCAAATTCGTTCTGTGTGATTATAAATTTGAATCATGTCTTCCATCTTATCTACAAAGACCTGCGTCCCCGAATTGTTAAGTGTAGCAAATTCACGAACAGCTTTCTTTTTCATGTCAATTGCATTCTTCTTCAAGTTAGCTCCACCATCCTGAAGAAATTCATCCACTGATCCTTCTTTTACAAGTGGTATGCTACCAATAAACTTTCCAACAGCCTTTCCCGCAGTCCCAATGCCTTTAAGCACATTTGCCTCAACTGCAGAATTCCCAAGCTTTTCGAGGTATAACGAGCTGTTTTCAAATAGGTTTCTATAGTTTACTGACAAATTAACAATCTCTTCCTTTATTCCCGAAATATATTCTTCTTTGTAATTTCCACCAAGCATAATCTCCATCATCGAAGCAAGTGAATAAGTATATAATGCAAGTCTATAATACTTAAATCTCTTTTCCAACTCAGCTAATGTAGATTTAACTTGCCCCTGTCCAACCAGAAGCTTATGCGACGCTATTAACTCAGTAACCCTCTTCTGCGAGGTAAGCATATTGCTTCTTGCTGTTCTTTTTATATCCATTACCATCTTATGGCTGTTCTGAACATAAACCTCATTATCCCAATTATGCTTATAGTTGTTGATCAGCTCTGTTAAAGTTTCCAGATCGCCTTCAATACTTGCCTCATCTTTTATCTCTAGGAAAGACAATATTTGCTTCTGTGTTTCTGCAATTTCCCCAAGTTGCTTTTCTATAGAATACAGTGCAACCGCCATCATCATTGTCGCTGGATTAATTGCGGAAACAGCCTGAGAAGTTGCTGTCAGTGGCGTTGCATTTGCCAATTGAACCAGCTTTGAACCACCTGTTGCTGTCTTTAAAGCTCCCCAAGCATTTCCATTTCTTGCCATTTTTAAACTATCTCCCACAACTCTATTTGCTATTCTATAGAGTCCATCTGTTGCAAGGGTTGTTGTAGTTGTAACCGTATTAAACGCCGGTATGAGAGAAGCAACACCCGCTCCTAATGTAGACAGCTCTGCTATCGGTACGCTCATTGTTTTCTTGTTTTTTAATGATGATCTCGCATCCAATAAAAGATTCTCCGTTATTTTCTCCAAATCATTTAAGTCATCAACCGGTGCATGTCCATCATCGTTAATTTTAATAATATCTCCCATTTAGTTACCTCCATACTGATATATTTTCATATGAACATTTGTAGATTTCACGACAATATTCAAGGAAATCAACATCCAGATTTAGATCTCAGGTTTTAACTGTCCGGGATTTCGAAAAGTTGTATTTTCCACGGCATCATAAAGTATCTAAAATTACACTTTGTTATTTAACACTCTATTTTTTCCTTTGACAGCCCGCACATTTCTAACTTGCGATTCAGTTCACTGTATTTATCATCATAAGCTTCTTTAGAAATTTTATCATACAGATACATGTCGGTCAATTTCTTTCTCTTCTTTTCAAGAGCAGAATTCTCAGCCAATAACTGAAGCATCTCTAAGAAAGCATTCTCGATGATAACCTCATCAATCGCCTTACTGTGTGGACAGTTTTCAATCCCATTATTGGCTGCTGTCATGCATTTCCATACCGTTTTTTTATGCTGGGTATCCTGATGATGTGATAGGTTTCTTGGGGTGAAACAATCACTTTCAAAGCAAGAATAATATTGATTTGTAACGCATAAATTACTATCACCACTAAAAACCCATTTGACTGTCTTCGCTTCCGATGGCATATTATCTTTAGTGGTTGTGCTGCGGGAACTCGAGATGCCCGCGGCCCAAGGAGTCCATGCGTGGGCTCCTTTTTTTGCATTTAATAAAGGCGAATAATCTATGGCACAAGCATTTTTAACCTATGAGCAGCAGATAAATCTTCTACAAAAGACAAAGAACTATCTATATATGATTCTGATTTTGCAGGCTATTCTTCAAAAAATCAGCTATTATTCTCTCATTGACGGTTATAAAGAACCTTGTTGTAAGTTGAACCATTATACCTTATTACCAGTTCTGCCGGGCAATCATAAAATGAATATGTACTAATCTCAACATTATTAGCCCCGTTTACAACATCCGTCAAATCTTCACAATAACCAATAATTTTCTTCTCATATGCTCCCTCCTATTCCTGAACAGTTGCAATCTGCTCAGATTTTACTAACTTTTTAGCTTTTCTTTTTTCAATGAATAACCATATAGCTCCTGTTATGATTATCACTCCGATAACATATACCAGATAATACACAATTCCCCAGTCAAAAGAACTGCTAGGAATTACACCCCTATCCTCAAAGTCGAAACAAATAATCTTAAATGCTCCCATAGTCAATAAATCAAATATGATAATGCCTATAGGTTTCTTAATCAAGGTCATCAACAATGTAAGTATCGCACAACCTGCAAATATGCTAATAATAACGATGCAGGCAATACTTATTTCTTTATGTATGCCCTGATTCGCTGCTTCGGAATACATTCTTACAAATTCCAGTAAAGAAATATCCACTGCATCTGCATTAGTCATACCAATCTCTTCTACATACATCTCATCCTCATATTTCATGAGTCGCTCTTCATAATCATCCGTAGCCGAGGCATAAGGTAATAAAAGCATCAACAGCATTAATATTGCACCTATTATTGTTATCAACACCGGATAACGCATAAATTTTGTCTTATTCATAATAAAAAATCCTCCTTCTGTACATCAGTTACCTCAAGGTCTCCATATATTCTGTAGCCTCTTTAATAATCTGGTCTAATCTAGCAGTCTCTTCCTCAAGCTCTTTTACACGCCTTCCAAGTGCCTCCTTCATCACATTCCTTGGCGCATCAATTATTTCTTTAATATCTTTCAGCTTAAATCCTAATTCCTGCATAAATCTAATTTTTTCTGCTCTATGCATTGTATTAATGTCATAAAGCAAATGTCCATACTTATTCTTGTCTGTCGGCATCATCAATCCCGCCTTTTCATAACACTGAATGCTTCGTCTCGAAACGCCCACTGATTTGCATAATTCTTTTAGCGTCAATAATTCCATACATATCCTCCTCAAGCCTAAATCTGCACGTTGCGTGCAGTCAAAGACTTTTTTTTGAATTTAAAAAAGGTTATATAACGGAATGTATTTACCGCGAATCATACATCATCCATTACAGCTCAATTATCAGCATTTACACCTTGCCTTTGAATTTGGCACTATATTTTTTTACATCCTCATCATCAATCAGCCAGCCAAATTTCTGCATAAACCCCAATTTCTTTTCTTCAGTGTTAAAATGCTCCTCCTCTCTCTTGCCCGGTATGTACTCATTCTCTTTTCCATTAAAGAACTTACTTCCTTCTCCTTCTCTATAGGATACCGGCTCACCATTCTTAATGTACTTTCCTACATACACCTTTTTGTAGTCTCCACACACTAATTCTCTTCCCACAGTACCGTCAAATACTCCACTTGCCAGTTTTGCCAACAAATTCTTTTCTTCCTTCGTTTTTCGCATAAGCTCATCCTCCTTTATTTCTTTACCTGCTCTACCAGATCGGCTCCAGCTCCCAACACTCCACACATACTTGTTACCATTGAGGCCACAATGACCACAATTCCTAATACATTCTTAAATTTTGCCATTCTTACTACCTCCGTTAGTTTTATTGGAACAGCTTACTGTTTACATTTTGAATTATATCCGCTTATTTTAACTTCTGGATTTGTGAGTGCAGGTCCTATATCGCAACCAATAAGAACTACACTCACTTATTACTACCAATCCGAACGCCAGCTTTTGCTCCCCACTGCATTATCTGCAAATTCCAAGCAAGCTTCATCTACTTGTCTTTTGTACTTTGGGGTCAAGGAATTATACTTTTCCTCAAATTCACCCTCGTCCATCGTTTCCATATTGCAACACAAATCCACAACTAAATTTTCCATATCATATCTTTCTTCCTTAGTCATAACAGAATCCTCCTTTTATTTTGTATGTTTGCGGATTGTAACCGCTGTTGCTACTGTAAGTACAAATGCTGCTGCCACTCCTAAAAGTTTCATTGCATTACTATTAATAAAATGTTTCTCATTTCTACCCTTCATTTGAGCTACACTTTCTTCCTCTGAGAGTTCCTCAACTACACTTTCTTCAAACACCGGAACCTCCAACAGTGCCATTGCCATCGCAAAATCTTCTTTTAACTGCTTCACATTAAATCCCAATGGATATGCTTTCTTATCTTCAGCCAACCTGATAGTATCTTCCATCTTCTTTAAATCCTCAGAAGTATAAATATCCTCACCCACATATTCGTCAATATAGTGAGGCAGCTGACTTAAAAAGCAGGTAGCGAAATATTTGTACCGATTTGTAACATTAATTCTGCTATTGGCAAATACAACACAACTCACAATATTCAGCTTCTTACCTGCCTTATCCATCTGTTCTTTCAAAACACTTCTAAGCAAGTATTCCTTGTTATTTACCTTCTCTCCGATGTTATAATCCATAGTCATATAACCTCTTGCCCTGAAATAATTTCCTTTTGCATCAATAATCATGTCGTGACCAGAGTTTTTTACTTCAAAGAGAAATATCGCTTTCGAAGTTATAACCACTGCATCAAGTTCTCCTCTGTTATCTCCATTAGATAGTTCCAAATTATGAAATTCTACTCGTTCAGCCTTAACGGTTTCCAAACTACGGAAAGCTTGTATTTCACCTGTATTGCCTGCAACTTCCCTGCCAAGAATCGCATCAAATTCTCTACATTCCCTAGTTAGTCGTTCCAGATATTCCTCTGCCACATTTCCCCTCTCGATATTCTTTTCTGCCAAGTGCTTCACTACATCCTCAAGTCCAAATTTCATATTCTCCGCATGTTCCTCATTGTAAGTACAATTTACAATTATATTTTTCAAAGCAGTCAACTCACTTTGAATCTCGTCCTTGAAATACATTTCTTTACTGCAAGGACTCATTACCTTCATGAGCTTTTCATATCGCTCTGTTGTTTTGTACATCATCATTACCTCCGTTTTTCTTGATGTGTTCTCTTTACACTTAGAATTATAGAAGACACTTTTATTTTCTGGATTTGTGAGTGCAGTCAAAAAAAGAACCCGGCAAACTCCGGGTTCTTCGTCACATCTTTATTCAATTTCTTTTCGCACATTATCCGGGACAATTTTACAAATGCCATATTCATTTGCTTCTTGATTGCCTTCATCAATCAAAGCTAAGTACTTACGGCTTCCTTCCATATCTCCTTCTTCGTAGCAGACCTCCAATTGATATTCCAACAAATCCAATTTCTTACGAATATAAGGAAACTCATCCATATGTGTGTCACACGTTTTATACGCTTCATCCAGTAATTTTAAAGTGTACTCTATCTCACTTAATTCACACATCATATTAGCGGCAGGAATATAGAAGTAATCGACTTCATCCAACTCAGACATATTTCTGGCTTCATTGATAACTGCTGCCTCTTTTAAATTCATAAGTACAGCTTTCATATTCGGCTCACAAAGAGTATAATACCAAGCCCATACCATATAATACACTGAACGGACTTCCGCATAATTCAATGTATTTTTCTCTATGATTTTCTTAGTGCTTGTAATCAGACTCTTTATCTTCCGACTATTCTCCGGCATACTTCGTATCATAAGAGCTGCTTTCCCAAGAACATATTTTGCATACAGATTTTTCGCTATTTCATGTTTTGATTTTCCCATAAAATGAATCGCCTTATCCATAGTCACAAGCATTTTTTTCAACAACTCTACTTCATCTTCATCATCTGAATAATATGCTCCATTTAACAATTCTTCATAAAAATCCATCAGCATATCATAATACAAACCCCAGATGTAGTTATTTTTCCACCTATGTGCAAATGCTTTTGCCCTGTCCAGATACTTGCCGGCTTCTTGATAATCAGTTTTCTGGCAAAGGAGATAAACCACATAATCATACAGTTCCATTATGGAATATGGATCAATACTGTCATTATCATCAAACAATTTTTCTGCATTTCTGATAATATAATCTTCCTGATCTTTTGGAGAATTTATAAGCGTAACAAACATGAGGTCTTTATATACTTTTTCTCCACACAGAATATTATCTCTTCCTCCGTGTAACAGTACGGACTTGGAAGTATCCAGGCACGTCCTTAACTTACTATAGTTTGGAAGATAAAGTTTCTTAGGATATTCTTCCTGCTTGCCGTTAAGCTTAATTTCCTTGAACAAATACTGCATCTCCTCTACCGCAATCTGTCTGTATTCATCCAGCCACGGAATCTGATGCATGGTTTCCTGAATTAGCGGATGCATTCTTACTTGTTTTTCATCTAGTTCAAGCCATCCCAATTCAACAAGTTCATTTATCTCATCCAAAGAACTTAACCGCAATAATTCCTTCGCTTCATTTGCTCTGATACCGTTCACATCAAATAATGATAGTACTTTAAGACATTTCTTTTTTTCATCAGAAAGAACTGAAACATCAAATATTGCTTTAAGAATATCAGAAATTTTTTCATAATACTCTTTACCATCCTGCATATATTTTATTTTTTCCGGTGCCATATCCGTAAAACCATTGCTTGCAACAAGATTTAATGCACTATCCAAGTCCAACAAACTCTTTGAAATTTGTCTTGCAATCAATACTAAAGCTAAGGTATGACCTGCTACCAGTTCAATAATCCGGTCAACTTTGCGATATTCTTCTTTCCTCAGAGTACTATTCATATTTTCTTCAAAAAGTTTATACTGTTCTTCCCTATTCGATAATTCCTTTATCTCCAATGAATCATATCCGGTTCCGCTCATATCAGAACGGGTAACCACAACAATTTTCCAATTCACATTTAACAGTTCAAGGAAATCCTCATCAATTATTCCTGAAAAATTGTCCAGAATAATCAAGGATTCTGTATCGCCGGTAAGTTCCTTCGCAGCTTTCACTTTTCTAAGGAAATACTCCCTGGTTGATTCCTCCTCATTCTTTTCATATCCGCTGATGCAGAATTGCACATCATCTGTAATAGTCTCTGCAATGCTGTTTTGACATTGCATATATATCAGATTATCAAATTTTTCTCTGTTTTCACTTGCAAACTTACGAACAATGGTGCTTTTTCCTATACCACCCATCCCCGTCACGAACAGTAACCTGCCCGCTTTGGAACACCAGTTTTCTATTTGTCTGCATTCCCAATCTCTGCCAATCACTTTTCCTGCATTTGTAACATATCCGGCACATATAAATGGAACCGGCAAATCTGCATATTTCAAAATACACTCTAATTGGTCAATTACTTCCTCTACCGTTTGATAGCGATCCTTATAGTATGTCTGCAATGTGTTATGAAAAAACATCGTCAATTCTTTGTATACTTTTTGCTGGTATATAGTATTCCACTTCAATTTTTCATAATCATAAACAACGTCAAAGCCACAATCAATCGCTTTGGGTGCTCTGTCAAATAACAGATAAAATAATAACGCACCTATACTATAAATATCCGTATGCCTGCCTATTTGAGACATTTTCCCTGTTTTCTGTTCGATAGGAGCAAATCCCTTTGAATACGCTATTCTATATTCTGTAATATCCCTGTCTGCATCTATCGGTACAACAGAATCAAAATCAAAAAGTTGAATTAAATCCGGTGTTTCATCATATACCAACACGTTTTCCGGTTTTACATCCAGATACAAATATCCGTTATCATGCATCTTCTCAATGCTTTTCGACACACTTAATATTGTCCGGACCGCAGCAGACAGTGTTTCAAGCTCTGCATCCGCCAAGGTACTGCCTTCCATATACGAAGATACTATGTAAACTGTGTTATTGGCTTCGTATCTGTCATATACATCGCTTGTCAGATTCGTTAGTCCGGAAGTCTGATGAAATGCATTTGCAATGTCAAAAGATTTCCTTATCCGCTCTTTATATTCTTCAAATCTTACCTTCTCACTCCTGGCAACAACCAGATTGCCATTCTCTTCCCGTTTGATATGCAGCTTATACGGACAGCATTCTTTGATCCTTACCGTAGTTTTGGTCCCTGCATTATTGATATAATATCCATCATACACAAGACAAGTACCACCCCTGCCAATCACTTCTCCCACAACATAATGCATTTCACCGCCTGCATGGTTTGTAAATCTGATGTCCGTATTCGATTTTAATGATTCCCGTTCTCTCATAGACCACCATTCCTTTTATCATCATCCACATACTGTACTCAGATTTTACAATGTGAATATTAATGCAGGATTTGTGAATGCATTATTCCTCGGTAATCGGATTGCCATTACTATCCATTTTGTTCAGAAACATCTCCCGCATAAAATCTCGAAATGTCATCAATGGATTATCTGCATTCACCGAAAAAAATATTATAAAATCATATGGATTACCCGGATATAGTATAGGATATCCCGCATCCACAAGATTATCATTTATTGTCGATATACATCTGTCTGCATCACCATATCCTGCTGCATAATGATTACTGCACAATTCTTTATTTGCCCAGAACTTATAGAATACCAACAAAATCAGCAATTTCCGGACACGTTCATATGATACATGTATTCCGTTCAAAATCTTATTCAGTCCATCTCTGTCAGGGAATGAATCTTCTGCTAAGGGATGCAGCAATTCATTATCTTTAAGAATAGACTTAATACTTCTATCTTTATAGATCTTATCTGTATAATTACCGGACAATCCCAATATTTGCAGGTAAATCTCCCAAATCGAGTCGTCCATTCGTTTTCGTTCTTTTCTCCTTTTATCAGTATCCTCTTCTAATTGCTCATCGTTAGTATCCTTATCAAATGCCACATACAACAACTTCTTTTCTCTTAAGGCAATACCGTTTTCTTGTGATATATCATTCCATATAGAGCGAATTATTTCATACGCAGTCACATTGTTATATCCAAACTTATCAGTATTCTCATTCAGATACAGAATGAGTTCCTCGGCAGTTTCAATATCATCAATTTCTTCCGCAATAAACTCCGTATAGACAATATCATCTTTTACTACCCTATCAGGCTTAACAATTGTAACCTTTGATATGACTTCCTTCGTATCCTCATAACTCAATCCGTTTTTCAATGCAAAAAAATAAACAACTTCCTCTACATCATGACAATCAAATCCTCGTGTCAGGCAAATTCTTCTTAAAAAGTCATTTACTTCGTCTACCTGTAATCCAAAAGCAAAACATAACTGAAATGCCGTTTTTCGTCCTATCTTTTTATGTTCCGTATACCATTTCTTAATATTTCGTGGCACAGGAACTCCTGCCGCCTTTAGCTTACATGTGATAAAAGATACTTTTTCATCCACATTTAATAAATCGCCATCATATCCATGATTTACGATAAATGAATCCAATGCTTTATCAAATGTACGAAAAAGCTTTGCTGCTTTCTTTAATTCTTCCACATAATCTTCTTTCTCAAAGATATCATAGGTCATATCTTCGAAAAAATTGGTATATTCACCCATTGTATCACTCCTATAACTATTACAAGCGCAAGACTTGCAGCAAACGCAGTTATAGTATACCCGCTTTCTGATTTATTAATATGATTTCCATGTATCAAAATAACTGATTATGTGAAATCAATATAATTATATCAGTCAGTATCCGTCATTTCAATACAGGTCGGCGCCATTTATTGAGGTTCCTTTGGTAAAACCGGTCAGTAAAAATCATATGATTTCTTTTGGATTTGTGTAAAAAAAAGAATGGTATCAATATAAAATTTTTACTATATTATTCCACAAAAGAAAATATTATAATAACATCCATAGGAAACAAAGATTGTTCCTGTGGGTCCGGAAAATTTAGTTTCTGACTCGAAAAAAAATTTTCATTAATATTATCTTAGGAGGGTAAAAGAACAATGAGAAAATTTAAAAAACTCTTAGTTGCAGCTTTAGCAGCAACAATGGTACTTTCATCAATGGTGATTTCAGCATTCGCTGCAGATGAGTACAAATGTGGTGTTGAAGGACAGTTCAACAAAGACATCGAAGGAAATTTTGCAGAATGGGAAGACTTGACAGGTTATCAGTCAACATTCAAGGCTGATGGTTCAGTTCAGACATACAAGGCTGACTTCGGCAAGAAGGTTCAGTTCTCTGGTAACTATGTTGGATTCCAGACAAATGTACCGGTTACTTTAGATGCTGACAAAAAAGTTACAAATGTAGCAAAACTTATCTCAGTTAAGCTTGATGGTGTAGAAGTTCCTGTTGCAGATACATATCTTACAGCTGAAGGATATGATGGCGGCTTAAGACTTAACCTTACCAACCAGTGGAACAAAGATATCACAACACAGCCTATTGCAGCAGATGCTTGGAATAAACAGTTCCAGACAATCGAAGTTCAGTTCTCAGTTGGAGAAGCTGCAGCAGATACAGGCGCTGGCGACAGCTCAGCTACAGTACTTATCCTTGTAGCAGTTGCAGCACTTGCAGTTGTAGCAACAGTTTCAGTTAAGAAATTCGCTTGCGAGAGATAATTTGAACATCAAATAAAATAAAACGAAGAGACCGATTATATGTCGGTCTCTTTTTTTACTTCTGATTTTATTTCCTTGACAGCCCGCACACTACCTCGCAATGTTTCGTCATCGGGAACAGATCTACCCCTGTCATGCGTTCCACAACATATCCCTTGCGCGTCAGGTACTTCAGGTCGCGGGCAAGAGTATCGGGGCCGCACGAGATATAGACGATGCGGCTCGGTGCAAGGCGGGTGAGGCAGCTTAAGAAACGTGTGTCGCTGCCGGTACGCGGCGGATCCATGAATACGACGTCGGCGCGTTCGCGGCGGGCGGCAAGCTCCGTCATAAAATCGCCCGCGTCGGCGCAGGTGAAACGGATGTTGTCGAGTTTGTTTAAGGCGGCATTGCCGATGGCGTCTTTTACCGCGGAAGCATTGAGCTCAACGCCGGTGATTCGGCAGCTGCGGCCTGCTTTGCGGGCATTCATTGCCGCGGTGATGCCGATTGTTCCGATGCCGCAGTAAGCGTCTATGACCGTGTCCCCATCCTTAAGATTCGCAAATTCCATGGCTTTGTTGTAAAGAATCTCCGTCTGAACGGAATTGACCTGATAAAAAGACTTGGATGAAATGCGGAATCTGCAGCCGCAAAGTTCATCCTCAATATAACCCCTGCCAAGAATTACCTCCTCGCGGTCACCGAGTACCATTGAAGTCCTGCGGTTGTTAATGTTCATCACTATCGTGGTAATTTCGGGATGCGCCTCCCTTAAAGCCTTGATGAAATTATTTTTGGACGGAAACATTGTGCTTGAAAGCACAAGTGTGACCATAACCTGACCGGTGACATGCGCCGTGCGGACAAGAATATGACGGAACAGACCGGTTTTGCGGTCTTCATCATAGACTGTGAGACGGAAAGATTTGATTAAGTCCGTGACAGTCGCAATGATTGCCTGCGCAGTTTCATTCTCAATGAGACAGTTCTTAACCGGAATCACATTATGGGTTCCGGCCTCATAGATTCCGCTTGAGATATTTCCCTTGCGGTCCGATGTAAAAACAGCATGCACCTTGTTACGGTAATGGAGCGGCTTTGACATACCAAGCACGGCATCCACCTTGCCGTAAGGTGCAAGGAGACGGGACAGGTATTGTTTTTTCTTCGCAAGCTGCTTCTCATAATCAAAGGCAAGCATATCGCAGCCGCCACAGCGTGAATCATATTGACATGTATATTTCATTATAATCAAACTCCTTCGTAAGAATCAAAATCAGGAATAAAGCTGTCTTTGGCGACATCGCCCTCCTGGATAAAAGCATTGGTTACGCCGATGTCTATCGCGTAATCGACAACCTCATCATAATCTTTGCGGCGCACCCTGCGGCCAAGTTCGGGATAATTCTGGCGGAGTCTGCCGCCATCGGTAAAATCAGGCATCGGAGTGTACTGGCTCATTATGCTCATATAAATATCGTCACCGTATGTATCATAAAGATAACGTATCACATTCTTGGAATCCTGCTTGCCTGCAGGAAGTACAAGGTGTCTTACTATCATTCCGCGTACCATCATATCCCCGTCAAAAACCGGTGTACCGGTCTGTCTGAACATCTCGGCGAGAGCTTTCATGGCTGTTTCGGGGTAGTCCGCTGCTTTGCTGTAACGCAATGCCCGTTCGGATGACATATATTTCATATCGGGAAGATACACATCCACAAGGCCATCGAGCATCTTAAGCGATTCGACCCTCTCATAGCCGCCGCAGTTATATACAACCGGAATTGTAAGGCCCATATCACGTGCCTTAACAAGCGCGCCGACGATATGCGGAACGTAATGGGACGGCGTAACAAGATTTATGTTGTGCGCGCCGCGTTCCATAAGCTCCAGGCAGATTTCGGCAAGGCGGTCAATGCCTATCTTACGTCCATGCATATTAAGGGCAATCTCGCGGTTCTGGCAGTAAATGCAGCCAAGCACACAGCCGGAGAAAAATATCGTCCCGGAGCCTTTGGTTCCCGATATACACGGTTCCTCCCACTGATGCAGCGCGGCGCGTGACACATAAATTCCGTCATCACAGCCGCATAAACCGCGCATGCCGGATGCACGGTCTGCATGACATTCACGGGGACACAGCGTACAGTCGTGCAGATTATATTCAACACCCATGCTATTCTCTCACTTTCTTAATGTCATCAAGAATCTCCCGCTGCCTGTCATCGGCAAGAAGCCTTGAAGCATAATAAGTGTATTTCGGGCAGCCTTCTTCATTGATAAAACCTACCGCATAACAGCTTAACGATAATTCGGTCACAAACATCACAAGTTCCTGCGACTCACCAAATGTCTTTATTATGAAATCAAAAGCATTGTCAAGTTTGGCCGCTGCGTCATCAAGCACCTCTTCACGGTGCGCACTGACACCTGCAAAGTCCTTGCGGATTCCGGTAAAAGCCTCATCAGTGGCCGGATTATTCTCGGTTCCGACACCGTACTTAAGCGCTGCCTCATTGACGTATTTTATTGCGCCCCTTATTGCATGCAGTTCATTTCCTGCGACCAGGTTGGAAGCAAGTTCCCTCTCAAGACGCTCTGCGGCTGCGCGGGTAACCTTGTCCGCATCGTTTCTTATATTGTCCGAACTTTTTTCATATATCTGCATAGTTTCTTTTATCATATCATATATCTTGCTGACATACCGGTTCTGAAAATCAGCTTCCGTAAAAACAGTGTTAAGACCTCCGATAAGATGCGAGATAATGCTGTATTTTTCATCAAACGGCGCAGTTCTCACTTTATCGCACAGCTCGTCGTCGTATTTTCCGAGAAGAATATCACTGATGTGATAATCCTTGCGGTATCTGTTGTACAGATCATAATAATTGGCAAAATCCATGGCGATGTCGGGATGCTGCAGATACTCCATTATAAATTCCACATCGACCTTGTAACCGAGACGTTCGTATGCTTTTATCATCTCAGACAGATCCTCCCAACCCCTGGCCGTAACGAAAATCTTGCCGTCAACCGTGGTCCTCACATCATAGAAATTCTCGCGTTTAAGTTCAAGATACGACATGATCGCACTGTGGATTCCGCTCTGGTATGCGTATTCTTTCCAGACATCATAATCCGCCTCCACATCAATGCGCTTAACACGATCAAGCGTTACTATATCGAAATCGCGGACAGATTTGTTATATTCCGGCGGGTTGCCGGCTGCTACGATAATCCATCCCTCAGGAACGCTGTGATTTCCGAAGCGCTTACACTGCAGAAACTGAAGCATCGTCGGTGCAAGCGTCTCCGATACGCAATTTATCTCATCGATAAAAAGAATACCTTCCTCAAGGCCGGTCTGGTTGATTTTATCATAGACCGATGCAATAATTTCACTCAAAGTGTATTCAGTGACCGAGTAAGGAACTTTCTGATAATATACCTTCTCTATATACGGGAGACCTACGGCGCTCTGTCTCGTATGGTGAGTA
>ERZ773235.1349-NODE-1349-length-25594-cov-4.493089_pt1 | contig 25594 bp, 23 predicted proteins | sample MGYA00580522_ERZ773235 | MGnify/ENA primary metagenome ERZ773235 (study PRJEB29015, sample SAMEA2737797) | human gut metagenome | biome: human gut; feature: human-associated habitat; material: faeces | place: China | collected 2012 ...
AAAATCCGTCTCCGACGGATTAAGCACCGGCGTGTGCAAACAGCCGCGGATGGCCTATGTCTGCGGGCTTAGTGGATGGGACCCGGGTGGTACACTTTCATGCGTTTAATTGGTCGGACCCGGGTGGTACACTTTCACGCGTTTAATTGGTCAGACCCGGGTGGTACACTTTCGCACGCGGTATGTATAATATAATTCACGCGGTGCTACCGTTTCACCGGTCATAAGCTGTATCCGCGGGTTGCTTTATATTCATGCTACGCTAAAGCAGTTGTTTTTCGAATTTAGGGATTTCTGCTCGTAGGATTGTGCCTGAATGGGCAGTTGAAATTGGAAATTTGAGAAATCTGCGTGCTGTGAGTAATCATTTTGGAAATATTTTCCTCCGGAAGGTATAATATAATTCACGCGGTGCTACCGTTTCGCCCGCCATAAGCTGTATCCGCGTGCTTTATAAAGCCGGACAGAAAACTTCCGCGGCTGTTTGCCGACGGAAGTGTACCATCCGGCATCTATCCGGCGGTTGTTCTTATAATTTGCTCAGATTATCGAATTTCGGCATTTTGGTCTTTTCTTTTTCGATTCGGGCTTTCTCTCTTGGCTCCTCGTTCTTATAATGGATGTTATAAACCTTGAGGCCGATGTAAGCTACCAATGCCGCCACTAGTGCTGTGATAAGAGCCTTGGCAACGTCAGGTATTACATCATAGTTAGCCATGGCTCCGATAAGCTGGATTATGAAGTATGTCACAAAGCTGAAGACATAAAGACGCTTGCCCTCTTTCTTCTGGTATGCAGCAAAGATAAGTGATGTGACCCCAACATGGAATACCATAAGGGCTATGGCAATCACCGACATATATAAGAAATCGGAAGCACGGTAATTAATCATCTCTGTGAGACTGGTTAAGGTGCTGGTGAATTCATCCTGTGATGTCGCGTTGGAAAGGATTGACTCAAGACCCATTTTGTTGATTGTATTGCATGATACTATTACCATAAGGAGGTCAACCATATAAAGGAAGCCTTCGGTAAGCATTATTCCCATGCCGACGGTATACGCATCGGCGACTGTGTTCATGTTTTTGCCCATAAGCTTCAGGGAAAGAAGGCGGCCGAACATCGGAACAAGTGTTGTCGTGAGCGCAATTACGGTTATAAGAACCGGCTTGACGTCGACGAAACTCTTGAGGATTGTACCAAAAAGCAGGTTAGCAACTGTGTTGGATGCAAAATAAAAGAAAATCATATATACGGCCACACCGACGATTATGTCAAAAATACCGCCTTTCTGGCGCTTGCGGATGTATACCGTGAGAATTATTGCCATGGCGAGAATCGCAACGATTCCGATGATGGCACCCATTATTGTGTTACGAGGAACCTGCGCGGACAGATCGAAATCTGCCGGAAGTTCATATTGAAGATCTCTTAAAATATTCATATTTACCCTTTCTTATTATATTACAAGAGGGCTATCAGACATCTGACAGCCCTCCCATGTCGTATTCAATGATAATTTATTTACAACAGATTAAACTCTCTTAACGTGAACTGCCTGAGAGCCCTTGTTTCCGTCAACAACATCGAATTCAACAGCCTGACCTTCTTCGAGAGTCTTATAGCCCTCCATGTCAAGACCTGAGTAGTGAACAAATACGTCATTGCCGTTCTCATCAGAAATGAATCCGTATCCCTTCTGATTATTGAACCACTTAACTGTACCGGTCATGGTATTACCTCCAAAAAAATAAAAAATACATCGTGTCAAACGATACCTTTAATCTATCATATCGTTTGTCATAAGTCAAACAAATTTCTGACAAATATACATTAATTACATAATTTTTTCAAATCCTCTACCTCAAATTTATATGAGGTATTGCAGAAATGACATTTTATTTCGATTGGCTCGTTGTCGGCTATCATATCCTCGATTTCCTTGCGGTTGATAAGAGCTAGTGCACTTTCAACCCTCTGTCTCGAGCAGTTGCAGTTGAAACCGACAGGCATTGTGTCAAGCATCTCCGGGGCAAGGCCGTCAAGAATAGTGTTTAAAATATCCTCCGGCGTCTTTCCACTCTCCAGAAGTGTCGTGACGGAACTTATCTGCGCCATATTGTGCTCAATCTTGTCAATGGTCTCCTCTGTGGCATCAGGCATTACCTGAATTATGAAACCGCCGGCGACATTTACTGTATTGTCCGGCGTCATAAGAACGCCAAGACCCACACTTGACGGGGTCTGCTCACTTGATGCGTAATAATAAGTGATATCTTCCGCTATTTCTCCGGAAACCAGCTCGCAGGTTCCGCTGTACGGTTCCTTCATTCCGATATCTTTTATTACAGTTAATACGCCGACACCGATTGCCCCGGCAACATCAAGCTTGCCTGCGGAATTGGCCGGAAGCAGTACAACCGGGTTGCCCGGATAACCCTTAACATTGCCGTGTGAATCAGCCGTTACGAGAAGCGACTTCATTGGGCCGCTGCCCTCCATACGGAGTGTGATTACATCCTTGTCGCCCTTCATCATGCTTCCCATCATCGCACCGGCTGTAAGAAGCCTGCCGAGTGCGGCGGTAACCACAGGACTTGTATTATGAAGTGAACGTGCTTTTTCCACAGTGTTACGTGTATATGCCGCAAAAGCTCTGATTGTGCCGTCTGCTGCTATTGCCCTTACCATATAATCATCCATACATTAATTCCTTTCCATAATATAATAAACTCTGTCTTCATTCTCTGCAGGCTCGGCCGTCATTTTTTCGTTGAAGCAATCCTTGATCACTAATCCGGCATCCACTGCCGCCTTGCAGACTTCATCGTGTGTAAACGCATATTGGTAATGTTCCTCAACATGCCTCTTCCAGAGACTGCCGATGACATGCTTGTAAAAAGTCAGATAATAATAATTAACTCTTTCACTTTCATCGTATTCATTTTCCCATACATAACGGCATCCCGGAATCTCATCTGTATATACATTATCGCTTAGCTTCCTGTAAAAATACAGTGTCTTCAGATCAAAAACGAAAATACCACCTTTCTTAAGGCTTCTGGCAGCACATGCAAACATATTTGTAAGCGCCTCGGATCCTGCAAGATAATTTATCGAATCACATACACTTACGATTGCACTGTACCTGTCATCATCATAATATTCTGTCATGTCAGCAGTCTTAAACTCTAATCCCGGATACTTGTGTTTTGCAATTTTAATCATTGACGGAGACAAATCTATCCCACTCACTTTATAATCGTATTCCGATAACTGTGCCGTGAACCGGCCGGTCCCGCATCCGAGTTCGAGGACTTCACTCCCCATTTTAACTCCGAATGAAGTCAGAACTGCGGCTATATTACCTGCCCATTTCTCATAAGGGATGTCTCTCATGAATCCATCGTATTTTCCAGCAAAAAAAGTATATGCTTCCGTGTTCTTCATAAGTCTCCTAATTATCATATCCTACCATAACTTCAGGATAACGCGTCTGTATAATATCAATTATTTTGTCTGAAGTCTGTTGGTTGATATGATGTATCTTATATATTTTTTTACAATCTGTAACTATGCACAGAGGGAAATATGCCTTGGCGCGGCCCTTGGTCTTATGTATTACATTATAATTATATAACCATACGATATTCTCAAGCGGAATAATTTCTACATGAAATCCGGATGTGTATATAAGAAAATTCTCTGTCATATATATATTTTCTTGCATAAGTGTCGCGGATGACGCAAATTCTTCGCATGCCTGACCGTACAGACCACGCCTGCTGCCGTAATGCCTGAGCATAAAAGCAGCATGTGAAAGCTGCGGCATCGCCAATATAAGGATGATTATCGAAAGCTGTATTACCGACAATATGCACAATACCAGCAGCGCAATCAGATAGAACGATGTAAATCCGTGTACATAATGATATTGGCTCACGATAATATGCGAGCACAAGTCCTCAAAATCACTCTCAGGAAAACCAAGTTCCTTTGAAATGTCGACTGTAAGACGCTTGAACAGTGTGCCATTCTTAACAAGTCTGGCATTCATCTCATAATTATGAAGAGTTCTGTAATCCTCCGGAAGCTCCTCCGTAGATATCAGAAAGAAATAAAAAACATCATTATTAATCGTATAATACACTCTTGCCCTGATGCGTCCGTTGGCCCGGTAATCGATTCCGGCGTAATATAATGTTTCCGCTGTGAATCTGACATATCCGGAATGATTCTCATATAAATCCGCAGTATCCGACAATTTCTTAAGGTCAGCCGATTTATATCTGCTCTCAAACGGATTGATTATGGCAAAAACAATGCATGCCACAATAAGAACAGCCGGGAGTATCACCCTCGGAAAATAACATTTTCTTATTGAAGCTGTCAGATTATTCGTGTTCATATAATTCCTCACTGTCTATAGAAAAAAAGAGACTGCGGCTCGACGATTACAGATCGTTAAAGCAACAGCCCCATTATATTATGCGTTCTTGCCGCAGCACTTCTTATATTTCTTGCCGCTGCCACATGGACATGGATCGTTACGGCCTATTTTCTTACCCTTAACAATTGTTGTGGAAAGCTTCTGCTCTTTATAAAGTTCCTTTCTTCTGTCCGCATCGATAAGTGCATCCCACTCAGGAAGCTCATAAAGCCACTCTGCTCTGGCGCCGACCATATTCTTATACAGAAGTTCCATATCGTAATCAAGATTAACTTCCGTATTCTCATCCATCGTCTCAATCGGATTAGGATTCTTAAGGCTGTCATTAATTCCGTCAAGGAATCCGACCATAATCATAAGATCTACGTTATATTTCTCCGCGAGTTCCTTAACAGTTCCTTTAACAGGCTCTTCAGGGGTCTTTAAAATCTGCTCATAAATACCCTTCTCATAGTTAAAATAATTAGCCCAGAACATCTGCTCGGATCTGGCATCTCTTTCCTGCTCGTAGGCACTGTTTCTCCATTGCTCTAATAAAGTCATACCTGGTCTCCTAAAAATATCAATTAATAGTATGTTCCGCCACTGCGGACCTTAAAAGTATATAACAATTAACCACGGTAGTCAACCGGCTTATTGCCCGTCGTGAATGATATTTTAGAAAAAACTGTTCACTTACTGGCTTTTATGTTAAAATTAAAGAAAAATCATGACGAGGTGTAATCCATGACAAACAAAATGACTTTTAAACGTGTTGCCGCCATCATAGGAATCGTCCTTCTGGCCGGTATGTACATATCGACGCTTGTATTTGCACTGATAGGAAGCGACTTGTCCAACCGGCTTCTTATGATATCCCTGATATCAACCATTGCAATTCCTATAGTAATACATTTTATAATTATGTTCTACCGCATCGGACACAAAGATGACGCAGCCGATACCACCGAATCTGACGAAACCTCTTCAGATGACAGGCCTGAGTAATCAGGCCATTATCGCATCAGTGCGGTTTGATTGGAATACCTGACGCATACTCTCTTCCCGGAAAATGCAATTCCGAACTTCATAATGTCATGTATTCCGCTTTCTTTCAGTTCAACATCATACCTTTTCTTATTAATCTGCGCCAACGCTTCATCTGCCAATCCCTCAAGTTTTTCTTCGCTCAAATTACTTTTCCATTTTAATTCCATGATAATTCCGGGATATTGGTTTTCTCTTGGCAGCAAGCTGAGAGGCTTTCGGCAATTCTATCGGCTGTTGTTCTTGTAACGGCTCCAATCTGCAATAAATGCGATAAAATTTCGCTCTTGTAAACTGCTGCTATCTCTCTGTTGGGAATTGACACCTCACACAAATATGTGCCGTCTGCCTGCAACTCCTTCTTTGGTGTCTTCAAATATCCCGCAACCAACAACATACTGTAAATATTATCCGGAACCTCTGAAAGTGATCTATATACTACATTTTGATCTATTCTGGCAACAACTTTCTCTCCCTGTAACAACGAGTACAGCTTTTGCATGATATCATCCGTGGAAGACCGTAAAACGTCCTCAAGTATTTCGTTCTTTCCTGTGTTCACCCAATATGCCTGCGGAACGCATCCTTTTGAAATATAATTAATCACTGACCATGGATTGTATATTTCCGTAGAGCCAAATAAATATCCGTCATACCATTTCTTCATTTCGGACTGTTTATCCAGACAGTCATAGTATTCAAGCATACTCCTGACCTCATCACCGGTAAACCCAAAGAACCGGTCATATTCCTCATCCATAACGGAATTTACTGTCAGATTGTTAAGACCGCTGAAAATACTCTCCTGTGCAATTCTGAAAATACCGGTAAGAAATCCATAAGTCAGGTTCTTGTTATCCTTAAAAGCCCCCGAAAAAAAATTCCTCATGAATCCTATGATTTCATCGTAGATATCTTTGGAATATCCCTCCTGAATCGGCGTATCATATTCGTCAATGATGATGACCGGCGCTTTTCCATAATGTTTTGTAAGCATCTGTGACAATTTTTCCAAAGAAGAAGTTAATTCCACTTCCGATGCCACTCCGTTTATAATCTTGGCAAAATATGTTTTTTCATACTCTGCCAATCTGCCACTGTCCGCAAGTTCCTGATGCCTTCCGAACTCCGCCTGAAGAAGCGCCCCTATTTTATCCAATGTATCTTTCCATGAATCAAATTTTACATCTTTGAATGTGAGAAAAATCACAGGATATCTGCCCTGCTGTTCACGATATTCGGGCCCGCATTTCCATATTGCTTTATCCTTGAAATATCTGCTTGTATCTTCATCAGAAATTTCAAAGAAAACTCTCAACATATCCATATTAAGCGTCTTTCCGAAACGCCTTGGCCTTGTAAACAGAGAGACTAACGGCTTCTTATCAAAAAATTCCTTGATGAGCATTGTCTTGTCTACATAATAATAATCAGCTTGTGCTCTGATGTAATCCGATATACCGATTGGTAATGGTTTTTTCTCTTTTTCTTCGGACTTTTTCACATATTTTCCTGAAGAAATCCTTCCATCTGATGGTTTCTTTGCATCATCAGGAATCTGCCAGAATCTGCCGGTTTTTCTGACGCCGTTAATTTTCCCTGATTTACACAATGCACTAACTGTACGTTCTGATAATCCCCACTCTGCCGCTATTTGTTTACAGTCTTTCATCTGAACCAACTCCTGTCACTATATATATTTCCACTTTATACCGCATATTATACGCTTTTGACCGCAATATATCAACATGATTTTGATATATTGCGGTCAAATATCATTAAATCGTACGATTTCTATTATATCAGTGCGGTCCACTTTGAATATGGTTCATTATTCACAGCAGCCTCGAATAAATTCTTTCCGTTAAATAAATTAACGGACGAATGTATCTTCCGGGCAGCTTTTACAACCTCTTCCCGTTCGGTTTCAGATAATTCGTTGTAACAGATATTTCTTGCCAGCATTATTTCCACAACGCAGATAAGCGACTGCTCATTAATTGACGATGTTGGGGATATCTTATCTGCCTGTTCAATCAGATAATCATACAGGATTCTTGTACAATCTTTGCGTGACACAAGCAAATCTATTGCATTATTGTCCGAAATGAGCATATTGAATCCATCCTGCCAGTTATCATATGCCTGAAAAGAAGCCAGATACTTATATCCGGCATACAAATCCAGCAATTCTCTGCCCGTGATTCTGTCTGCCACACTCTGCGGTATAAATGATGCCGCTTTAATCTCTGCTGCATTAAGATTTTGACCTTTAATAACATATGGATATTCCGGATTACCGTCATCCGTGTACCATTCGCCCGGATTTCTGCAGACCAGATCCGGATATTCCTTACAATAAGTCAGGTATTTTCTTGAACTTGACTTATCATAATCAAGTTCTATCCTATCCGTATAATGTGGCACAACCGTTACATCCTGATACTCTTTTATCGTAACGCTTTCATGCCTGCCCGCGCAGCCTGTGACAATAATGCATATCAGCAATAATGCTGTTATTTTCTTTATTTTCATAATATCCACGCTCCTGTCACTCTGTATATAGTCAGTTATTCGCAGTATTCCTTAAACAATTTATTAAGTTCATCCGTATCGGATGCTTCAAAATAATATGTTCCAAGCTCTTCCCTGCTTCCGAGATGATTCAGTGAGCCGGAATCCGAATAACAGGCATTTAACTCTTCCGATGTCAACGTTGTCTTGTATAATGTCGCATAACCTTTCATCGTATTCCAGTCAACTGTTATTATGGAATAATCTCCATCGCCTGTTTTGGTAGTATACGATACTGCCGGTCCCTGAAAATTCTCATCCAGTTTCTCACCCTTGAAGCCGGTTTCTTTCGTACCTGCATTGTCAAACACATCATTCAGTTTCTTTTGGACTTCATCAAACTTATCATCATCTTTTTCAATGGTGACGAACTTATGGTCATCCGAATTCATATATTCCAAGCTTATTGAATCCGAACCGGATACTTTATAATCCGTCAGCTTGTCATCAAGCCCGGTTCCCTTCCTTCCACAGCCGCAAAATAACATAGCAGCCGCCGTAACACCCAATATTCCTCTCATAATTTTCTTACATTCCATAAATTACCCTCCTGTTAATTTCTATTAAATAACACTGCTTTTCAGTGATATTTTCTATATTTTATCTTTTGCGGCTCAACAAAAGCACTGCCAGATTTCCCGTCAGGATTCCCCACAATGGTTTCGATATGATATCAATAACCATGTACTGCTTTATATTTATGCCAAACGGCAGTTTCTCCAATATATCAACCGACTGTATCGGTGCCTCTGTATTTATGTAATCAGTTATAATGGATGTGATACCATATCTTATCACAATATACAACAGTGATATGCCCGCCATTACTATTGTTATCAGGAGGCATTTGCTGCCAATCAGCCTGCGTCGGCCATCCGCAGTAGCAGTTATTACCGAATACAGTCCTTTTTTTTCGCATAGCCACAACATAACGGTAATCAGCACACCGGTAAGCACTATACATATAAAACCGGGTACTGCCAGGAATAATCTGTTGTAGTATTCATCATACAGCAGATACCCAGATGCTTCTCTTTCATCACAGCATCGTTTCCACATGTTATTGACTATATGGACAACAAGTCTACAGCGATGATACTCATCCCTGTATTCCATATATTCATCAGCGCCTATCGTGCCCTGATTATATTTTTCTTCCATGTCAGACTCGGAAGCTATAATATTGTTGACATAATTGTTGTATTCTTCCAGCCTCTTTGCCGATACATCCGTTATCCGGCCTCCATATTCACTGTATAATTGCTCTTTTAATGCAATATCATCAGAATTTTTTACACCGTATATGCTGATGGCATATCCTGCCTCGAAGCCGGCAATTATAAGCAGTATCATAATAAATAGTCTGATATTAAATATCTTTCTGAATTCATTTACCATACTTGTCCTCCCTGACAGCCAGCGAAAAAAGTACAAAACAAAGAATCAGCGTTACCATCACCGGTATCATATATGCATTGTAATATCCGGCAAATAAATGCGTAAGTCTCGGCTGTTCAAAATAATATTTTACATCCAGTAAAGCCAGCGGATTTACACGTTTTTCCATTCCATATATTTTGTAAAATGCAGGAACAGAAATAAGATACCAGTCATCCGAACCGGCAGTCATCTGTCTGCCGTATCTTGTTAAATATATTACATCGCATAATATTCCGATTATGTACACAGCCACTGATGCAATTCCGGCAAACACGGATTTTTTGATGCATCTTGACAAAAGAATTGCAGCAAAGCTCATCAGAATCGCAATCAGCATCGACAACAATATCATTCTGACGAACAAACCGCCAACAGTCATACCGGAAGCACACATTTCATATCCTTCAACCATAAACAACGGGGCTGACAACTGTTTAAATCCTGTTCCGAGCATAATCCATTGTATAAGAAGATACCACAGCGCGCAGAATACAGTTGTTACTATGGCCGTACACGCACCTGTTGTGATTTTCCTTAAATATAATTTATAATTTCCTTCACAAGACAGCATGAGAATATTATGCATTCCGTTCTCGTATTCCAGACTAACCAATGATGCCGTTATAATTACACAAATAATAACCGTAACCCATCCAAAACGCGCGTTTTTAATAAAATACGTCAGATAAATACTGTCTGCAAATGAATCATTATTTTCTTCGTAGTAAGCGTCTACTGCAAAATCTCCAGGATTAGACAGCACTGTTTTTATGTTGCTGTTTCTTGTCTCAACTTTCTGTGCCGTATCAGAAGCCTCTCTAAGCAGTCCCAGATAATCAACATTATTCCGTCCATACGGAGCTTTAGCATTGGCATAATCAGAATCTATTTCCGTATTTCCTTCTGCATCCGTTATCAGCATGCCGCCATATATACTATCATACTCTTCTTTGAGCCATTCTGTCTGTCCGGATACGGATGTGAGAGAATTATAAAACTCTTTTCTTGATGTTTTGTCCCTGACAAGATACCTCTCACTAAATACCAGTGCAGCTGTACTTAAAACCACTATAACAGCAACAATAATAACGGTTCTCCTTGTAAACAGGTTTTTCTTTAACTCATAAATAAAATTCATAACCTGTTTCCTCCTACCACTGCCCCATATCCCTGCCGACTTTTTTCAGATAATAGTCTTCAAGTCCTGTCATCTCACTGCTTCCGGTCATCGCGCAATATTGCTCTCTTGTAATACGTTCTTCAATAATTCCACGTTTCATTAAAAGCACCTCACTTGCAGTTTCTTCAACATCCGAAACAATATGTGTTGAGAGAAAAACAACCGCGTTTTTGCCAAGCTGCTGTATATATTTCTTAAATTCAGCTCTTTCTTCCAGGTCAAGTCCTACAGTCGGCTCATCCAATAATATAATACACGGTTCTCCAATTACTGCCTGTGAAATACCGAGCCTCTGTTTCATTCCTCCGGAATATGTGGATATTTTTTTCTTCCGCACATCATAAAGATTAAATCTCTTAAGAAGGTCTCCGACCTGCCCTTCATCGCCCTTGCGGCCTTTCATATTCCACAGATACTTGAGAAATTCCTCACCGGTAAAGTTGAGATAATATCCCATATGCTGTGGGAGATAACCTATTAACGAGCGGTATGCTTTTAAATCAGTTACCGGCTGGCCATTGCAGCTTATGCTGCCGGCATCCGCCTTTAATACAGTTGCAATTATATTTATCAGCGTGGTCTTTCCTGCACCGTTCGGTCCCAGCAGGCCATATACACCATTATCAAATTTCTGTGTAACATCATTTACGACTATATTCTGCCCATATTTCTTGATAATTCCTTTTAATTCCAATATCATATATCCGGCCTCCTATTTATTATAATACAATGGACTTACTACAATGTCATTTTCGTCCTGAAATTCGATAAAATAAATATATCTGCCTTTTATATTTTCTATATCAAGCTCCATAGGCATACCATCTTTCTGGTTCCAGCTGAATAAATATCCGTCATTAACCTTCACCGGTTTATCATCTTCGAAAATCATGGCATATCTCGTACTGGAACTCTGGTTTATGATAAATTTCTTGGTCGTGTTGCTGCTATCGAGGATAAAATCATATGAAAGTTGTGTATCGTTTGTGTCATCCAATATCCAGTATCCATTTCCGGGTGCATTTATGGTGCTGTCAGGATAATCTATAATATCCGGCTCAACTATGGCATATTCAGCATTTTCCTGTTCATCTTCGGCAAATTTAATCACATGTTTTTCATTCGTGACTGCTATCGGTACAAGTGTCAGCTCGTCTTCCGGCATTTGCGGTTCATAGTAAGTCATGATAAAGTTAATTGTGTTATCCTTATTCTCCGAGTCCTCGTACTGCTCCAAATCGAGTGCTATTTCCTGTACCTGCGCCTGTCCCGGCTTTAATGTACCTTTTGCAAAATTTGATATATTTCCGTTCTCATCGTTAACAACAAGATCCTGATAGCAGTTATTTATAATTACCGATATCGCATAATTAATTTCAGTAGTTCCCGGGTTTGCTGCTTTTAGATAAAATTTCATGTTATATCCTGATTCTATAACCTGTTCTTTCATTACCGGCAGCTTGTCCGAATCAAATAAATAAAAACCTCCGGCTATACCATCATATGAATTGTCAATGTCTATTTTCCCGTCATATAAGTCAATCTGCGTTTTTTCCACAACCTCAGGTTCCACTGTGGTCATATGCTGTGGCTCGTTCACGCTGTCTGTCTTCCCGCATGATGTACACAATATGGCAGAAAGACAGATGATTAATATAATTTTCTTCACTTTACGTACCTCCTAATCCTTGATTAACTCAGGGTAATCCAGCTTAGTTTCATTCCTACCGTCTTTGGTCACATAATAGAAAGTACTGATAACATCATCTTTTACCTGTCTATCTCTCTTAAAAAGTACATAATCTGACTCATCTATAATCTGCAGCATTCCGGCCGCAGCATCTTTTACCAGTTCAGTTTCCTTACCTGAATTTATATCATACTTTCTGATTGAGCCGTTATAAGTATCATCCGGAAGTGTGCTATAATATATCACTCCATCAGAGATAACATATTGCAGGCATTTTATACCTGTATTCTTTCTGTTTTCGCCATTTAAATCAACACTGATTAAATCATTGCACATTTCCCATCTGCCCTCCGGGTCATATTCCATACTTCTTAGATATATGCGGTTATTGTATACTTGTGGATAAGCAGTCTTTTCATCCAATATTTTCTTAAGTCCGGTTCCGTCTGTTTTCATACTGTAGAGCATGCCATCTTCCTGAACAAAATATATGGTGTCATCCGTGATAAATATATCACCATAACGCGAATGACGTTCGCTTATCTGTTCTTTTACCTTCGATTTATCATTTGATATTCTGTACATTCCGGTATCAGTTTCTATAAATATGTATTCAGCGGTCATTCTGAATAACAGTATCCTCTCATTGTTTTTGTATACCATATCCGTCTGACCATTGCTGTATTTCCATATATTGGTTTCGTTAGATTCCGGAATATAGTATATATCTCCTCCTATATTCTGTTTGCATAACATTCCTATTCTGGATATACAATCCGAACCCGTATGCATACATCCGGGTTTCTTACAGGCCATATCAAATTTCTTTGTAAGATTATTAAAAGCAACGTTATATATCTGTCCATAATTCAGAACTTCCACTATTATATTGCCAGCCCCGTCATACACTTGTTCAGAGCCATTTAACAGATTTCCCTGATTATATATGCCGGTATTGTCAGAATAACTATATTCTCCATTCACAACGTTAATATTCTTACGGCACGTCAGCAGAATGCAGGCAAGGAGAAGCAGCAGTATCCCTCCACCAATAATTATTATTTTTCTATGCAATGTTTCTGTTCTCCTTAATCAATCTATGCCTCGGTAATGGCACATCATGTACCATTACCGACACAATCATTTAGTGTTTAAAGGCTCATATTCCTAGTAAATGAACCAAAGGCTGTGCAACTTATGCTAAATGTTCCCGAAGCACTTTTTACTTTAAGATTAGGTGCAAATGATTTTTTGTAAATCAGATTATCTGTTTTAGATTCTGTAGCATTTGCTCCTGTAATTCCGCCTCCATTACTGGTTATAATATTGATATTTTTGATTTTCATAGTATCAACAATATTACCATTTACAGTTGTCATTTGCAAGTATGCCTGACAATACATACTTGAACTACTGTCTCCAATCGTACATTGTACTTTTGTCTTTCCGCGGTTACCTCCACTCGTATACCCAGAATAACTGTCCGCAGCATATGTAAATATACTGGTTGAAATTACCATCGTTGCTGCTAAAATAATTGCTCCTGCTTTTTTAATTAGTTTCACTACTAAATCCTCCTTAAATTGTTTATTAATATTATGTCCATAAGCCATATATTTTCATTTTGGTTAATCTGTATATATTAATTTTAACATCTTCGCATATATGTTACAACAAACAAGTTGTTAATCATTATACTCCCCCCGTTCCTTCCATATAGCCCGGTATATTTTACTTCACCCATAACTTTCCATAGATTCCTTACGGATACCGGGGCGGTATAAAGCCGCCCCTCCTCCTTTAATTACTGTACCTCATCTTTGGCATCTTCCTTCAGGCATTCAGGCAGTTCAACCTCGCCGAACAAACTGAAACAGCTTCTTCCGCTGAGTTCGGTTTCCGTTACCTTTTCAAATACCTTGCATATGAATTCTCCTAATGTGCTCATCTTACAAACCTCCTTTTGATTAAAACCACCAATGCACCGGTCAGTTGAAAATAGAAGACATACAATAATGCCAATATGTACTCCGGTGCGGCTATTGTAATGATAATATAACTGACTGTCGAAAACACGGCTGCGGCCAATTTCTGTACCAGGCGCCATTTAACGGTACGCTTTGGCCTGTTAGGTGACTGTACCGGAGCAATTATAATCACGAAGACTATATATACCACGAATGCAATTCCGGAAATTATTCTGCTTATACGCATATATGGAACTGCCCATATGCCGGCTCCGAAGAAGAGTAAGGACATACTAAGACATCCAAGATAAGTCTTTGCATGAAATCCTCCCATGAAACTCCTCGTGAATAAAAGCAACGAAAACAATATTATAAACTTAATTGCATTCCCGGTTACCGTAAAAAGGATTACCAGTATCGCCAGTTTACTGAGTTCCGCAATAGTAATTTCTATTGCATAAGTTACCTTTGCTTTCTGTTTCGGAGACCTTTTCTTATCTTTCGATATTCTGCTTTCCAGCCACACTGCCAGCTCATGAATTTTACAATCAATCATGCTTTTTATATACAATTTCATTACAGATTTTTCAATAGGTTTGGCTCAAAACGACCTGAACTGCAAGTATAACGACCTGAACTGCAATTTTTGACTGTTTTGTTTGACCGTTTTGTCCAAATATTGTATAATTTCCATGAGGTGCTTTTATGATTAATATACTCGTTGTTGAAGATAATATATTACAATTAAATGCATTAAAACGCATTATAGAGAATACAGAAATTGGGCAGCCGATATGTCCGTATACAGCTTCTGGATATGATGAAGCAGTTGAAATTATCTCTTCGGCGCATTTTGATATATTTTTTCTGGATATTCTTTTCTCTGAAGATAAGAATGTTCCTTGTGGCATAGATCTTGGCAATTACATAAGAAGTCTTGACCGGTACCGTTACACCCCGATTGTGTATATTACATCTATTCCGGGGCAGATAGGTAATGCGGTTAATGATATACACTGTTATAATTACCTTATAAAGCCTTATAAGCGTGAAGACGTAGAGAAGCTTCTTAAGTCCTTAACCGATTCTCCTATGATTTCGGCTTCGCCCTTAAGAATAATTGACGTTAATTCGGTTTCACATAATGTTATTGTAGAGAACATTGTTATGTTATCGGTGTCCAGTCATATACTTACCATACACTGTGATGATGGTGATCTGACCACGAGACAGTTTAATATTGATTCGGTTCTTGCAGAGCTTCCACCCTATTTTATAAGAGTTCATCGCAAATATATCGTGAACAGGCACTGGATTGATAATTACGACCGGACTTTGGGTTTTATACGCATTGAAAGCCAAACCATTCCTATCGGCCGCACTTACAAATCAGAATTTGAGAAGAGGTATAACTTAACATGACAGACGCACTTATTTACTTTACATATACTATCATTGAATATTTCATTTTCTGGTACACAGCTTCCGTATTAATACATAAGAAGCCGCACATTACACCGCGTATCATACCCGGTGTGCTTCTTGTAATATGTATGAGCATATACTCGGTTTTCATAAATAACCAGTTCGTATCAATCATCCTTTTCATCCCCTTACAGGTAATAACACTTGCTTATTCCCAGCATATGCGTCTGAGCGAATTTATCTGGATGTATGTTGTCGAATATATAATAATCACTTTCTGCGAAGTTCCGGTTGCTTTTGGTCTGTCATTTTTCAGGCTTGACGCAGGAATCAACAGTCTGTTCGGCAGTATATTTACCTTCGCAATAATTGTGATCATATGCCACTTTACACCTGTAACAAAGCTTTACAGCCTTTATGATAATTCATCTGTCAAAGTTAAGATAATTATATCAAACACATCTTTGATTGCCATACTGACAGCATTATATTTCAGGGTTTCACCCGATAATTTCATCGACAATATGATAATGCTTGCTGTATGTATACTTATCATACTTTTTGTCAATATCGAGATTGCCATGACTCAATATGACCTTGCTTCCAAGCAAAAGCAGCTGGAGGCTTACAAGCACTATCTTCCGATCGTTGAGGATCTTATCAAAGAAGTCCGTATGCGGCAGCATGATTATGACAATACCATACAGGCTATCACATCATTGGCCATCACATGCAGCACCTATGAAGAACTTTCAGCAGCGATTAATGATTTTACCAATCATATAATTGCATCCAATATCACATCGAATCTTCTCAAGCTTAATTTTAAGCTGGCTGCCGGTTTTATTTTTTCCAAATGCAATGAAGCACAATCAGCCGGGAAGACGCTTACCGTAAAGATTGATAATTACATACTTAATACTTCGGTGGTCGAATACGACCTGATCGAGATGCTTGGAATTCTTATCGATAATGCAATAGAAGCAACGCCTGAGCACAGCGAAGCCTTTATTGAACTCAGTAACAGGGGTGAACAGTCAGTATTTACGATTATGAACCCGTCACCTGTAATAAGTGACACGTCCATAAAGAAAATTTTCTCCGATGGTTTTTCCACTAAGAAACGTAATGACGGAAGGCCGCACGGAATAGGTCTTTCAAGGCTTTCCGGAATGGTGCGCACATATAAAGGAAGCATAGATGCTTCCAACCGTGATATTGACGGAACCAATTATATATGTTTCCGCCTGATTGTTTAATCCGGTATGCTTTTTCTGACACATAATGCTCCCCATCCGGCTCTCTCCGACGGAACCGGAATGGATTTTAACGGCACAGCTCCGCGTATGAGCTGTGCTTTTATTTTGGCTCCGTACATATACGGATCCCTGCCTTTTACGATACCCCATTGCATAAGAAGTGCTGCAGTGCCGGTCACAAACGGAGCTGCCATGGATGTACCGCTTTGAGCTGAATATCCACCTCCCGGTGCCGGTGACATTATATTTACTCCCGGTGCCACTATATCCGGTTTCACAGTGCGGATTACCCTTGTATATCCCCGTCCCGAGAAATCGGCATATGAACCTGTACGTCCATTGTATGCTCCGACCGTTATCACATTGTATGAAGTTGATGGTATCGTCAGCGTTACGTCCGGACTGCTTTGTGTAAATCCGGTATCACGGCTTACAAAATTTCCTGCCGGAAGCCACATATGATATATGCCGTCACGCACATCCAATGCTTCCGCTTCTATGCGCCATGAACCGCTTGAAATAAAGTCATTTCCTATCATCTGTATAAATATTTCCTGATTGACACTGTATGGTGACGGCTGGCCGAAATATACATATATTTCAGTACTGCCCGCTCTGAAAACAGTGATAACATCATCACCCTGCACCGGTCCGTACCTGCGTCCGTCGGGTGCCGTAAGCGTTATCCTGTATATGTCCGCATAATTTTTCCATATCTGGATGTCTATTGACGGTTCATAGCGCCCAATAACAAGCTCCGTAGAGATAATGGAGGCAGAAGCTTTGGCAAAATCCTGCATAACATGTATTTTTCTGGCGGCCTCGTTGCCGCTGCCCGCAACTATCACGCACTGCCATATATCAGCCACGGCATTGATATATGTTTCCAGTAACGAAGTGCCGTCATGCGCCCCGTAATTATTTCCAAAACTCATGTTAATCGCAACAGGCATTGACAGGCTTGCAGCCTTCCTTATGACATAATCCAGTGCTTCCATTAGTCTGGCACTGCTGAAATACAAATCGTTGCCAAGCTTCACGATAAGAAGCCGTGATTTATATGCCACTCCCCTGTATCTCCCATTCGATGCCATGCCGTTTCCTGCAGCTATTCCCGCAACATGTGTTCCGTGTCCGCTCACATCTTCCACCGGAACCCTCAACGTATCACCGTCTATCGCTGCATTTATATCATCCTCACTGTACACACGTCCGGTATTCTCGTCATACAGTTCTATTATTCTTGTTTTTCCGTCCTCCGTCATAAAATCCGGATGCCTGTAATCCACGGAGCTGTCTATTATGGCAGTAATTACCCCGCTGCCGTCAAGTGCACTGTCCGTATACTGAAAATCAAGGCATGACACACTGCCGGAATACTCAAGTTCAAAATATAATTTCTTTGGTTTTTCGATATATATAACTTCACGGAGTGCGGCAAGTTCATCTATTCTCTCCTGCTTTATCTTTACAAGTGCGTATCCTCCGAGCAGTATTTTAAGACTGTCTGCAATATTCATTGCAGCAGTCTCAATATTTCCGTTGTACTTAACGATAAGTTCCCATTCATTCTCAGTCATATTATATCCGGTATCAAGATCCTGTGTTCTTGCACGTTCGTTTTCCGGTATATTTATCGCAAGGTTCAACTGATTTTCTATTTTCTGATCCATATAATATTATATTATGACAGCACGGTTAAGATGTACGGAATATATATAACATCCTCCACATTCCCTTCCGGTTATTCTTGAAAGTGCCTCGCTGTACAGTGAAAGCTGCCTGCCATAGCGCTCTGTCAGAACAATATCCGATGATACACGGTCAGTCTTATAATCCACTATATACACTTTATCGTCTTCAAAGAAAAATGCATCAATTATACCCTGAATAAGGACCTTCTCGCCTTCAGGATATGATGGGTCAATTTCAGATGAGCTGACTTCCATTGTAAACGGCTGTTCTCGATATAATTTATTATCATCATAAGCTTTTTTCATACGTTTTCCCAGATCTGTTTCAAGGAAATCCATATATTTGCGCAAATTAACAAGTCCTGCATATTCCACGCTTATTCTTCCTTCATCAATCCATCCGTCGAGCTGTCTGCGTATGGCATCAATATCCTGCACATGGTCATAATCAAGCAGTTCAAATATCTTATGATAAGCATTTCCTCTTGATATTCCGTCATTCTCCGTCTTCTCTATAAATTCGGGAACAGGTTTAATCTTCTCCGGCGGCGTAATCTGTGCTTCAAGAAGCTCACTTTCTTCCATCGCCTTATGCTTAAGTTCCGAAACGGAATATTTGGCTCTAAGTGAATATACATTATTATGCGGATACACATAATCAAGCGCTTTGCACATCATTTCGTAATCCTTGCCATCATTTGCTATATCCGATAATCCTGTAATCATCCTTTTAATCTCAACAGAACGGTCAACTAACGGAACTACCGCCGTATGCGACAATTCATCCCGGCCGATCACATGCACATCAAATTTTCCTATGCTTCCGGAATTAATTGCAAGCGGCATAATGATATCAAGATAACTTCTGTTCTCCATTATGTAATTAATTCCCATTCTGCCGGAGGATGAGCAGCGTTTCCACACTTCCATCCTCTTATCATAGGATGTCACACCAAGAACGATGAGTTTGTCTACGGCTCTTGTCATTGCAACATAAAGTATTCTCAGTTCCTCTCCGATATCATCCGCTTTCATTCTGCGTGAAAGCATGCGTCTGTATGCAGTGTCGTACTTGATACGGTATTTCAAATCAACATCTGAAATTCCTATTCCGAATTCACTATCATATATAATATCATTTTTAGTGTCATCCAAATTATATTCCTTGGCACTATTGCCGAGAATGACCACCGGAAATTCCAGTCCCTTGCTCTTATGAATACTCATTATCCTCACTACATCATCCTCTTCGGACTCAGACTGGGCTTCCCCGTAATCCACCTCGTATTTGCGTAGTTTCTCTATATATCTTAAGAAATTAAACAATCCTGAATAGCTTGTTTTTTCAAATTCCCTGGCCTTCTGCACAAGCATTTCCAGATTAGCCTTACGGAGTTTTCCGCCCGTCATTGTGCCGGCATATTCATAATACCCGCTGTTATATATAATATCCGATATCAATTCGTTTATAGTCACCACACGGCTTATTTTTCTGTAATGCTCTATAAGATCAAGCAGATTCCTGCACTTGGCAGCCGTATCGTCTTCCAGTCCGGCATACCCGGTTACACAGTCATACAGCTGCGTCCTGCGCTTTCTTCCTTTTATGACGGCAAGTTCTTCTGTTGTAAATGCGGCAAAAAAAGAACGCATCACTCCCGCAAGCGGTATTTCCTGTCTCGGATTGTCTATTACACGCAGCAGGTCAAGCACTTTACTTACTTCATATGAATCAAAATATCCCGTTGTCTTGGAATACACGCACGGAATGTTATGTGCGTTAAGAGCTGCGGCATATCCAGGTGCATCTTTCTTATCGCTTCTTAACAGAATTACAATATCCCTGTAACGAAGATTACTGTTTTCCGACATCAGACGCTTTACTACATTTACTGCCATATTGTAATATATGTCAGACGTCTCGACACCTTCAAATCCATCTTTATCTGCAATATATATATCAGTGGTATCATCCGCTTCACCTTCCGCGTTAAGTCCGTAATTAAGTGCCGCCTCCCTGCTGTATCCGATTCCGCCTATTTCTTCCTTCATTGCCATGTAAAAAACATCATTTACTGAGTTTATTACGTTCTTACGGCTCCTGAAATTCTTATGAAGTTCCATGCACACATGACTGCCTTCTTTGCTGTAACTGTGGTATTTTTCGATAAAAAGCCCCGGATTGGCCATCCTGAATTTGTAAATGCTCTGTTTGACATCTCCCACCATAAACATATCCGGATTGCCGGAACGTTCCCTGGATACGGCTTTCAATATAAGTTCCTGGACAAGATTGCTGTCCTGGTATTCATCAATATATATTTCCTTATATTGCGCTGCCAGTTCGTCCGCTATCTCCGTATATTCATACCCTTCATCCGTTCGCTTTACCAATATGTCAAGCGCATAGTGTTCTATATCCGGAAAATCCACTATGTTGGAAGCAGCCTTTGCTTTCTGATATGCATCAGTAAATTCCGATGTGAGTGATGTTATTGTTCTTACATAATGGCTGCATTGCGCCATATCGCCATATTGTCTGTGAACGTCCGTAAGATAATTATCTTTTAGTGCTGCTATTCTCTTCTTGATACCATCCCTTATATTCTTAACATATGTCCTTGCATCTTCGGATGTATTCTTGTCTGCGGGAAGTCTTGAATATTTAATATCAAGGGCTGTCTCCAATTCTTCAAGTGTATTGCCTTCCATCGCTTTTTGGAGACGTTCTCTCTCTTCCTCAATGACAGGGCTGTATTTATTCGGTCCTCCGGGCTGACTGCATTCATCAAGTATCTCTCCGTATTCCTGTACACACTCTGCCAGCGATGCTTTGATATAACCAATCGTGTCTTTCACAACCGGGAGATTCTCATATTCATCTTCATCCACCAGATAATCCCTGAGGCATTTATTAATCCACTCAGACGGCCACGGATTGCTTTGTGCAAACCGGTGAAGTCCTATTATAATATCATATATTCTGTCTAATTTCTTGCCTCCGGCAAATGCCTCGACAAAATCTTCAAATGCCCCGTCATTATCCGCAAAATGTCTTTCTATAATATCCGACATTACATCCGCCCGCATAAGGTTAAGCTCGCCTTCATCCGCGATTCTGAATGACGGATCTATTCCTATTGTATTATAATAATTTCTGACAATATATGAACAGAAACTGTCTATCGTACATATGCGCGCACTGTCCACAAGCGATATCTGCCTGATCAGATATCTGTTGTCAGGATTTGCCGAAAGCTCTTTCTCAAATGCCCTTGAAAGCCTTGTTTTCATCTCCTCGGCCGCTGCCTTCGTAAATGTAACGACAACAATATCATCTATTCCCGTATGTTCTTTCTCATCAAGCACTTTCTTAATAATCCGCTCAATCATGACAGCTGTTTTACCTGAACCGGCAGCTGCGCTGACCAGAAGATTACCGCCTCTGAAATCAATTACTTTCTGTTGTTCTTTCGTCCACTCCATCAGTCTTCCTCCCTGTATCCGAACTTCTGCCACATATCTTCCGTGCCGGAAATTTTCGGAACCTGCCTGGTCTTAGGCATATTGCTTCCCATATGACATATTCCGCCGTACGGACAGTAATCGCACTCTCCTTCATATGGTTCGGCTTTGACATTGCCTTCCCGAATCTCATGTTCAAGTCCGGCAAGTTTCCCGGCTGCATAATCGGCAAGACATCTTAACTGCCTGTCGGTAAATACATTTCTGCCGAGCGCAAGCTTTCCGTAACGCTTAGATGCCGGTGTACATAAGGATTTACCTTCATCCCAGTCATCCATCAGATATACGCTTTCGACACTCACAACTCCGCCCGGCCGCATACTCTCAAGCAGGGCTTTCTCGTATTTTTCCGCGCTCCGGTCACGTTCGCATGCAATTATAGGGTTATCAATATGATTATAAAAAGCACCCGCTGCAATAATCTGTTTATCAGGATATTTACCGGCAGCTTTCTTAAGCATCGCATCCAGATATAACATAAGCTGCAGTTTCAGCCCAACATACAATTTATCTGCGGAAAATTCGTTTTTCCCTGACTTGTAGTCTATAACTTTCACATGAATCTTATCTTCTTCTTCCGCGATATCCACACGGTCTATTTTACCTTTAATAAGGACATCTCCTTCTTTACGGTAAAAATCCTCCTCAAATTCGACCGGCTTAAATATTCCGGACTTAAGCTGCCTTCCCAGTGCCCATACAGTTCTTGCCGTCATATCTATAATTCGCTTTTTGATATAGGCATTGGTGCTGTTATCGGAAAAGTACGACTGTGAAAAATCAACCGATGCATCCATAACCGCGGTTTCTGCCACCGTGTAAATCTCTTCATCTGCAAGATCCGCGAAATCTCTTCCCTCGCTCTTAAGCCTTACAGATATGATTTCTATCGCACGGTGGAATACTACTCCCATGTCCGCCGCACTGAGTTCATACATCCGGCGTTCCTCGAGTTCCAGGCCGTACCCGGCAAAATGTTCAAATGCACATCCTGCATATTTCTCTATTCTGGATATGCTTCCTGTCTTAAGTTGTGCATAAAGTTCTTCCGAAGCTTTGCGTGTCAGGCTGTCCGGCTCTTCTTCTGCCGCAAAAACTCCAACAAGCCTGTCTATCTCTTTCTTATACGGTTCATGTGTCATATAATACATAAGCATATCAGTTGAATCCGTTATCATATGTCTTCCGGCTTCTGCACTCGTGATATGGGCCATGGCTGACCTGACATTCTCCGCTTTCACTCCCGGATACATGGATTCTACCATCGTGTACACTCTCGAAACCCTGCTTTCCTTGCCGGCATTATCGAATCTGTGGCTCATCAGATACAATCCCTGTTCCGGCTCCGTCATATTCAGATACAGATAAAAATTCTGTATAAAAATCTTCTCTCTCGGTGTCGGTGATAATTCGACTTTGTTGTCACCGAGAATTCTGCGTTCGTTATCCGACAATACACCCTTGGAGGATGAAAGTTTGGGAATCACGCCCTCGTTGACACCCAGTATATACAGCATTTTCACATGTTCAAGTCTTGTACGCTCTATATCTCCGAGTGTGACGCAGTCAACCGACGGCGGTATTATTCCGACTTTTATCTCCTCAAATCCGGCATCCATTATCTGTGACATTTCAAGCGCCGTTATTTTTTCATCTCCCATAAGTGCATACATCTGGTCAAGCAGTCCAAGCACCCCTGCATATACCTGTCTGTACCCGTCAGCCCTGGCTCTCATATACATATCGGTTCCGGCTGCTTCTTCCATATCCGCCGCAAAATTTTCCATCTTATCGTAGAGATTTTCCTGCTCCATAAATTCATATATGGCATGTACATATTTGCCCGCCGATGCTTCTTTATCCGAGAAAGCATCTTTTAATATATTGATTTTGTCCACAAGCAGCTTTCGAACGGAATTTACTGTCGTCATATTTTTCTCTTTCCCCGGATACCTGCGCACAAAATTCTCACTCCATGCCTTATATCCCCTGATTCCATAGGCAATGACATAATTCTCTGCTATATCAACATCATCATCCGCAATATCGCATAAACCGTTCTTAAGAAATCTGAATATACTTTCGTACGAATAATTGCTTGTAATTATCTCAATTGCCGAACGGACATACTCCACCAACGGATTTCCCATGATATTTCTCTTGGCATCCACGAAAAAAGGTATCCCGCTCTCCGTAAAAATTCTGACAGCATCATCAGCATACATCTCCATATCACCGACAACTATCGCTATATCCCTGAATCTTAATCCCTTCTCCCTGACCTGTCTGAGTATATCGGATGCCGTGCACACAAGCTCATCCGCCGGATTCTCCGGTCTCGCAAATCTTATATCTTCAGTCGGCTTGTCAAATTTCTTACCGTTATATCTGAATATATTTCGTTCAAGAAATCCGAGCGCATCCGACTTGGCAAACCTGAATTTATCGTAGTCAGGTTCAATTCTGGCGTATTCGATCCCTGCACCGCATTCCTCTGCTATCCTGACTGCTTTGGATATCATTGTCTTGCTCATCGCAAACAGGTCTTCATCTCCATATATTACATTGTACGGTTCATCTTCCGGAAGTGTAACCGTTATCGTGACCTGCCTTGCAACCTTCATAATCTGTTCTATTATTCTGTATTGCACCGGCGTAAATCCTGTAAATCCGTCAAATACCACATCCGCCCCTTTAAAAAAAACAGAGCGTTCCATAACTGCAAGCATTGCTTCCGGTCTGTCTTCGACGGTTGTATACCTTCCGTTTACATATTCTTCAAATGCTTTATAAATGCGTGAAATATCTATTAACTTCTGTTTCAGTCTGTCCCCCGCTTCTATCTTTCCGGCAATTTCTTCAAGCCCGTCCGGTTTCACGCCGTACTGTTTAAGTTCCGAAACCATTGATTTTACTTCGCTTACAAACCCCTGGTTCCTTCCCGGTTTAATAATCTTAAGCTCATCCTTCACTGAATCCATTATCTTACGTATAACGAGATTCTTGCCCGTGTCATCTATACTTCTGGCCGGCGATATTCCCAATTCATCAAAAATCCTGTAGCACATACGTCCAAACGTAAGCACATCAATATTAAACATACCTCCGTTCGGATGCATGCGCACAATATCCTTCTGTGCCTGCATTGATGACTGCTCCGGCACAACCACTATGTATCTGCGGTTCGCATCTTCGTAATTGCCGGCCGCATCTTTTATTATCATATCATATAATTTATATGTTTTACCATATCCTGAAGCGCCCATCAGAAGTTTAAGTTTCATCTTCATCCTCCATCCTGCCCATAATCAAAAAAAAGTAATATTTCCCCTCACCTGCTAATATTCTGTAATAATCAGATATG
>ERZ773235.1362-NODE-1362-length-25385-cov-5.762337_pt1 | contig 25385 bp, 18 predicted proteins | sample MGYA00580522_ERZ773235 | MGnify/ENA primary metagenome ERZ773235 (study PRJEB29015, sample SAMEA2737797) | human gut metagenome | biome: human gut; feature: human-associated habitat; material: faeces | place: China | collected 2012 ...
ACGTCGTAAAGCCCGTTGTTGGAGCGTCGGTGATACCGCCAAGCTCAATAACATGCTCACTGTGCCGCGAAAACGTTACTTCCCGGATTTCGTCCGAGGCGTTTATCTTGATTTTAATCATTGCATATCCTCGTTTTCACAGTCAATTCCGTTCCTATTCGGTTTATATTTGTACCCATGTAATTTGTTTAGCGCCGTTTATTTGGATGCCCAAAAACGCATTGCTACTAGAACTAACGCCCACATAATACGTGTCCGAATAATAACTTCCCGGCCAGCTTCCGCCGCTAATCCGGATAAAGCCGCCATAGTCAGCCGGCATCGTATTCCCTTTGGTTTTTTCAGAGTAAAAACCACCGGACTTTATCGAGCCGACATTATTTTTTATGGATTTAACCGCTTCGGCGCTGGCGACTTTTTTAGACAAGTCCGTGCTCGCCATAATCTCTTCTAATGTCAGCGCGTCGGATTGATTGATTTTAGCGTCAACATCGGTCTTTAGCGAACTAACCGTCGTGGCGGAAACCGCCCCGATGTTCTCCCTTGCCTGCGCCTTTTGCGCATCATCAAGCGTCTGCGCCGTATACAGTACCGCTTCCTGCGGCGCGTCCTTTCCCGGATCGCCCTTCTCGCCTTTCTCGCCCGTGTCGCCCTTCATCCCCTGCGGAATCGTAAATTCCACCATCGGGTTTTCCGCCGTGCCGCTCTGCGTAACGCTCGCCGCCGTCCCGGCCTCGCCCGTCACGGCCGTGACGGTAAACCTTGGCGTTGCGCCCGTCGCACCCGGGCTTCCATCCCTGCCGGGGTCGCCCTTTTCGCCTTTCTCGCCTCGCGCGCCCGGTGCGCCGGGTTCGCCCTTTTCGCCCTTCGCGCCGGGGTCGCCTTTTTCGCCCTTCGCGCCGTCGCGCCCCGGCTCGCCGCGTGGACCCTGCATCAGTTTCTCAAACCGAATCCTCAGCGTCTGGTTGACCGGCTGACCGAACCCGTTGTTTGCCGCGCTCGATAGCTCGCCAATCGCCGCCATGACGAATAGGATTCCCGGCGGACAGGGCGTGATGATCTGCTCTGCGTCCGTCACCTCGCCGTTTTCGTCCACGTTGGCCTGAATCGCCAGCCGCACATCCCAGACATATTCTCGCGGTTTCAGCCTCGCCGTGTCCTCACTTTCAAAGCAGACGACAAACCGCCCGTCCGCTTCCGGCGCAATCGTCTTTTCAATCAGCGCGCGCCGTTTCGGTCTCTCCCTGACGGTGAAAATCGCCCGGTCGTTTGCCGTCGGCACATACCCGGTTTCGTCCGGGCAAATCGCCATCAGCGCCGTGTCGCCCGCCGTAATCGAAATCTGGTTTCCGCTTACGCGAAACATCGCTTTTCCCTCCTTTTCTTCATGTATAGCCTGATTCCATCGACCATCATCCCCGTCAGCTTCACGCCGTTGAGCACCACGTCCTCCACTTGCTCACCGTTGAAGATCACCGGCACGTCGTTCTTGCGCAGGAATGTCACCCGCGCCGAACCGTCCGCGTTGACGGCGTTTCCGCCGCCCGCCGTTGTGGATGGGCTGTATACCATACCGCCCGCGCTGGTGAAGCTGGGCAGCCCGCCGATGTAGCCGCTTCCGCCGCCTCCGCCTGCGCCGCCGCCCATATACCTGTTGCCGCCATTTCCGCCGTACCAGCCGCCGCCTCCGCCACCGCCAGCGCCAGTTTCTAGGCCGCCATCTGCCCAATACCAGTCGCCCTGTCCACCTTGTCCGAAAGACCCTTTATCGCTTCCGCCTGAACCGGGTCCAGTCTGTGTTCCGCCATAGCCGCCGCCGTACCAGCCGCCGCCCTTGCCGCCCTCGCCGTTGGCCTGCCCTGTGCCGCCTCCGCCGCCCGCGACAAGCAGCACCGCCGCCTTGTTGCCGGACAGGTTTTTCAGCTCGCCCGTCTTCGTGGCGATGTGCGTCGCGCCGCCGCCCCAACCGGCGTTTCCTCTTCCGCCGCCGTTATAGGGATTGTTGCATCCGCCCACGCAGATGTAGTAGACCTCGCCCTTCTTGCAGAGCTTGTAGCCCACGCTGTACCCGCCTTTTCCATTGGTGTTGTAGTTGTTTCCATAGTTGCCGCTGCCGTGCAGCGCCGAGTTCGACCCGCCCGCGCCCCAAACCTCGAATTTGTAAATGCCGTCATGCGGAATGGTGACGCTCTGCATCCCGCCCGTGTAGGCGTAGTCCTGATAGCTTCCCTTGCTCGTCGTAATCGCCATGGTTCACCTCACGTCGTTGTAATGTACAGAATCCCGTTCGAAAGCTGGAACCGCGCGCCGACGGGGCCCGGGTCGCCTTTGTCGCCCGGGTCGCCCTTGTCCCCCTTCGCACCCGGCTGTCCGCGCTCAACGCCCAGCGTCAGCACGAGCTTCCCGTCGATGTCGGCCATCTGCGCCGTGCTTCCGCTGCCGTATTCCCGCGTCTGCGCCTGAATATTCATGTTCGCCAACCGCTGCGCCTGCGTGTTCGCCGACAGCGCCGCCGTGCTCGCTTCCGTTCCGGCCTTCTGCGCCGCTTCCGCCTGCGTCTTCGCGCCCTCTGCCGCCGCGTTCGCCTCGGAAATCGCCGTGTTCATCTTCGAGAGCGTCAGGTTGATTTCCGTCACCAGCGCGTCCCATGCGTTTCCTTGGCTGGGCGTGACCTGTGTGCTCGGCGCGGGGCGGCTGATGGGCGTGAAGCTCCCCTCGTAACAGGTTTTCGCGCGCGTCTCATCCGCCGTCGCGCCGTAGCTCACATAGACGAATACCTTCACCGCGCCGCTTCTTTTCAGATACACGTCCGGGATGTCCGCCATCCAGCAGCCCGTTTCCGCGTCAAAGGACGCGATGCGCGTTTCCGTCTGGCTGTCCCCGGCGTAGCCGTATTGCGCCTGCACCGTCACCACGTCCCCCGCGAGGAAGTCGTCCATTTCGGCCAGCTCGTCCGGGGTCGGCAGCCCGCGCATCCTGAGCCGCTGCCCCGTGTCGTACTGGTAAACCCCGGCAATGGCCGCACTCTTGTGCGCCCTGGATTCAAAATTGGCCTCGATCATCTGATTTCGCCCGCCTCCTTCTTTCGCCTGACCAGCTCGGTCAGCACCTGCTTTTTCGCCGTTTTCTGCATGTCCCGAACCGCTTCTATCCTTTCTTCGTCGCTCATTCGTTCCCATCTGTTTCCGCTCATCATCGTGCGCAGGCCGATCACGTCCCTGCCGCTTCCGTTGAACAGCGTGTCCGCGTAGGTGCTGTTCGCCCAGCGCTTTTCCTCATCCGTCAGGCGGATTTTGAAACCCTCGTACTGGTTAAACCCGACCTTGCCGACCTTGAGTTCATTGGCCAGCGTCTTGGTGATGCTCACCTCGTACTTGCTCGCGCTGACCATCTCGCCCGGCAGGAAGCTCGTTTCCCCTGTCCGATAGCTCAGGTCGATCAGCGTGTCCAGCGCCGCGTCGTTCTTTTCGCCCAGCGTCGTCCACGGGGTCGCAAAAGCGTTGAGGAAATGCAGCGCCGCGTTTTGGTTCTCCTGTCCCCAGTTGTAATAGCCGTTTTGCAGCGTCGCGTCGCCCGTGATGTCCGTCTTGACCGGAAGCGTCTGCCGCAGAAGCGGCCAGTTCTGAACGATTTGACGGTTGAGGAATTGCTTCACCGCATTTTGGCTGTACACGTCCCGCACATAGGGGTCTGTCACCTTGGCCAGCGCGCGAATCGCCGAAGGGGTCAGGCGGCTCGCCTGATTCTCCGCGATGTTCTCTGCAATGTTGCTCGCGATGCCTGCCGCGTCGTTGTAGCCGCTGAACAGCGCGCTGAACCCGGAAAGGAACGAGTTGTCAAACAACTGGTTGCCCGTTTCCAGCGCCGAACCGTAGAGCACCGTTCCGATCAGCGCCGGAACGTTCACATCTTCGCCCATCTCTTCAATCGCCCATGCGATCTTCGCGCCGATGTACAGGGGTCCGCTCGAAGGCTGCGCAAAGTCAAGCGGGATTTCCCAGTCGCCCAGCTTGAAATATGTGCTGTAACTCCTGCCCTGCGCCTTGCGGATCACACCCAGCTTTTTGTCTTCCTCGTCCTCGCGTCCGGGCTGAATCGCGCCGAGGCTGGCCAGCAGCGCGCCGACGATTGCAACACCCGTGCCCGTCAGGCCGCGCCCGAGGTTCATCACAAACTTTCGCTGGTCGAAGTTCGCGCCGCCGTTGCGCTTGCCGTCCCATAGGCCGTATTGGATGATTGCCCGCGCCAGTCCGATGGGGCTGTACTGCATCATGCGGCTTGCGACGTTTGTCGGCGTTTTGAGGAAGGGCATTATGCTCGTAATCATAAGGTCGATCATCGGGCTTTCCCGCCGCGCGCCGTTGATGGCGTTGGCGATGTTGTTGTCCTCCTGAAAAACGCGCTCCGTCGCGCGAACCGCCGCTTCCGTCTTCATTTCCTCAAGCGTCATGTCGCGCAGGACTTTGACCTTGCGTCCGTCTACGCGCTGCGTATCGGGGATTTTCGTTCCCAGACGCTTGATGACGGCCAGCTCTTCCGTGTAGCATTGCTCCCAGAACGGGCGGTCGCCCACCTGCATGGCAAAATCCACGATGTTCTTGTAGGCTTGCAGCCATTCGTTGTTGAAGGTGCGGTTGTTGTGGTTCAGGTCAAAGCCGCTTCCGTGGCCGGTGTCCGCGTGCGTCACGAAATAGTCCACCATCGTCTGTCCGATCTCGCCGGTAAACGCTTCCCGGCCTGCCGCCCGCTCCGCGCGGTTCGGCGCGTCCGTCGTTCGGTTGCCCGTCCGCTTGGTGATAAACGCCTCTTCAATCGCGCCGCCGATCTTCTCGCTCACCAGTTCCAGCGGACGAATGAGAACGTTGCTGGAAATGTTCTTGATCCACGTCTTCGTTCCGGACAGCATGTTGGTATATCCAAGGGCATTGACCTTTCCCATCATGCTGTCCTGTACAACGTTGGCCTGCGCGTTATAGACGCGCTGCAATGCCGTTTTGCCCTCCGTCGTCACCGGCATGCCCTCAAGGTCTGCGCCCTCGGCATAGAGGAATGTGCTCATCTGCCCCGCGATGTAGTTCAGGTCGGCTTCCGTCACCACCGCAAGCCCCTGTTTCATCGCTTCGAGCTGCTGGCAGAGCGTCAAAAGCCCGTCGCCGCGCACATTGTTGTCCGTTGCCAGAATGGCCGCCAGCATGCGTTCCTTCACGGTCGCATAGCTGTATGTGTCGCCGACCAGCTTTGTCCCGTTAAGGCCGTATTGATCGATGAGTTCCGTCTTCCAGCTTTCAAGCGGCATGTTCCACGGGTTGTCATATTTCACGTCGGAAGGCAGCTTGTCGATCTGCCGCTGAATCAGTTCCGCCGCCGTATAGACCTTTTCGAGCACCGGCGGCAGCGGTCTTTCAATGAAGCTGCCCTGCACCGCGTCGCCCGCCGCGCCGCTCGCGCCCGTCACAGCCTCCTGCGGCAAAACGGAAGTCCTGCCCTTGTTGAACGGGTTGTCCGGGTCGAACTCGCCCGTCTGGCTGACATTCTGTTCCCTTTCGGCGCCTTCCTTGCTTCTCTGCTGTCTGTCGCGCCATCCCTTCACCGGCGCTTGGCTGCCGACGGGGATATCGCCGTCCACCAGTCCCTTTTTCGCGTTGGCGTGGTCGGCTTTCTTCGCCGCTTCCACCAGCGCGCCCTCCGCAGTCAATTTCCCGATGATCTGTCTTGCCTGCAACGCCTGACCGGCATTTGTGCCCTGCTCGTCATAGGCCTTCGCGATCACATAGGCCGTCGTCATCAGCCCTTCGTTCTGCGCCCGGATGCAGGCCACCGCCGCCGCCGCGTGGTCGTCTGCCGTCCATCTGTCCCGCGCCAGCAGGTCGTTCACCACCGCGTCAATGCCGCGCGCGTTGATATCGTCGTTCGCCCGCTGCACCTGCTCCCGGTTGGTCACGGTCTCGTACTGGTCTCCGCGAAGGAATTTCTTCACGCTGTCGGTCAGCGTATCGAGCTCCTGCGCCGTCTGGTTGCCGAATTGGCGCGGGGCGACGGCATATTCTACGTCGTTTGGCATATCATAGGGATTGACGCTGGTGTCATTTTGTGTTACACTAGTGTCAGAAAGAGGTGCAGTCTGACTATCGTGTGGGGCGCTTTGACGTCCGGCGGTATACTGCATCTCTTTTTTTGTCATTCCGACAAAATCATAGAGCAGCATTGAGCCGTCTTTTTTCGTCCCAACGATCACATCCGCGTCATACATTTGTCCGCCAACCTCAAGCTGAACCTTCCCACGTCCAAAATCCACGATATTATCCGTCCGTTCGTGCGCAGGCTTTTCGCTGACGTAATCGGTCGATGCTTGTAAAATTTCGTCCGCATTGTTCGTAGCGCGCATCTTGTCGGCGTATATGTCCGGCTGGCTGTGTTTGAGCCACCTTGTATCCTTGGAGCTTGTAATTTCTCCTCTAGATTTACCGGTGATCTGAATCTGATTGTTCCCGACGGTTACGCCGTTCGGGAATTTTTCTTTCAGCGCCTGCTTGACGGTTCTTGCCCAGTCCTTTTGAGGAACGCCCGCAAGAATGTCCTCTTCAACCGAAACGACGGGCTTTCCCTTTTCATCCCGTCTGATGGCATATTCCATCTCCGTCTGTTGTCCGCGCGTGACCTCCCGCTCTACGGGCGCGGTCTTTCCGAACAGCTCAATGGTCGCGTCCTTGCCGCCCATGCCCTTTTTCCACGTTCCGGCTTCAAGAATGGCCTGCCTGAGCGCATCCCGCGCCCTGACCAGCGCCTCGTAGTGTTCTACCGCCGCGCTGCCTGCTCTTTGGGCTTTGCGTCGGGCTAAAAACTGCGTCAGCTTGTTGTAGACCCGAATCGGGAAGGACTGCTTCGCGCCCAGCAGGTCATATACCAGCGTCTCGCTGCCTGTCCTGCCCCATGCGCCAAGGGAAGCCATCAGCTTTTCCGTCGCCGCGGCGGCCAGCTCCTTGTTCACGTCGCAGGGGAGACCCGCGTCCTCATAGGTCTTTCGGATTTCCGCCGCGTCTCTGTCCATCGCCTCTGTATCGCCGCGATAGGCCGCTTCCAGCGCCGCCTTTTCGTAGGCCGCATAGTTCTTCGTGCTCTCGATGTAGTGCGTCAGCTCGTGCATGACCACCTGTCGCATCTGTTCGCCCGCACCGATTCGGCTTGAAAGAATCAGCCGCCCGTTCTCTCGGTCGTAGAAGCCGCGAACCTTGTCTGCCAGCGGCATGACGATCAGCTCAAGCCCTGTCTTCTGTTTCAGGCTGCTGGCGAGCTTCTGCGTCACCGGGTCAAGGTTGCCGCGCGAAACGTCCGCGTTCAGATAGTCTTCCGCGCCAACTGCGCCAATGCTGGCCTCCATCCCGCCCAGCTTGCCTTTCAGCTCGCCGCTCCTGTCCAGCAGATTCAGAATTTCCGTCTCCGGGTGCGCGCTCGCCTCGTCCATCCGTCCGGGGATTTGCGCCGCCAGCTCGCGGAAAAAGCCGCTGTCAAGGTCAACGTCCGCGCTCTTGCGGTTGACGCGGAACTGTGTGCCGTATTGGCGGTTCACCTGCGCGATTGTCCGCAGTCCCGTCGTGTGCAGCACCTCGGCAATCTGCTGTTCGTTCAGCCAGATGCGCTTTTTTCGAATGTCCCTGACCACCGGGGCGATCTGGTCCATCTCGCTCTGTGTCTGCTCCCGCTCGGTCTGCCTTTGGTATTCTTCCTGCGCCTGCTGCTCCCGCTCGGCGATTTCAGTCTCCGCCTTCCGGCGCGCCTCGTAAGCCTCCGGGTTTTGCAGCGCTTCCCGGCGGTCGTAAAGCGCCATCAGCCGCGCGCCGATCTCGTTCATCCGCGCGTCGAGCTGGCCAAGCGTTTCCTCGTCCATTCCCATGGCTTCCGCTTCCGTATAGCTCTGCGTCGCCGCGTAGAATTCTTCTTCCGCCGCCTGCTGCTGCGCGTCGAGCTGCGCAATCTCGTTGTCAATGGCCTGCGTCCGCGCTTCCCGGTCGTCAAGCATGGCTTCCCGCGCCGCCGCGTCCTCCGCGATGACGGCCTTTCTGCCCGCCTGTCTCGCCTCTGCCAGCCGCTGTGCCGCCGCCTGCTGCATTTCGTCCATTCTGCGCGCGGCGACCGCGCCCTGCTCGTTCGCGGTTTTCTGGTTTTCGCCCATGCGCACGCGCGCTTCGGTCATTTCCTTCTGCCGCGTCAGGTCGCCGTTCATCACTGCGTCGCTCGCTTCCGCGAACTGCGCCCGGCTGTTGTCCGCCGCCGTCTGCGCCGCTTCCGCCTGTGCGCGCGCCTCGTCGGCCTGCTGCTTGGCCTTTGCCGCGTGCGCCGCGCTTCCGCGCTCGTCCTTCCCGCTGATGATCTCTTCTGCAACGGCCTTGCTTTCCTTCTGCTGTCGCGCATAGTCGTTGAGCAGCGCGCAGGCCTGCTCGTCGCCCAGCGTCTTTGTCACGTCCATGATGACGTTCTCCACGTCTGTCCGCTTGCCGTTCATCAGGTCTTGCGCCGCCTTCACGCCGCGCAGCGTGCCCACGCCGCTTCCCGCCGCGCCGGACAGGGAGAACAGCACCGCGCCGATGGCGTTCTCCACCGCGCCGCTGACAACGCCCTCCGCCGCGCCCTTCACGTCAAGGTTCTTGGGATTCAGCAAGTTCAGCGCCATATTCAGGCCGTCCGTAAACGTGATTTCCTCGCCGGTGTCCACCTTGCGGAAGATTTCGCCCAGCGCGTTGTCCGTCCAGTTTGCCGACAATCCTTCAAAGAATTCGTCGTGAACCACTTCGTCAAATTCGTTTTGGGCAAACGCCTTGCTAAACGCCTCGCCAAACGTTCGAATCGCCGCAAGGCCTCGGCAAGCGCCCGCCGGGTTGCGGATGATCCGGCTTCTCGCGGCTTCCGTCAGCGCGCTCATGCCCGTCATCCTGCCCAATACGCCTTCGAACGTTCCGATGTTCACCGCGCAGTCAAGCCCCGTGTTCACCGCGCCCAGATATCGGGCGGAATCAATGCTGTACCCCTTTTGCAGATACTCGTCAAAGTTGTTCTTGAACCCGACGACGCTGTACCCCGTGTTAAATCCGATCAGGCTGCTGCCCGTCGCAAGCGTCGTTCCCGCCGCCACACCGGCCGAAACCGCGTTGTAGGTCATGCCTTTCACGCGCCCGAACCACTTGAATTCATCCTCCGTCGCGTTCGTGCGCATGAATCCTTCCATCGTCGCGATGTCCCGGCGCACCTCCGCGCTGTTCTTGAGGAAATCCCCCTCAAAATCCATCGGGTCAATGCCGAGCTGGTATACGTCCGCCGCACCGGCCAGCGCCTTTCTCAGCGCCTTTGCGTAATTCTCGTCGAGCGTCCCGCTGGCCAGCGCGCTTTCAATGTCCTTTCGGTACTGCGTCCGGCCATATGCGCCGTATTCGTTCTGGTATCGGTTCTGGATGCGCGCCGCGTTGACGAGCACCATGCCTTGAGAATAGCCCGTGTACAGGCTGTCCTTGAAATCCAGATACCATTGTTCGCCGCCCGCGCGGATGCCCGCGCCGACCGTGTAGCGCGCCCCCACGCCCTGACCGAAGGGAACGTCCAGCGCCGCCATTTCCTCATCGGTGATCGCCGCGCCCTGCTGACTGATGCGGCTGGCCGCGCGCTCGCAAAGCGCGTTCATGTCCACGCCGCCCGTCTTGGCGTAGTATTCGTCCAGCGTCAGCCCCAGCGCAAGCGCCGTCTTCGTATCCTCTTCGAGCAGCGCGTCCATCTGCTCCCTGAGCTGCGCCTGATAGTCGCCCGTGTCGATCACGCCCTGCGCGTCAAGATTCAGCTTCACGCTGCTTAAGTCAAACGGACTGACCGCATTTTTGCTCGCGCCCGGCCTGAAATAGTCGTCCACCGCCGCCAGCCGCCCGACATAGCCCATGTCCGCGTTCAGCTCGTCCTGCCCCGCCTGCGCGTTTTGGCGCACCAGCGCGAGCTGTTCCTCGCTGGCCGTTCCCTTGAGCGCCGCCGTGCGCGCGTCGCTGAGCGCCTGCGCGCTCGCCTCCTCCTGCGCCCTGCGCATGTCGGCCTTGTCGAATAGCAGCTCGTCTCTGGCCGCGTAGATGCTTGCCAGCTCGTCCATCGCGTGTTCGTCCGTGGTGAGCAGGCGCTCCATCAGCGGCAGCTCCGCGTCGCCGCCCAGCGTCCCCGCCTGCTCCATCGCATCGGCCTGCGCCGCCCATACGACCATCTGCGCCATCACGTCGCCCCGCAGCTCGTCCGGGAAGGAATCGCTCTTCATCACGTCGTACAGCGTCTTGACCGTCTGTCCCTGCGCCGCGATGTTCCCGTAGGTCACCGCGTCGGCCATGTCGTTTCCGAGGATAATGCGCTGGCTGTCCGCTTCCGTCAGCGTGCCGATCATTCGCCGCGCGTTCCCGCTCTCCGCCAGCATGCGATCCAGTTCATCCTTGCCCGCGCCCTCGATCCGGTCATACCGTCCCTTGAGCAGCGCGTCCGCCGCCTCGCCGACGGTCTGCGCCTCGTGCATGCGAATTTCCGCGCCTGCTTCATCCGTGCGCTCCCTGCCTCCCTCCTCGAGGGAGGTGTCAGCGGAGCTGACGGAAGGAGTTGCCGCCATCCATTCCGCAAAGCTCATCCCGCCCTGCGCGACGATCCGCTCTTCCGGGGTCATCTGAACGGGGCCTTGCACCTCCGGCGCTTTACCGCTCTTATCGTCCTTCCCCTTGGCCGCCGTCGGGAAGCCCGGCGCGGTCGATGCCGTCATCGTTTGGGAAACAATCCGGCTCTGTGCCTTCGCCTGCGCGGGGCTTTCGGCCTTTTCCTGTTCCTTCTGTTCGGGCACTTTCCCGGCCAGTCCGCTCCAAAATCCCGGCTTCTTCTCTTTCTTCCGCTCTTCCTCGGTCGCGCGCGCTTCGTCTGCCGCCTCGGCGGGTTCGTCGCCTGCGCTTTCGGAAGGCGTTTCCCCGCCCGTGATGCCCGTGTAGGCCTTGTCCAGCGCCGCCGTCAACTGGCTTTTCGCATAGTCGGAGTAGGCGCTTTCCTCGATCTCCTGCCGCGCCTTGAGGTAGGCCGCCGCGTCTTCCTTGTCGTGCTTTCCGTCTCCGTAGAATCGGCTCGCGTAGTCCTCTGTCGCGTCCCTGTATTCGTCACGGGTCAGGTTCGCGCTTTCAAGGAATGTTCCCACGCCGTCCGCATTTTCGCCGTAGAATCGGCTGCCCTCGGTCTGCGTCAGCGTCTTAAACGCCTTTGCCGCCCGCGCGCGCAGCGTGTCGTCCGCAATGGCGTTGATGCCGCGAATCACCGTCGCCGCGTCCGCCGTATTGGCGTTGATGCTCTGCCCGTCAAATCCCATCAGGGGCATTTCGGCCAGCTCCAGCATGGCCGTCTTCCCGGCCTTCTGCGTCTCAATCGCCTTGAGCCGCTGCTTTTCGTTTTTCGCCCGCGTGTCGGCGTATACGCCGCCCGTGACCGTCGCATCCGTCATCTCGCGCATCGTGCCAATCGACGGCGCGTATTTCTGGTGGTTCGGGCTTTTCTGCTTCTTCACATGGGCGATGTATTCGTTCAGAAAGCCGTCGCGTTCCGTCTCGTCCGGCATCCGGCTCGCCACACGCGCCGCGCTCTGGTTGGTCTGCTTGTCCAGATTGACCACAAGCGGCGCGGTCTTCACCTGCTGCTCGCTGGCCGGGCACAGGCTCTCCTGTGCCGCCTCGTGCGCCCTCGCTGCTTCCTGTTCGGCCTGCCGACGCTTCGCTTCTCTCTCGTCAAACCATCTTGCCATGTGCTTCTCCTTATCTGATCTTGCTCGTGTTGCCCGGACTGTATCGCCCGTTGACCTGCCGCACGTTCACCGTCGCCGTCGTGCCGCTCGTCGTCTTCTTGCCGCCGGAGCTTCCGCCGCTCCCCGACCCGCTCCCCGAACTTCCTGAACCCGTCGTGCTCGTCGTGTGGCTCGTCGTGTCGGTCGTGCCCGTCGTGTCGGTCGTGCCGGTCGTCTGCTGGGTGCCGGTCGTCTGCTGTCCCATCGCGGCGGAAATGGCCGTCAGGTAGTTGCTGTTGTACTCCCGGCGCTGCGTGTCCTTCAGCTCCTGCACCTTCGCCGCCAACTGGCTGGCAAAGTCCGTGTTCAGCCGTCCCTGCGTCTGGCTGTTCTGTTTCGCCGCCTGCGTGATCTGGTCTTGAATCTGCCCGGTCTTGCGCGCGTTCTCGTCCGTCAGCTCCCGTACAGCCTTCGCCAGCGCGTCGCCCTGGTTGGCGAGCGTTTGCAGCGTGTAGCTGCTTCTGCCCATTCCCCGGTTCAGCGCCGCCGTCTCCACGTTCGCCTTGCTCTGGCGGTAGGCGCTGTTTTGCTCGTCGATGGCGCGCGTCAGGTTGGCCGCGAGGTTCGCGATCTCCTGCTCCTTGCTCAGCTTCGTCGTTTCAAAATTCTGTCGGCTGGCCTCAATCCCCGCGTTGAGCTGCGGCCGCAGCAGGCTTTCCGCAAACGCCGCAATCTCCTTGTCCGTCATGTTCCCGGCCAGCCCGCCGAGAATCTGGTTCAGCAATTCGCTGTCCAGCAGCTTCTTTGTCGTGCTCTGGCTCTGGCTTTGGCTCTGGCTCTGACTGTGCTCTCTGCTGTTTGTCGTCGAGGATTGAAACGTCTCCGTCGTCGTTCTTTTCGCCATGTTCTCACTTCCCTTCCAGCGCGTCTAACCGCTTTTTGATCTTCTCGATCTCCGCGTCCTTGAGCCTGTCCGCGTTCCAGCTCGCCATACAGAAATCGCGCAGGAACATCGTCAGGTTTCGAACGTATGCCGCAAGCGTCCCGCCCGTCTCCTGCGGAACTCTCGGTTGCTTAAATGCCATGATAAACTCCCTCCGTCAGCTTCGCTGACACCTCCCTCAAAGAGGGAGGTCTTCTTTGCGCCTTTACGCCTCTTTTGTTCATCGCATACCTTCTTTTAACCATCCCCATACCTCCCTCCCCGAGGGAGGTGGTCGCCGCAGCGACCGGAAGGAGTTAAACCTCATCCACCGAATACTCCGCCTGCACCCCGCCGTAAATCCGCCAGCCCGCCGCCTTCGCGTGGCTCCTGATTCTCAGCTTCATCCGAACGCCGCTCACCTGAATCTTCACCCGGTAGTCCTTCCTCTGCCTTTGCAGCAGAACCACCCGCGTCTTTTCCCTGCGCTCGGTCTTGATCGTCATTTCAATCGGCACGTCGTTCTCGTCCGCGTCGGCGGTAAACCGCAGCACAAAGTCGCGCTTCATATAGGCCTTGCCCAGATCGAGCCATGGCGTTTCCCACAGGCATTCCATCGGCGCGCCCAGATAGCCGCCGCTCTCCGGGTCGCCGTAGCGAAGCACCTCGTATGGCTCGTCCGCCTGCGTGAAGTACACCGTCCCGCCGACGGAAAAGAAGTCCTTGACGCGCATGCCCTTTCGAACCATGAACGTCCCGCGCTCCGTGTCGTATTCGAGCACCGTGTTGTTTTCGCTCAGAACGTCGCTCTCGCTTTCCTTGATGCACATCGCCAGATAGTAGATGTGGTTGCATACGCAGGCTCTCGCCGCGCCGTCCATCCCCTCCATGCGCATCCGCATCGTTTCATACAGCGCGTCCCGGCTGAGCAGTCGCAGCGTGTTCCCGTCGTACAGGCCGATTCCGTTCTGCGACAGGTACAGCATGCTCGTCCTGTCCGTGCAGATGCTCCGCTCTTCGACGGGGCCATCTGTGCCGTAGGCCTCCGTGATCGTGAAACTGCTCGGGTCGGTGCCGCGAATTTCGAAGATCGTCTGCTCCTTCACCGCCAGCAGATACCCGCCGAAGGGTTCCAGCGCGATAAACTTGTCGCCGTCCCATGTCGGCTGGTTAATCACGCCGCCGCCCAGCTCCGGCGTTTCAGCAACATTCGTCCAGTTGAACGGGTCGTATGGCCGCGAATAGAAGATGCTGTCGGGGTATCCTTCCGCGCCCGTTCCCCAGATGCGCTCTGCGTGCCGTCCCAGCGTCGCGAACTTCACCTCGGCGTATGCGTCGCCAATCGTCAGCGCCTTCTTTTCTACCCGAAGGTCGCTTCCGTATACCGCAATCATGCCGTCCTTCGCGTTGGAGAGGATCAGGATATCCACCGTCGCCCCGCCCTCCGTCGTCTCGTAGGTGACGGAAGACCACACGTCGCTCTTGTACCCCTCCGAGCGCTTCACCCAGCCCTCCGTGCCCATCGTGTAGGTGTAAATCGCGCCGCCCGCCGCCGCAACGTACACGTCCGCGTCGTCCGGCCTCGTGCGCCGATAGAACCGCGCCAGCGTCTCAATCTGCGCGCCCAGCGCCGGAAACGCGCGGCTCGTGCCGTAGCTCGAAGCCAAAAGCCCGCGCTCCGTGCGGATGTTCTGCGCAAGGTAGGCGTAGTCGGTGTTGATGTTCGTGTCGCCCGCCGCCTGATAGACGCCCTTCGGCGTGGGGATTGTGAACCGCCCCTGATAATCGCTGTCTGAAATGCTCATCTGCGATACCTCGCGTCCGTGACCTCGTATAGATGCTCAAACCGCGTCACGCTGCCCATGCCCTGCGGCCTGATCCGCTGCATCGTCTGATAGAAGCTGTTCTGGTAGAACTGCGCCCGACTCTGTTTGGCCAGATTCCCGCTGGACAGATGACGGTAACAGATGTAGTCCGCAAGCGCCGCGTGCGCATATTCCGGGATTTGCGGCTCGTCGTCCCCGTCCTCCATCGGGTAAAACGCCACCTCGCACACAGCGCGCAGCGTCTTTCCCGTCAGGTCATCCCGCCAGACGTGCAGCCCGCGCCCGTCCGGGTCAAGGTCATAGCCCACGTCGTAGCCGTATTCGTCCCGCAGCTCCACCACGCGCGTGGCCAGCATGCCCGGAACGGGTGCGTTCCCTTCCTCGTCCACATCCGTATAAAAAATCCGGCGCGGTTTCAGGTACTCGCGAACCGCGATGTCGTAGCCCATGTTCGCGTAGACCTTGAAACTCTCCTCGTATTCGCTCACGTCCTCCGCGTTCTCGTCCAGTTGACGAAGCGCGTGCGCGATCAACTGTGAAAGCGTCAACTGATCACATCTCCCCGCAGTTTTTCAGAATTTCCACCACCGCCGCCGGCATTTCGCAGACCGTCCCGCGCATAAAGTAAAAGCTCACGCCGTTCAGCCCCGCAAAAACCACGTCGTCCCGGCTGCCCGGTGCCAGCGGCAGGCTCACCTTCACCACCTCGCCGTCCGCGCAGCCCGCGTCGGCCATCAGCTTTTTCAGATTTGCCTGCGTCTTTTTGCACTTGCCGGAAAGCATCGCGCTCGTCTTTTTCATCGTCGCCGTCGTATTGATATTTGCCATTCTCTTTTCCTCCATTCTTTGTCAAAACTTGCTCGTTCCCCGTACCCTTCTCCCCAGACCTCCCTCTTCGAGGGAGGGGGACCGCCCGCAGGCGGTGGAAGGAGTTCCCGCACATCGCGCGCCCTATCACCCTTCGCGCACCCTCTCAAAGCCCCTTATACAACCCCGGGTGCAGGGTCGAAACCCTGCTCGTTTCAAAGGGGGGTATGGGGTTCCTAGGGGATTTAAGGGAGGATCGAAGCCGAGCGCGCCCTGTGGGCGGCTCAGCGAGGCCGAGCATCCCAAGCGAAAGGGAGCAACCCTGTTGCGACCTTTGAGCGCGGTAAATCGAAATCTTCCGGGAAACTCGCATAGTCGCGCAAGCGCTCCTTGCGATTTCCGATTTCCGCCATGCTTTTTCCCGCACAGCGGGCGCATGGCTTCAATCCCCCTAATCCCCTAGGCCTAGCGGAGCGTCGTTCTCTTTATTTTGTCAAATGTAGCTGTTCTTTTTTGAGAATGACTGGATTTTTTCTTCGACAGACTGTATAATGAAAAGCAAATTCTGTACTGGCGGGAATTACCACAAATCAGCATCGGAGGAACAACGACATGGATTATCGCATTGAGCACGACACGATGGGCGAGGTTCGCGTTCCCGCGAACCGCTGCTGGGGCGCGCAGACCCAGCGCAGCCACGAAAATTTCCCGATCGGCACGGAGAAAATCCCGCAGGAGATCATCCATGCGTTCGCCGTGCTGAAAAAGGCGGCCGCGCTGGCCAACTGCAAGCTCGGCAATCTGGATGCGCGCCGCGCGAACGCGATTGCCGCCGCCTGCGATGAAATTCTGGCGGGCAAACTCGACGACGAATTTCCGCTCGTCGTCTGGCAGACGGGCAGCGGCACGCAGAGCAACATGAACGTCAACGAGGTCGTCGCCGCGCGCGCGAACGCCCTGCTGGGCGAAAAGCTGGTGCACCCCAACGACCACGTGAACAAATCCCAAAGCTCCAACGATACCTTCCCGACGGCGATGCACATTGCGGCGCTGACGGCGGCGGAGGATCATGTCCTGCCGGCGCTTGACGGGCTCGCGGCGACGTTTGAGCGCCTCAGCGCGGAATATGCCGACGTGATTAAAGTCGGCCGCACCCACTTGCAGGATGCGACCCCGCTGACGCTGGGGCAGGAGATCAGCGGCTGGTCGTCCTCCCTCCGACGGGACGAGCGCATGATTCGCGGCGCGATGGAAGGCGTGCGCGAGCTGGCGCTGGGCGGCACGGCGGTCGGCACGGGGCTGAACGCCCTGCCGGCGTTCGGCGAGACCGTCGCGCAGGAGATTTCCGCGCTGACCGGCAAGCACTTTGTCACCGCGCCCAACAAGTTCCACGCGCTCACCAGCAAGGATGAGCTGGTCTATCTCCACGGCGCGTTCAAGGCGCTCGCGGCGGATCTGATGAAGATCGCCAACGACGTGCGCCTGCTGGCCTCCGGCCCGCGCTGCGGCATCGGCGAGCTGCTCATCCCGGAGAACGAGCCGGGCAGCTCCATCATGCCGGGGAAGGTCAACCCGACCCAGTGCGAGGCGATGACGATGGTGGCCGTGCAGGTGATGGCCAACGACGTGGCCGTGGGCATGGCCGCGTCGCAGGGCAATTTCGAATTGAACGTGTTCATGCCGGTCTGCATCTATAATTTTCTGCAATCCGCGCGGCTGCTGGGCGACGTGATGCGCTCCTTCGAGCTGCGCTGCGCGCGCGGCATCAAGCCCAACCGCGAAAAGATTCAGGCGTATCTGGATGAATCGCTGATGCTCGTCACCGCGCTCAACCCGCATATCGGCTATGAGAACGCGGCGAAGGTGGCTAAAACGGCATTCGCCGAGGGAATCACCCTGCGGGAAGCCGCCGTCAGGCTCGGCTTCCTGACCGCGGAGGCGTTTGACCGGATCGTTCGGCCGGAAAAAATGGTCGGGCCGATTGAAAAGTAAAAAAACAGCGGCGGCTTCCCTCAAACGGACAGCCGCCGTTTTGTTGCTTTTTGGCGGTGCATCGTTTACAATAAACGGGATTAATACTAATTCTTGTTAAAATGGCTTAATCCGCGCACCATCTTTTTCGCTCTGACTTTGCCTCGTTCCGTTCAACGTACCTCCAGTACGCCTCACTTCACTTGGCTTCGTCAGAACAAAAAATCTGATGCGCTCTGTTAAGCATTTTAACTGCGAATTAGTATAAAAGCAGATAAAGCGACGGAGGACAATATGACGGATTGGCAGAGCGCGCTGGAAGCGGTCGCGGCGGATTACACGAGGGGAACGCTCGAAAGGGATGCGCGCGCCATCAGCGAGGCGTATCGCCTCAAGACGGGCGAGGGAAAGCGCCTGCTGACGCGCGAGAGCGAGGCGGCGGCCTATGCGCTATCCCGAATGCCCGCGACGGTGGAGGCGGCGAGGGCGGCGCTGGCCGAGGCGCTGGAGGCGAGCGGCCTTGCGCCCCGGACGATGCTGGATTGCGGCGCGGGGACGGGCGCTATCACGTTCGCGGCGGATTCGCTGCTGGCGCTGGAGCGGGCGACGTGCCTGGAGCGCGAGGCGGCGATGCGCGCCGTCGGCCAGCGGCTGATGGCTGAAGCCGGGGGCGTGCAGGCGCAGTGGGCGGCCTGCGATTTGACGGCGAGGGAGCCGCTGCCCCGCGCGCAGCTCGTCTGCGAGGGGTATATGCTCGGCGAGCTGGAGGCCGCCATGCGCCTGCCGGTGGCGGAAAAGCTCTGGAACGCCTGCGAGCAGATGCTCGTCCTCATCGAGCCGGGCACGCCGCAGGGCTTTGCGAACCTGCGTGCCGTTCGGGCGCATCTGGCCGCGCTGGGCGCATATGTCGCCGCGCCGTGCCCGGCGGGAAGCGAAACCTGCCCGATGACGGGGGAAAACTGGTGCCACTTCGCCGTCCGCGTCCAGCGGACGCGGCTGCACAAGGCGCTCAAGGGCGGCGACGCGCCGTTTGAGGACGAGAAATTCAGCTATCTGGCGCTGACACGCGAGCCGCCGGCACATCCGTGCCGCGCGCGGCTGCTCCGCCACGCGCAGATCGCGCCGGGGCGCATCCTGCTGCCCGTCTGCGAGGCGGACGGGGAGAGGACGCTGACGGTCACAAAAAAAGACCCGCTTTGGAAGCGGGCCAGAAAGATCCGGTGGGGCGAGCGGGTTTAATCCTTGCTGTACAGGCCGAGGCGGCGCAGCGGCTTGCGCAGCACGTTAAAGAAGATCGGCGCGACCACGAAGGCGAACGCGGCGTTGAACAGGCTGCTCGCCGCCTTGGAGAGCATCGTCGCCTGAATCGCGACGGGATCGACGTTCGCCGTGGTGAAGCGCAGCTTGATGTAGGATTTGAGCAGGTACAGCGCGGTGTAGGTCAGCGCGCCGAGGATGCTGCCGACGATCACACGGGCATGATCCCTGCCCTCGAGGGTCTCCTTGCCGGCGGCCTTGTAGGCGATCAGGCCGGTGACGAGCGCGATGGCGCCCTTGTTGATGAAGGTGATGACGAACTCCATCCCGTAGCCGCCGATGATGTCAAAAATCGCGTTGCCCACGCCGGCGGCGAAGAAGCCGTAGGCCGGGCCGAGAATCAGGCCGCAGAGCACGCAGACCGCGTTGCCGATGTGGATGCGGGAAGCCGGGGTGGCGATGCTGATGAAGTTGGAGACGCAGGCCAGCGCGGCCATCAGGCCGGCGGTGCAGAGCATGCGCGTTTTCTGTTCGCGGGTCGTCGTGTGAGCCATAACAAAAACCTCTCTTTGCGGGCGATGCGCCCTTGATGGAATAAGGGCATTATAGCACAATCTGGCATGGCGTAAAGAGCCAGATTGCAAGTTTTTAACCATGCCAGTTGGCAGGGCGGGGCGGTTGCGCCGTTTCATGGATGATGATATAATAAAAAGCAGTTTACATAAGGGGGAAAAAGGAAGAATGAAAGAGAACAGGCGCGCGGCTGTCACGTGCGGCCTTATGACGCTGATGCTGTTTGCCGCCTTGGCGGTTTATATGCGCGCGCGGCTGGAATACGCGGGCACATGGGGGCAGACGCTGAGCCTTGCGGCGCTGTTTGCACTGGTCGCGGGCGGCGCGATGGCGCTTGTCGCGCGGCTGCAAAAGCCCGAGCGGGGCGCGCTGCTGCTGAGCTGCGCGGTGATCGCGCTGACGATGCTGGCGCGGGTCAGCATGCTCGACTATCAGACGGCGGATTACAACGCTTTTTTGAGCGGCTGGGTGCAGGTGTTCCGCGAGGGCGGCTTTTACACGCTGGGCGAAAACGTCGGCGATTACAACCTGCTGTACCAGTATGTGATGCTGATGATCGCCAAAACGCCGCTGCACGACCTGTATCTGATTAAATTCTTCACGGTGATCTTTGACTATGCCCTTGCGCTGGCGATGATGCAGGCGGCGGGGCATTTCGCCGGGAAAAAGGCCGCGCTGCCGGTGATGCTGATCGTCTGCGCCCTGCCCACGACGCTGATCGACGGCGCGTGCTGGGGGCAGTGCGACACGGTATACGTGTTTTTAATCGTTATGAGCCTGTACTGGATGAAGACGAAGAAGCCCGTCGGCGCGGCGGTCATGCTTTCGCTGGCGTTTGCGTTCAAGCTGCAAACCATCTTCTTTTTCCCGGTCGTGCTGCTGGCGCTGATTCACGGGGAATACAAGCCGAAGCACGCGATGGTCTTCGCGGCGACGTATCTGGTGACGATGCTCCCGGCGCTGATCGCCGGACGCTCGTTTGCGGACGCCGTGAGCGTGTACGCCAATCAGTCGATGGGGCAGTATTACGAGCGGCTCTTTTACAACGCGCCGAACCTCTATGCGTTCTTCCCGCTGCGCGAATTTGCCAACCGGCAGGAATTTACGTGGATGCGCTATCTGTCCGGCATCGACAGCGAGGCGTCCAGCGCGTACATCGATCAGGCGCTCACGCCGACGTACCAGAACGCGGCGCTCTACGCCTGTATTCTGCTGACGCTGCTGGTCGTCGTCTACTGGCTGATGCACGCGAAGGAAATCACGCCGGAGATGACGCTGGATTTCGCACTGTTCTTCGCGATTTTCCTGCCGTTTGTGATGCCGAAAATCCACGACCGCTATTTCTTCCTGGCGGATATGCTCTCCGTGCTCTACGCCGCCCGCTATCGGGACAGGCGGTTCATGCCGCTGCTGGTGGTCAGCGCCTCGCTGATGAGCTACATGCCCTTTATCACCCGCCAGCGCCCGGTGGATATGCGGATGCTGGCACTGATGATGCTGGCGGCGCTGGTCGTCATCTCGCGGGATGTGCTCCGCAAGATGCGCAAAAACCGCGCGGCGCTGGCGATGAAGGGAGGCGAGGCCGCATGAAGACGAAGCTGAACGCTCTTTCGGCGTGGCTGGATCGCCATGCGCTGCCGCTCGGCGCGGCGCTGGCGGCAGCGCTTTCCATGCTGCTGGCGCTTTACAACGTCGGCGGCGGTCCGCTGGGCAACTTAAACGACATCGGCGGCTGGCGCAACCGCGCGCTGTATATCGCCCTGACGGCGGCGGTGCAGCTTTTCGTGCTGCTGGCGGCGGCGCTGCTGTATCACGAGCGCTTCTGGCGGCTGGCGGTCAGGCAGCTTCTGCTGACCGTCGGTCTTGTGATTCTGCTGATGGGTATCAACCACAAGTCGTATCTGTTCGTCGAGCAGATGCTCCCGTTCATTCGGCGGATGGACGCGGCGGGGCTCTCGGCGATGAACGACATGCGGCTCAACCTCTCCGCCCCGGCGGTGACGGCGCTGTATCTTCTGACGCGCGGACCGATTTACGACATGTATATGCTCAAGCTCGCGTGCATGGGCGCGTTCCTGCTGATGGCCGTGCTGGCGGCGCACGCGGCGGATCGCCGGGGCTGGGGGCTGCGCGGCGAAGCGCTGCTGCTGCTCTGCCTGATTCTGCCGCAGGGCTTTCTGACGGCGGGCAGCGCCCCGCAAATTGACGCGCTCGGCGCGCTGCTGCTCGTCGCCGCGCTGACGCTGCTGGATGAAAAGCATCCGCTTGGCGGCATGCTGCTCTACGGCGCGGCGTTTGCGCTGTCCGGCGCGGCGCTGTACGCCCTGCCGCTGGTCGCCCTGCTGGGCAGAAGGGGCGGCGCGAAGGGGCGGCATGCCGCGCTGGCGGCGCTTGTCGCGCTGGCGGCCTGCCTGCCCGCGGTGCTTTGCGGCGTATCCGCCGGGCGCGCGGCGGGCAGCCTGTTCACCGCGAATGTCGCCGTGCCGGAATATGCGGCGGGCGTTCCGAACCTGATGAGCGCGTTCCCGCGCGCGGCCATGGAGGAAATGCCGGAATATGCGCTGATTCGCGTATTCCCGGAGATCGACGCGGTGACAAACGCGCCGGAGGTCTACACGCAGGCGCATTTTGAGATGCTGATGCACGGCCTGACGTTTGCCGCGCTGGCCATGTTCATCGGCCTGTGCGCATGGCTGAAGCAGGAGAAGACGGCCTCTGCCCTGCGCAGGACGCTGACGCTCGCCCTCGGCGCGATGCTCCTGTGCCCCGGCGCGGGGATGGGCGCGTGGCTGCCGCTGTGCATGCTCTGTCTGGCGGCGATTCTGCGTGAGCCGGAGACGCGCCTGCCCGCCTGTATGGTGCTTTTCGCGACGGCAGGAGGCTGCTGCTACCCGGCGACGGGCGAAACGCTGCTGCGGCCGTTCTATGCATTCGCGCTGTGCGCGGCGGCGCTGTTCATGCTGCTGGGCGTGATTCCCGGCGCGAAAACGAGCGAGGTGAAGGCCGATGACTGATGAAAAACCGATCCGCCTGCGTGTGGTCAGCGTGATGACCGACCCGGACGGCGGGCGGCACGAGAGCAAAACCGTCCACCGCGGCACGCTGCGCGTGGGGGAGGACGGGCTTGAAATCGCCTACGAGCAGGTGGACGAAGGCGTTCGCGCGCGCATCTGCCTGACATGGACGACGGACGGCGTGCGGATGCGCCGCACGGGCGAGATGACCGGCGCGCTGCACTTTCAGCCGGGGCGAAAGACGGCCGGGTTGTACGGCACGGCCTACGGCGACATCCCCGTGGCGGTGTATACCCGCGAGGTGCTGACGGAGGAAGGCGAAAACGGCGGCGAGATGCGGCTGGATTACGATGTGTTTGTCGGCGGCGAGCGCACGTCGGCGACGGTGATGACCCTCGTATGGCGGCTGTGACGGCGCTCCGCGAGCGCGCCAGAGCGGCGGTTTTCGCGGCGGGTAGGCGCGGGTTTGTGCGCTTCCTGCCCGCCGGGGAGACGGCGCTGCTGGTCAGCGACGCGCCGAGGCGATGCGGCGACGTGCCCGCGCTGCTGGACGGCTGCCGGGCGGCGGGGTTTGACGCGCGCGAAAGGGACGGCCTGCTGCTGCTGACCCCGACGGAGGCGGCGCTGCGCGCGCTGGATGTGCCCGCGCGCATCGACGTGGATTGGGACGCGCCCGACGCGCCGACGGCGGCGTTTGCGGCGTATCTGATGCGCCGCGCGGATCGGCCGCTGACGGAAGACGGCCTGCGCCTGGTTGTGGAAACCCTGCGCCTGCTCTGGCAGGATGAAGCGCACGTGCGCGCGGGTCTGCCCGCGCTGCGCGCCAGAGCGGCGGCCTGCCTGCGCGTGGGCGAGGACAGCGGCTTCTTCCTCTCCGGCGCGCTGCTGGCCGGGTGGATGGACGGCCTTTGCGCAAAGAAAACGGATTGAATCGAGCCGACGCCTGCGTTATAATGATGCTGGGCGTCGGTTTCTGTTATCGGCGCCCATTCGCCGAGCCGCCCGCGCGGCAGGCGCAGACGCGGGAAAACAGCCCGCAAAGGAGGGTGCAGCCATGAAACTGGAATGGATAGGCCATGCGTGTTTTCGCCTGACGGCTGAAAACGGAACGGTGATTGTGACCGACCCCTATGACGACAGCGTGGGGATTCGTGTGCCGAAATTGACGGCCGATCTGGTGACGGTCAGCCACGAGCATCACGATCACAACAATCTGGATATTGTGGAGGGTCGGCCGAAGGTCGCGCGGGAGGCGAGAGCCGCGCAGGTCGGCGGCGTGACGACGCAGGCCGTCACATCGTATCACGATGACCGGGGCGGCGCGCTGCGCGGGCGGAACAGCATCCGCATCTTCTATATCGACGCGCTCAAGGTGGTGCACATGGGCGATCAGGGCTGTCTGCCCGCCGAGCCGGTCTTGCAGGCGATTTTGAACGCGGATGTGATGATGATTCCCGTCGGCGGGTTTTATACCATCGACGCGAAGGGCGCAAAGGAGATCGTCGATCTGACCCGCCCGAAGTGCGTGATTCCGATGCACTATAAGACGAAGCACTGTGCCTATCCGATTGCGGGCGTTGAGCCGTTTCTTGAAATCATGGGCGCGGAGGGCGCAAAGCCCGTGCGGACGCTTTCGGTCATGCCGGGGGATGTGCCGGAGGGCGTTGTCGTGATGGAAGCGCTGGAGGAATGGGCGTGATTTTTTGAGAGGAAAATGTAGAAGCGGAAGAAAAATCGGCTTTTTGCTCATTTTATGGGTCTGGGTGCTTTTATGTGGAACGGCAAAGGCGGATAAGGCCAATTTTGTCGTTACGACAGAGGATTCCGTGTATCATGCGGAACATCTGAAACGGCATATTGGGGAAGAAAATTGTATCTGCACAGGTACATACGTCAAAATTCGATTAGACGCTGGGGCAGATTCAAAAGTCGTAGGCCATCTGGAACAGGCGGATCGCTTTTTGGTGCTGAATGTGGAAGGCAAGTATGCTCAAATTCAAATCACAGAGGCGGGTTCATCAAGTTTGGATGCTCACAATGGGCTAAAAGGCTGGATTAACGCAGACTACATTCAATGTGCTTGTGATGAACAAACCTATTATACGGCTGAAAAGCTGGATGACGGGCAAGAAAAAGCAGAACCGATTTTAACACCTCAATCCGATACGGAGATCACACAGACAGAAGCGCCGATACGCTTGGAAAACGATTCTGAAGCCAACAGCGCAAAAGATGAGACAGGCTCAATCCTGACAACAGGGAAGGCTCAAACGTCGATTCAAATTCCGAAGGGACAGGCGTATCTTTGGCTTGCAGGGATAGGAATTCTCTTTGTATTGATTATAGCGGGCGTAAAGACGGAAAGACGACGGCTGTTCACCGTGCGAATTGAGAAGGGAAGCAAGCGATTGAAAGCGCTTCGCGAAATCAATTCCCGATATCAGTTTGATCAGGATGTTGAAGAGCAGTATGAACACTATGTTTCTTTAAGAACAAAACAGCAATACGATCAATTCAATTTTGAGCGCTATATGCGCGAGATGATGGAAACGAATTTCCAAAATCATGAAAATTTGATTCGGCGGATTCAATACAACCGAAAACGGATGCAATGGTATCAAAGCGAATTAAGCGCATTGCCGGATTATATGAGCGGTCAGGATGCGCGCAGGTGCGAAGTTCCATATTCGTTTTGCAAGCGGGTTGAAAAGAAGCTTTGCGAGGGCAATGTGCAAAATGCGGTTACATCTCCGCACTTTGTATGCATTGCGTGTTATACAAGCCCTCAAGGCAGAAACGCGTATCGAAAAGAGGCGGACTATACCTATAAAGAATTCTTTGACCTGTATAACGCGACGAAGCAGGAAATGCAATGGCGGCAGACACGGCAGGGAAACGCAGAATATGAACGGAGCAAGATGAATAGCTCGATTCGATATGATATTCTGAAAAGAGATCATTTCCGATGCGTGATTTGCGGGCGAACTGTCGAAGACGGCGTAAAACTGCACGTAGATCATATTATCCCGGTGTCAAAGGGAGGAAAAACGGAATATTCCAATTTGAGAACGCTTTGCGACGCCTGCAATCTCGGCAAACGGGATAAATACGATATAAACGGTTGGAATTAAAAACAATCATTAAGCAAGAAGCAAATTCTGCGCAAAACGCGGGCGCGGTACGACTTATTGCTTAGACGGAAAATAACCTGATAAAGAGCTCCCTCTTCGAGGGAGCTGGCACGGCGTAGCCGT
>ERZ773235.1366-NODE-1366-length-25318-cov-5.666152_pt1 | contig 25318 bp, 19 predicted proteins | sample MGYA00580522_ERZ773235 | MGnify/ENA primary metagenome ERZ773235 (study PRJEB29015, sample SAMEA2737797) | human gut metagenome | biome: human gut; feature: human-associated habitat; material: faeces | place: China | collected 2012 ...
AAAAGAAGTGGCTGAAAAAGATTGCACAGAAGTCGGACTTGCTGAAAAATCCAAATCCCCAGCGGGGGAGAAAATAGAGAACGAGAAATTGGAGGGAGTAAAGGTGCAGGAGGCAATTATAAAATTGAAACTTCTCGGTCAAATGCCAGACGCAGTGAAAGATGACCCTACAGTAGAAACCATCAACATGTATGACGAATTGCTCTCCAATGTAAAAACGCCATTGACAAGTGAAGAAGTAGGCGTATTGATTGACATTTTCCCCGAAGGTGGAATGTATGGAGTAGAGTGGGATTTGCTAAAATTGGTAGAGTCTTATTTGATAGAAGCGCCATCAAGTGAAGAGTATCGAAAATTGATTACTGCTTGTCCAAGTGAAGAATGGCGAGAAACTATGCAAGCCCGTTTAGATAATTGGGAAAACAACAAACAATAACTTGTTGGGGAGATAGCAAAGCCAGTCGAGCCAGTCAACGGTCAAGATGAACGGCGCATTTCATGCGCCGCCGTTGACAGCCCCGCCCGTCTTTGCTAATGGGCAATCAAGGCGGGAAAGCCCTAAAATGGCTTCCCGCCCATTTCTAAGAACTGATAAGTCAGATTTGCTGAAAAATCCAAATCCACAGCGGGGACGGAAGTAGAGAACAATAAATAAGAATTTACAGGAGGAAAATCAATGGAGAACTTGATTAAGTTTTTAGAAGATAAGATAACGGATAAAATGTCTGTGGAAGAAATAGTTGATGTTTTTGAGCAGATGTGCAGCACACCGCTTGAAGAAGATATGGTTTTATTTGAAACCGGAACATTTACTGCTTTTTCAAAAGAACCATTTTTTCAAATTTCATTAGTTCGACAGTTTTCAAATGATGATGAAGAGTTTTATCAAATCCATGTAGTCATCTTGTATAAGCCAACCGCTGAAAATAAAATTTTCAGCGAAACAACATGGGACGAAGATTTAGACGAAAATATATTTGACTATATCAGAAAATCAGCGTCGTTTGCTTATGCAAGAAATCATGAATACATCGAGGTAAAAATATATATGGACGAAACTTAACTTCTCATTTATCAGGGAGATAGCAAAGCCCTAAAATGGCTTCCCCGCCCATTCCAATTTTGAGAGAAAAATCTGTTTGCTTTTTGTGAGTGTGTCCACAAGTTCGGGACATTTTGTCCCGAAGTCCGGCGTGGGACGAGGGACGGGGGCTTTCATATACGCCCTGTCTGCTGATGAAACCAGTCCTGCGGTTGCGGCTCCACGCCACGCAATCACAGCCCCGTTTTCCTGCCGCTTCAAATGCCCTTGCCCTCCCCGGCGGCAATGGCATTTTTACGGCAACGCCGACAGAGCGTATAACACACTACACTTTGCAAGCAAAGTCGTGTGCCAAGGGGCAAGCCCCTTTGGAAACCCCTGACAACAAAACAGGCTGAATATCTCGCACTTTCCCGGTGCTTGATACTCAGCCTTTATTTGTTGTCAGCAGCCCCCGTTTCGTGGTCTGCGTGTAGTTCCTTGTAAACTGACCTAAACTTCGTCCTATACACCCCCAGCAGGCTTTCGTTCCAGCAGTTGATTTCCGGAAAACCACGTATTTTCTTACATTTTCTTATGAATTTCCCAATGAATTCCCCCCTTGCCCTGTGAAACCCTTTGTATTATAATTACAAAATGGGGATTGTATGACCTTACACAAAGAAAGGAACCAAATACATGATTAGAATAGGAATGTTGACCAGCGGCGGCGACTGCCAGAGCCTTAATGCAGCGATGAGAGGAGTTGCGAAAGCACTCTACAGCGCACGTAAGGATGTTAAGATTATTGGATTTGAAGATGGATATAAGGGCCTTATTTATGGCAAATACCGTGAGATGAGTGACAGTGATTTTTCGGGAATACTCACGGAAGGCGGAACCATTCTCGGAAGTTCCAGACAGCCGTTCAAACTTATGCGTGTGCTGGATGAGAACGGACTGGATAAAGTTAAGGCTATGAAAGATAATTATGCGAAGCTTAAGCTTGACTGCCTTGTAATTCTCGGTGGCAACGGAACACAGAAGACAGCGAATCTTCTCAGGGAAGAAGGACTTAATATCGTGTCGCTTCCTAAGACGATAGATAACGATTTATGGGGAACCGATATTACATTCGGTTTTCAGAGTGCTGTTGATGTCGCTACGAATGCGATTGATTGTATTCATACCACGGCATCTTCACATGGCAGGGTATTCATCGTGGAAGTTATGGGTCATAAGGTCGGATGGATCACATTGCATGCCGGAATTGCCGGTGGTGCTGATATAATACTTATTCCGGAGATTCCTTACGATATTGATAAGGTTGTAAAGAAGCTCGAAGAAAGGAATAAGAAAGGCAAGAATTTCTCAATTCTCGCAGTTGCTGAGGGTGCGATATCTAAAGAAGATGCGGCACTCCCGAAGAAAGAACTTAAGAAGAAACTGGCACAGAATCCTTATCCGTCAGTATCTTATAAGATAGGCAAAGAAATCGAAGAAAGACTTGGACAGGAAGTCAGAATTACTGTTCCGGGTCATACACAGAGAGGCGGAAGCCCGTGTCCGTATGACAGAGTGCTTTCGACAATGTTTGGCGCAGAGGCTGCCAGACTTATTCTTAATAAAGAATTTGGCAAGATGGTTGCCATGAAGAATAATGAGATTACTTCCGTGCCGCTCGAGGAGATTGCGGGCAAGCTTAAGACTATAGATCCGGAGTGCGCTATTATAAGAGATGCTAAGGTTCTCGGAATAGGATTCGGAGATTAGACAGGAGACGGAACGTGTCATATACAGCATTATACAGGAAATGGCGGCCGAACACCTTTGAGGATGTGAAGGGCCAGGACCATATAGTTAGAACATTAACCAACCAGATAGAGACGGACAGAGTCGGGCATGCGTATCTGTTTTGCGGAACGCGTGGAACCGGTAAGACGACCGTTGCCAAGATTCTTGCGAGAGCTGTTAATTGCGAACATCCGGTGAACGGAAGTCCGTGCGGCGAGTGCGAGGTATGTAAAGCGATTGCGAACGGATCGTCATTGAATGTTATAGAGATAGATGCGGCAAGTAATAACGGCGTGGACAATATCAGGCAGATACGCGAGGAAGTCTCGTACAGGCCGACTGAAGGCCGTTATAAAGTCTATATAATCGACGAGGTTCATATGCTTTCGATAGGAGCTTTTAATGCTCTTTTGAAGACACTTGAGGAACCGCCCGAGTATGTTATTTTTATACTGGCCACAACAGAATCGCATAAGATACCTGTGACCATAATGTCCAGATGCCAGCGGTATGATTTTAAGCGTATATCGGTTGAAGTTATCACTGACAGGCTTAAAGAGCTTACGGCGGCAGAGCACGTTGATGTTGAAGAACGTGCACTTGAATATATTGCCAAGATGGCCGATGGGGCGATGCGTGACGCATTAAGTCTTCTGGATCAGTGCGTGGCATTTTATACCAATGGAACGCTCCGGTATGAGGATGTGTTGGAAGTCCTTGGAGCGGTGGACACAGAGGTGTTCTCGGATATGCTCCGTATGATAATTAACGGCGACATAACCGGAGTCATTAAAGAGTTAGATGAACTTATACTTGCCGGAAGGGATCTGTCACAGTTTGTATCAGACTTTACATGGTATATCCGTAATCTGCTTATGCTTAAGACATCGCCTGAATCAGAGAGCATGATAGATATGTCGGCGGAGAATATGGCGCGCCTTAAGGAAGAAGCATTTATGCTGGACGGCAGCGAAATGATAAGATATATAAGGATACTTTCGGAACTTACGCAGTCGATTAAGTTCGCAGGGCAGAAGAGGGTGCAGGTTGAGGTGGCACTTATCAAGCTTGCCAGACCGCAGATGGAGACTGATACTGAATCTCTTGCGGAGCGTATCGGAAGACTTGAGGAACTGGTTAAAGAGAAAGAAGATCTCATTGCACTTAATGCGATAAGACCGGAGATACCTGTGGGAAGTGTGGCCGTACCGCAGATATCGGCACCTCCGGCATCCAAGAGTATCAGGAAAGAGATCAAGGCGCTTCCGGAAGATCTTCGGAAGGTTGCCGAGAACTGGCGCGGAATTATAGGCCAGTCGGAGAATGTATATGCTAATTTTCTTAAGGAAACCAGAATAACGGTTGACGGTGATAAGCTTGTACTTGTCACGGAGAATGCGTTTGTACATGACTTTTTAAGCAAAGATAAATCAATGGATGCACTTAAAGGTGTAATAGAAAATACAATAGGCAAAGCGGTCGATATAGAAATACGGCTGCTTGAACAGGGAACGTCATTTGAAGATTCGTTTACAGATGTAGAAGAATACGTTAAAATGAATATATCAATAGAAGATTAAAGGAGACTAACAATGGCAAAACGTGGTGGTTTTCCCGGCGGAGGAATGCCGGGTAATATGAATAATCTGATGAAGCAGGCACAGAGAATGCAGAGACAGATGGAGGAATCCCAGAAAGAACTTGAGGAGAAGGAATTTACGGCAGCAGCCGGCGGCGGTGCCGTAGAGGTTACCATTACCGGTAAGAAAGAAGTTACCAAGGTTAAACTTTCTCCGGAAGTAGTTGATCCTGATGACATAGAGATGTTAGAAGATCTTATTGTTGCGGCTACCAACGAGGCAATAAGACAGGTTGAGGACAGCACACAGGAGTCCATGGCTAAGATTACGGGAGGACTCGGAGGAGGATTTCCTTTCTGATGGATTATTACGGAAAGCAGATAAGCAGGTTAATTGAAGAATTGGCAGGACTTCCGGGCGTTGGCGCCAAGACGGCGCAGCGCCTTGCTTTTCATATAATCAATATGCCAAAGGAGCGCGCACAAGGACTCGCGCAGGCAATAGTCGATGCCAAGAACAATGTACATTATTGTAAGGTATGCCAGACACTTACGGACAGTGATGAGTGTCCTATCTGCCGGGATATGGAACGGAACCATAAGGAGATTATGGTTGTTGAAAATACAAGGGATCTTGCGGCATACGAGAAGACTGGCAAGTATACCGGAGTGTATCATGTATTACACGGAGCAATCTCGCCGATGCTTGGAATAGGTCCGAACGATATTAAGATCAAAGAACTTCTTATAAGACTTCAGGGAGATGTTGATGAGGTTATAATAGCCACGAATTCAAGCCTTGAGGGAGAAGCGACGGCGATGTATCTTTCCAAATTGATCAAACCGACGGGAATAAAGGTTACAAGAATAGCGAGCGGAGTTCCGGTCGGAGGAGACCTTGAATATATAGATGAAGTTACGCTTCTACGCGCGCTTGACGGGCGTACGGAGCTTTAGTATACGGAGGCACTTATGCCGCAGGAGCATATTTTAGTCAATGACATAATTGCAGACCACAAAGAGCGCATGCTCAACCTTAGAAAGTATTATCCTTTTTTCAAATTGTCTGAGGTGTCCTTTTCATGGTTTAAGGACGGTATTTATGACAATCTTGATATGGGATATATTCTTATGGCTGTCCTGCGCTTTTTTATTGAGGAAAATAACTTTAAAGAACGCGATGTTACATATCAGATGTATTATGATTTTATGAGCGCATGCATCAGACGTGATTTTGCCGTTACGCTCACACCGGAGGATAATAAGGTTCTGGTGGATTATATATTCGACAAACTCAAGAATGACGGAAGACCGTTTATGTTTGAGTATTATGACCCGGTTGACCGGGTACGCAGGGTATCGAGGGTGAAGCTGCTTGAGAGCAGAATACAGGATGGAACGGTATGGTATTCGATAAGTCCGGACGGAATAGAATTTTATCTTGAAACCAAGGAAATCAAGGATGAGAGCCGCATTAACGTAGAGCAGCTTCTTCTCGAGAAAATGATTGAGTCCGAAGATTTCAAGGGCGGAACAGAAGTCGTTAAGAGGATTAACGAGGAAGTGGAACGGTTGAAATTACGCCGCAATAAAGTGCTTGATATTCTCTCGGAGGATGTATTTGCCGGAGTTGATGCGTATGAGAATTTTTTTGATACGGGAATAAGATGGTTCGCGGACGAACAGAAATTGTTTGCCAAGAACAGGGAATTGATTGAATCGGCAATGAGCCGGTTTGGCGATGCGGACGATAGCCGTTCTTCAAAAGCTGCGGAACAGATATACAGACTTGATACGGAACTCAAAATAGCGATGAATAATCACAGTGAACTTCTTAAAGCCTGTACGGAGCTTGGAATCAGGACTGATGAAATCGTGAGAAAAGCAAAGCTCGGCCGGTTAAGAAGCCGGTTTGATTTCAAAGGCGCACTTGATATTATGATTAAGAAGGACATGCCGCAGGCACTTGAATATGTGGTAAAACCGTTTCTTGGACTGAATATACATAAGACTTTTGATCTGGTCAAGGTCGAAGATATTCTCAGTTACAGGCCGTATGAGGCAGAGACACCTGAGCAGATAGAAGAAGAGACGGCGGCAGAGATTGTATTTGAGGATGAACTTGAGGATGAACGATTCAGGCGGAATGCGGGTGCACTTATGCATGTGCTTCTGGAGATGCTCACGAAGAATGATGAGTTTACATTGGGTGAATACAATGACGCAGTTATGAACATTTTTGGCAGTGAAGTCTTCAAAAATGGGGATTATTATGCTTTTCTCGTACATCTTTGCGGGAAAAAAGATTATTTTATGCAGGCCGGCGAGAATACCGGAGAAACTTTTCTTGATGAAATCATTGCAGGGCTTATGGACAGGGAGGAGTTCCTTAAATACAGCGGAATACATTTTATACTTGAACTGGCGGATGGTAATTTGCACGAAATCATTCCTTATACGGGAATGAGCATTACTGATTTTACGATAAAAAGGATTTGACAGAGAGGCAGGGCAATATGGAAAACAGAAATCTTGAAAAGGCACTTGATATTGTGACCGCGCTTTTTATGGGCGAGGATGTGAAAGCCGGCGGCGCGAATGCGATGCTGTATGATGAGTATAGCCATAACAGCGAGGTATATGACTGTGTTGTACAGATTTTAAAGAGATTTGACATTAATCTGTATGAATATAACGATTCACTTTTCATAAGCGCCGGTGCGGACAACAGAGTATTCGGTTATTCCAACGAGGAATTGAAGAAAATAATGGGACTCAGACTCAATAAAGAACTTTTTTTGGTATACTTTATAATATATACGATTATAATCAGATTTTACAAAGATTCCATGACAGGAACATTTCTGGAATATATCAGGCAGGAAGATGTTGTGAAGGCTGTGAGTGCATCTCTCGGAGGAATGATAGATCACTCATCCGGAATCGTGATGGATGAGGCGGAAGAAAAATCGTTCAAGGCGGTTGCACTTGTGTGGGACGAACTCCCGGATGTAAGTGTTGAAGACAAGGGCGGACAGAGGGCAGCAAAGAATTCGCGCATGGGATATGTGAAGCTGACATTTAATTTTCTGATTACGCAGAATCTGTTTATAGAATCGGGAGAATTATATTATCCTACTCCGAGATTCAAGGCAATCGCCGAGAAATATTTTGAGGAAAACAGAGGACGGCTTCATGAGATTTTGTCGTCGGATAAGGAGGAAGATACAGATGCCGCAGATTAACAGAATCAGGGTAAACAATGTAAAATATAATTTCGGTACACAGTTTTATGATGATTTTATGATGCGTTTCTCATGCAGAAACAGTATATATGACCTTGCAAATGGTGGTGGCAAGAGCGTGCTTATGCTTTTGCTGCTGCAGAATCTGATACCTAACTGCACGCTTGATGACAAACAGCCGGTCGAGAAACTTTTCAGGACACCGGGTGTTAATACGGTAATTCATTCATTGATAGAATGGAAACTGGATGCGTGCGATGTAAGGGATGGTTACCGCTATATGACAACAGGTTTCTGCGCGCGTAAAGGTAAGGATAATTCCGAAGATTCACAAAGGGAGCTCGCGAGCATTGAGTATTTTAACTATTGTATTTTCTATAAGGAATTCGGTGACAACGATATTAAGAACCTGCCGCTTTCAAACGGAAGTGAACGTGTGACATACAATGGACTTAAGGCATATCTGCGCGACCTCGAAAAACATGATTATGGGGTTGAGGTGCACATTTTTGAACGAAAGGGAGATTATCAGAATTTTATAAGTAATTATGGACTTCATGAGAGCCAGTGGGAGATTATCCGCGGAATTAATAAGACGGAGGGACATGTCCGGACTTATTTTGAAAACAGTTATAAAACCACAAGGAAAGTTGTTGAGGATCTTCTCATTGAGGAGATAATCGAGAAATCCTATAATAACAGAATCCGCAACGGTGAGGCAGATGATGACGAAATGGCCAGGACACTTCTTGACATCAAGGACAAACTCATTGAACTGGCAAAGCGACGTGGCGAAATTGCCGGATATGACAGACAGATGGAACTGTTGGATGAATTTGCGGACGGACTTGGGACAATTGGAGAATTGTATGACAGGAAAGAGCGCACAGCGGACGGACTTGTCGGATGTCTTATGGCATGCCGGAGAGAGCTTGCGGGAAAGAAAGAGCAGCTGGAGAATCTTGAAAACACATACGCATCGCTGGATGAGGAATATGATGTGGCATCCGCCGGTGCAGCCCGTGCGGAGATAGAGGAAGAGTATAACGAACTGAATGAATTGAACAGTCTTATAGAGGAGACGATAGCGGCAAGAAATGCGATTTCAGACCGCAGTGCCGGTTTTAAAGAGCAGATAAGGCTTAATGATATTGCTGTGGAGTACAGGGATTATATTGATGCGGGCACAGAGTATGATAAATTAAAAGAATTGATTGCCAACCGAAGCAAAGATGATGAAGAGATAATTGAGTCCATGCACCGGCTGGCTGCTTTGAAATACAGATTTTATACCGAAAAAAGAGCATTAAATCTGGAGGGTCTTAACCGGGCAGAGGAAACGGCAGCTGACATTAAATCCGAATATGAGGCAGAGAAGGAGAAGGTGCGCGCTCTTTTTGCGGGAATGAGCAGCGAAAAGGGAATATATGATGAGGTCAACTCAATCTGCCTTTCCAAAGAAAGCAGCCTGATGGCAGGCCTTAAGGAGTGTTCGCTTATAGTTGCGGATGCGCTCGGCCAGGCATATGAAGATAACGGAAATGATATTGATAAGAGCCGGGAAAATATCGCGTCACTTGACGAAAATACCGCTAAGTGTGCCGGAATTATACGCGATAATGAGAAGAAAGCAGCTGTTGCACAGAACAGATATGAACGGATGAAGGCGGATTATGACAAAGCGGCGACGCGTTATGAAGCTGCCGTAAAGAGAACCGGACATATATCAACATTGTGTAATATATATAATTGCAGCCGTGATGCGTTGATACACACGATGCATCAGATATATGACAGCACATTAAAACAGCAGATAGAGAAGGAAAATGAAATTAACAGTCTTCAGACATATCTTGGCAATATCAAAGAGCATAAAGTGCCTGATTATGACAGCAGATTTGAAGCGGTTCTCGATTACCTCAGGGGTCGTTACGGAAATGCTGTCCGTGCGGGACGTGATGCCGGCGTGGATATGATAAGGGAATATCCATATCTGCCTTATGTGATCGTTGCCGGTGATGCGTATGATGCGATAGCGGCGGATAAGGTTATTTATTCGATGAACACCGGAACATATATGGTTCCGATCATCAGAAACGAAATGGATTTCCCGGATGCAGGCAGTATGAATGCCGCATATAAGAGAATGGATTTTCTGTGGGATGAAGCGGCACTTGCAGCCGAGACAGATAATGTATCGGAGGAATTAAAGACGGCAAAAGAGAGTCTTGTGAGCATCCGCGATAAGGCCGAGGTTATAAGAGATGATATCGTGACCGCAAGAACTGTTTTAGAGGATGAACCGGCGGAAATAATCAAATCGGAGCTTGGTCAGATCGAAGAAGATATGGCACAGCTGCAGGATGAAATCGAGCTGTGTAACAGGACAATATCTAACGAAACTGTGAGAAATGAGGCTTTGAAGAAGGCTCTTGCAGCTGAAAAAGAACATCTTGATGAATGTATGGCACGCAGAAAGATGCTGGAGGATAATCTTGCGATTTATGCCGAACTTATCGGGCTGCGTGAGCGCAGAAAGAAAGTCCGTGCTGAGATGGATAAGGCCAGGGAGGAATACGATATTGCTGCCCGGAACGAGGAAAATCTTTCTGTGAAACTTGAAAATGCGGTCAATAACCGTGACAGGATAAGGGCTGATATTGATAGGGAAGATGAAGTCTATAATAGCATTTACAGACCGTATTACCGTGAAAATGATGATGCCGCCAACTCTGAGGGTATGCTTGAAGAGGCAGTCGATGCCAGGTTTACGGCTTTGCAGGAGCTTATAACCGGCCGCAACGGTGATATAGAGGATAAGACAAGGCTTATGAATAACTGCCGCGCGGCAATGGATAAATCTGAGAGGAGCATAAAACGCAACGGTATGTCGCTTGAGGATGCCAAAGAGAATCTTGAAAAGGGACTGCTTATAATACGCGACGAGGCATATATTGAGAACCTGCGTCGTGAAATTAACGATTCAGACCGCAAAGCGGCTGCCAAAGATTCAGAAATAGATGCACAGTCAGCTTCCAGAAACAGAATTGAAGGAAGCATTGAGCATGCGCGCAGGGTGTATGAGGAGAAATACGGCACGTTTGAACGCATGAGCGATGATAATCCGAAGGAGAGCATAGCTGTGTTCAGACATAAGATGTCTGAAATTACATCAAGACGGAGTGATATTAAATCGCAGATAAGACAGCTTGAAAATGATAACAGGGATGCGATGGTCATGGAACGCGACCTGGAAAGGATTGTCACCAATGCAGGACTTTCCGGACGTGAAACGGCCAATGAAATACTGACTGCGGATGTGTCTTCATATGATGAATTACGTAAAGAATATAACCGTGTTCTCAAAGAGGAAGACAGACTCAAAACAGATTTTTATAACAGAAAACAGAAACTTATAACTTCACTGGAGGACCTTAAGGCATATGAGCTTGCGCAGGAAATCATGGCATCGGTTGAGCTTCCGCAATGCGTGGCAGATGTGACGGCAATGGTGGATGGACTTAAGCAGACCAATGAATGCATAGCGCTTGAACGTGACAGAATTGACAAAAGTCTTGGTGAGATGGAACATATTAAGGACAGGTTTGAGGACAGATGTATACAGATATGCAGCAATATCAGAACCGAACTTGACAGACTTCCTAAGTTATCACGTATTACATTGGATGATGAGGTTATACCAATAATCACATTATCGGTTCCGTATATCAGGGAAGATATGTATAAGGACAGAATGTCAGTATATATCAATGAGACGGTGTCGGCGGCAGAAACCTTCCATTCTCCGGAAGACAAACTCAAATACATCAAGGGACGGCTTTCATGGAAGCGGTTGTTCTCAGTCGTAGTCCAGGATATGAACAGTATTAAACTCTCGCTTTACAAGAGGGAACATATAAAGGATCAGAGCCGTTATCTCAGGTACGAGGAGGCGGTCGGAAGTACCGGCCAGTCGCAGGGTATATACATACAGTTCCTTATAGCGATTATCAATTATATTGCGTGTCTGAATTCAGCCAATAAGGATTCACAGATAACCGGTAATACTATTTTCATAGATAACCCATTCGGTGCGGCGAAGGATGTGTATATCTGGGAACCGATTTTCGGTATGCTTAAGACCAACCATGTCCAGCTGATCGTTCCGGCAAGAGGCGCCACACCGGCAATTACCAGAATGTTTGATGTGAATTACATTCTCGGACAGAAACTTGTGGCAGGCAGACAACAGACAGTTGTTGTCGATTACAGAAGTCAGGTTAAAGCCGATGAGATGGAATATGTGCAGCTTGATTATGAACAGTCCACAATCGAGGATTTTTTTAACACATGATTTTTGACATTGATATGCCGCTGTGATACAATAAATTATTAGAGAAAATTCCGTTTTACAGAATGAGAGGTAATTGGTGTGGACCGAGTTGAATTTGGAATTAAACTTGAACAGATAAATAAATTACGTGACAAGGGCGATTATGAGGCAGCGGCCAAGGTCGTTGAAACAATCGAATGGCGTAAGGTCAAGAAATGGTCAGAACTTGCCATTGCCGAGGACGTTTATGAGAGAGCCGGAAGGCTTAAGGATGCACGCAATATCTGTGTGTATGCTTATAACAGAAATCTCGGTGGCAAGAGGCTTATATATAAGCTCACGGAGATATCAATTGCGATAGATGATCTTGATGAAGCCGATGATTTGTATAACGAATTCGTAGAGGCAGCGCCGAGGGATACGGAAAAATATATCCTTATGTATAAGCTTAACAAGGCACGCAAGGTGCCGGTTGAACGTCTTATAGAGATTCTTGAAGAGTACAAACAGAGTGAACTTGACGAACAATATGAATATGAACTTGCCGAACTATATGCTCAGGCGGGGAGAATTGAAGAATGTGTGCGTGAATGTGATGATTTGATTCTCTGGTTCAATGAAGGAGAATATGTTGAGAAGGCATTGAGGCTTAAGAACCGCTATGCCAAGCTTACCAAATCACAGCAGGCCAAGCTTGATATGATGGAAGAATACCGCGCGGCAGGTATGGAATACAGCACGGTTATGCCGGAATATGACAGCGAACCTGACATTGAACATGAGGAAGTTAAGGAACCTGAACCGCAGGAAGAATATAAGGTACAGGAAAAAGATTATTCTATATATGATACTCAGAACATACAGGCACAGCTTGCCGAAAGCATGGCGAAGATTCTCGGTGGAATAAACGGTCCGGGAGAAGAGGCGGCTGAGCCGGAAATAACCGAACCGGCCGGAATTGAAGAACCGTCGGAGACCACTGAATTCGTGGAACCGGAGGAAGACACATGGGAAGAGCCGGAAGAAGCCGAAGAGCCCGAAGAACAGCCGGAGGCGGAGAAAGAACCGGAAGAAGCCGAAGAACAGCCGGAAGTAGAGAAAGAGTCTGAGCCGGACAGTATTGAAGATAAGTATAAAGATATATATGAGGGCATAGACGAACCGACCAAGGAAATCCGGATTAATACGCATCATTGGAACAGATACAGAAGCGTTATGGAAGATGACACTAAAGAACCGATGACAGCAGATGTTCCGTTGCCTGAGGGAGCGCTTCCTAAATATATCGTTGAGAAGAGTGAGATGGAGGGCGAGGCCGGTACCAATCCTGAATTCATTATAGAAGATTTTGAGACGATCATAGAGAAGCAGGAAGAACCGGTGGAAGAAGAGAGCGTCGCAGAGGCAGCTGAACCTGAAGAAGATGATGAGTACATGGTCAGACTGGTCACCGAAGATGACGAACCGCAGGAGGAACCGGAAACTGATGAGACAGAGCCGGAAGAGTCAGTGGAAGAAGCTGTGAAAAAAGCAGTTTCGGAACCTGCAGAGCCGGAGGAAAGCGAAGTAATAGACGGTCAGATGGACATAATGCAGTGGATGGAATCCATGCAGGATACAGTCGGAGAAGATACATTGGAAACTGATACAGAAACCGAAACAGAGGATGTACCTGAAGCCGATATAGAAACCGAAGCTGCAGAGTCAGATAAAATATCCGATGATGAGCAGTTGATTGATGATGCAGCGGAAGATGCCATTAATGATATTGCAGCCAGGCTTATGGCCGAAGTCAGGGAAGAACTGGATGCCAGAGCCGGTGAAGAAGCACCGACAATGATTGCCGAAGAAGAGTACATTGATGATGAAGCTGACGATGCCGGAGAAATAATGGCTGATGATGAGGCAGAAGAAGAATTTTCAGAAGAAGAGATTGCCGCATATGAGGAAGAACACAGTGCGGTTGAGGATGAGATAACGGCTGCGGTTGAGGATGAGATAACGGCTGTGGTTGAAGAAGATAACGACAATGACTATGTCCTTAAGCCTTCGGAACGCCGCTATCTGCAGAAATATCTCTTCATCAACGGAATGGAAGAGACAGCTGCCGAGATTATCAATAATAAGAAACGTGAAGTCCCGGACGGAACCTCTGCACACGGTAATATTGCCGTAGTCGGAAGGGCCAAGACCGATAAAACGGATTTTGCAATCGATTTATTCAAGGCACTGCACTCGGAGGACAACAATAAGAAACTACGCATAGCCAAGACCAATGCGGCGGCTATAAACAGTAAGAGTATATTGGCATCTGCGGATAAGCTTAAGGGAATCACTCTTATCATAGAAAATGCGGGACAGCTTACCAAAGAATCAGCCAGGGAACTTGCACAGGTAATGGAAGGCGATACAGAATCAATGCTTGTAATCATAACAGGTGAGGATTATTCGATTAACCGTGTTTTTGCAGAGGTTCCGGATCTTTCGAGAATGTTTGATTATCGTGTTGAGGTCAGAAGATATTCGGTAAACGAACTTGTGGCAGCAGCTAAGGACTATGCGCGTGAAAAAGGTTATATTATAGGTGAGAAAGCATTACTTAAATTATACCTTCTTGCAGGAGGCGTTGATACCGGAGATGCTACCAAAGCAGTTGAAAGTATCAGAGAGATTGTGGATGATGCGATTGAACGCGGCAGCCGCAAGGGAAAACGCCGGACATCCAGGAAAAACGGCGGGTTGATTATACTTAAAGACAAAGATTTTATATCGTGACGAAGAGGCAGAAGGATGCTTGAAGAATTGAAAGAAAAAGTTCTTGATGCGAATCTTGAACTTGTAAGACAGGGACTTGTAATTTATACATGGGGCAATGTGAGCGGGATTGACCGTGACAGTAAGCTTGTTGTAATTAAGCCGAGCGGCGTTGATTATGACGGAATGAAAGCTTCGGATATGGTGGTTGTCGACCTTGACGGTAATGTTGTGGAAGGAAGTTACAGACCATCTTCGGATACGCCGACGCATGTGGAATTATATAAGCACTTTAAGGATATAGGTGCGGTGGTTCATACACATTCACATTGGGCAGTTTCATTTGCGCAGGCAGGAATGCCTATTACGGCATTCGGAACAACCCATGCAGATTATTTTTACAATGATATAATCTGTACAAGAGCATTGACCAAAGACGAAGTGGAAAGTGATTATGAGACCAATACAGGTAAAGTAATCATCGAGGCGATAGACGGAACGGATGTTATGGCTACACCGGGAATACTTGTCCGTAACCATGGACCGTTTGTGTGGGGCAAGGACCCTGCCAATGCGGTATACAATGCGACTGTGATGGAACATGTTGCAGAAATGGCATATAATACAATGATGCTGGACCCGAGAGTGCAGAGAGTTCCGCAGTATCTTCTGGACAAGCATTATAACCGTAAACACGGAGCCAATGCATACTATGGACAGGATAACAGATAGACAGTAAATAACCGCGGTACTTGTGATATGTACCGCGGTTTTATTCTGTAATTATTTATCTAAATCCGATGTGCAGCACGGACATTTAACAGCTTTGATGTTAATTTCCGACATGCAGTAAGGACAGATCTTTGTAGTCGGCTCAGCCGGCTTTTCTTCTTTCTTCTTAATATTTCTGAAGGCATTGATTGTCTTGACTACAATGAAAAGACAGAGTGCCGTGATGAAGAAAGTGATGATTGCATTGATGAAATTACCGAAATTAAATCCCGGTCCGATGTCATTAAATGCGGAAAAACCACCTTCCGGAATCAGAAAACCGAGTATAGGTGTGAATATGTCGCTGACAAGTGATGACACAATGGCTGTGAAGGCAGAACCAATAATCATACCTACGGCAAGATCGATTACGTTTCCCTTGGATATAAATTCCTTGAATTCGTTAAGTATTTTTTTCATGTGTACCTCCTGCGTGTGTATCGTCCGCATCTGTAGTATTGCGCGGAACAATGTAAGCTCTGACTTTAATTATCCTGTTTTTGTCACATTTCTCGACTATAAACTTAAGCCCGTCAAGGTCGACTTCGTCGCCTTCCTGCGGCAGCCGTTCAAGGTGTTTGACAATGAGACCTCCGATTGAATCATAATATTCTGAAGCATCCTCGTCCTTAGGAAGTTCAAAGATGTCATCAATATCGTTAAGTTTGGCAGAACCTGATAAAAGGTACTCAGTATCATTAACTTTGACAATGTCATCTTCTTCATCATAGTCATACTCATCACGTATTTCACCGACAATTTCCTCAAGAAGATCTTCAAGTGTAATCATTCCGACGGTGGAACCATATTCATCAACGACTATGGTAAAATTGTTGGAGGTCTTACGCATCTCGGTCATAAGTTCCGAAATATCCTTGAATTCGTATGTATAATATGGTTTACGAAGAATATTGCGGACATTGAATTCGGTTTCCTTGTCACAGAGAAGAAGGTCCTTAACATTAATAATACCTATCACGTTATCGACATTATCCTCATATACCGGAAGACGGGTGTATTTATCCTCGCGGAACACCTCGACAATCTCTTCGTAGGTACTGTTTACGGAGATACATGTCATATCAATGCGGGGTATCATTACGTCCTTGGCCTGGGAATCCCCGAAATCAAACACGTTGCTTATCATGGCATGTTCGTCATTCTCGATAACGCCTTCTTCGTGGCTTACATTGACGAGAGTACGAAGTTCATCCTCGGTTATGGAAGCCTGGTTCTTGTCAGACTTAAATCCGAGTATAAAAAGAAACGCCGATGAGACCTTGTTCAATATAAAAATTACCGGTGTAAACACTATCATAAGCAGCCAGATTATGCTGCTGTATACCGGCGCAATTTTATCCGCATTGGCGGTTGCGATGGTCTTTGGCGTTATCTCACCGAAGATGAGAACCACGACCGTCATGATTCCGGTTGCAATGCTGACGGCGGAATTGCCGAAAAGCGACTGTGCAACCATCGTCGCAAGCGCTGAAGCTGAAATGTTTACAAGGTTGTTGCCGATAAGAACGGCGCTGAGCATTTTGGCGGAATTCTCACGAATCTTGAGAACTCTGGCAGCTCTTTTGTTACCGTCGTCTGCGAGTGAACGCATACGAATGAGATTAACCGAGACAAATGATGTCTCAGCAGATGAAAAAAATGATGACAGAGCAATAAGCACTACAAGTGCTACTATCTGTATCGCGACACTGGGGTCCAAAGTATCAACTCCTTTAAATTTTTTTATGTATATGATAATAACATTTATATATGAATAATTCAACAAATTTATTGGATAACGATGTAAAATTGTGCTATACTAAAATATCCGAATGCTTAAGGAGAGACAGAATATGTATATAATAGCGGGACTCGGTAATCCTGAGTCCAAATACGATAAAACGAGACATAATATAGGTTTCAGGCTGATAGATGAACTGGCGGTCAGAAACGGGATAACATTCAGCGACAGGAAACATAACGGACTTGTTGGTAAGGGCATTATAAGCGGAGAGAAAGTAATTTTACTCAAGCCGCTCACATACATGAACCTCAGCGGTGAATGTGTAGGTCCAGCAGCAGATTATTATAAAGTAGAGCCTGAGAATGTAATCATTCTCTTCGACGACATCAGTCTTGATGTCGGCAGAATCAGAATCCGCAAGAAAGGCAGTGCCGGTGGGCATAACGGAATTAAAAGCATTATTGCGCACCTTGGAAGTGAGAACTTTCCGCGTCTTAAATTTGGTGTCGGGGATAAGCCGAAGGAAATGGACCTTGCCGATTATGTTCTCGGAAGATTTTCGTCCCAGGATGAGGCTACGGTATCCGAAGGAATTAAAAGGGCGTGCGAGGCGGTTGAATGCATGATTGGTGAAGGATGCGATGCAGCCATGAACAAATATAACGGGTAGGAATTATGAATGTATTGGAACTGCCGGTCCACGAACTGGCATACTATGATAATATAATATACGACCTGAAGAAAACAGGCAGGGTGCCGGTGGCTTTTGGATGCGTTGAGCAGCAGAAGCCGCACTTTATTTATGGAGTAGGTAAGGAGTTTAAGTACAGACTCATTGTGACCTATAATGAAATAAGGGCAAGGCAGATTTACGAGGATTACCGTGCAATGGACCGTAATACGGTATATTATCCGGCGAGGGATTTTATTTTCTATAGTGCGGACATACACGGAAACCAGCTTGCGAAGGAACGTCTTGAAGCAGTTCACAGACTTTCGGAAGAACCGTCCTTGACGGTAGTGACGACAATTGACGGCTGTATGGATAAACTTATGCCTTTGCAGGTATATGAGCGGTACACGATAAAAATAGTGGCAGATGATGACATTGATGTGGACGAACTTGCAGAGAAACTTTCGCTTATGGGATATGAACGCTGTGCCCAGGTTGAATTTGGCGGACAGTTTGCAATCAGAGGCGGAATAATTGATGTATATCCGCTCACGGCAGAGAATCCGTACAGAATAGAACTCTGGGATACACAGGTGGACTCCATAAGAAGTTTCGATGCCGAAAGCCAGCGCTCGATTGAGAATGTCGAAGATGTGACAATTTTTCCGGCAATAGAACTTATTCCGGATGATAACATGGCGGATGCGATGGAAAGCCTTGAAAAAGAGACAAAAGAGTATGCCGCACGGCTTGAGAAGGATAACAGACTGGCGGAAGCAGCACAGATTAAGAAGAATTTTGAGCAGCTTAAGGAGAAACTTTTTGTCCTTAAAGATTACACCGGATGTGACAGTTATATAAATTCATTTGTTAAGACGGGTGTTTCATTAATTGATTATTTTGACCGGCAGAGTACACTTATTGTACTGGATGAGCCGAACCGGATTGATGAGAAAATGCGTGTATCAACAAAGGAATTCAGTGAAAGCATGTCTCACAGGCTGGAGAAGGGAAATATCCTTCCGTCACAGACGGATGTGCTTTTCGGAGAGGGCGAAATTTACGCCAAAATAGGTGCAAGATATGCGATGGCGGTTGCGACACTTGACTGCAGGCTCCCGTTTCTGCAGGTATCGGGACATTATAATATCAACTCCAAAAGTATCGCATCATATAACAATTCTTTTGAAACATTAATATCCGATATCAATTCATGGAAAAAGCAGAAATATCGCATTATTCTTATGTCATCATCAAGAACCAGAGCACAGAGACTCGCGTCGGACTTAAGGGATAACGGCGTGACAGCCATATATTCCGATAGCGCAGACAGAGAACCTGTCGAAGGCGAGGTTATGACACTTGGAGGCAGATTAAGACGCGGATATGAATATCCGGATCTTAGATTTGTTGCCGTTGCGGAGGACGATATTTTCGGTACATCCAGGAAAGAGCGGAAGAAAACCAGAAATACCCAGGGAACACCGATTTCGGGATTTGCGCAGCTGAACATAGGTGATTATGTAGTGCATGAAAATCACGGACTTGGAATTTATCGTGGTATTGAGAAAATTGAGGTCGACAAGGTCGAGAAAGATTACATTAAGATAGAGTATGCCGGCGGCGGTAATTTGTACATTCTGGCAACACAGCTGGATATGATACAGAAATATGCCGATGCCGAAGCTAAGAAACCAAAGCTTAATAAGCTTGGAACCGCTGAGTGGACCAGAACCAAATCCCGTGTCAAGACGGCTGTAAGGCAGGTGGCAGATGAACTGGTGAAACTTTATGCGATAAGACAGCAGAAGGAAGGATACCAATTCAGTCCGGATACACCGTGGCAGAGGGAGTTTGAAGAACTTTTTCCGTATGAGGAGACGGCCGATCAGCTTGGTGCGATAGAAGATACCAAAAAAGACATGGAAAGCCGCAAGATAATGGACAGACTTATCTGCGGGGACGTCGGGTATGGCAAAACGGAGATTGCAATGAGGGCTGCGTTTAAAGCTGTGCAGGATAACAAACAGGTGGCATATCTTGTGCCTACGACCATCCTTGCCAAGCAGCATTTTACCGGTTTTGACCAGAGAATGAAGGATTTCGGCGTCAATGTTAAAATGTTGTCCCGTTTCTGCACACCGAAAGAAATCAGGGAAACTATTGAAGGCCTTAAAAAAGGTCTTGTTGACGTTGTGGTCGGAACACACAGAATACTCTCTAAGGATATAGTATTTAAGGACCTCGGGCTTCTTATAATAGATGAAGAACAGCGCTTCGGCGTTACACACAAAGAGAAAATCAAACAGCTCAAGGACACGGTGGATGTTATAACACTCACGGCAACACCGATTCCAAGAACGCTTCACATGAGTCTCATAGGGATCAGGGACATGAGCGTATTGGAAGAGCCGCCGGTGGACAGACTTCCTATACAGACGTTTGTTACGGAATATGATGAAGAGATGGTCCGTGAAGCCATTAACCGTGAACTTGCCCGTGGCGGACAGGTATACTATGTTTATAACAGAGTTCAGGGCATAGACGAATTTGCCCTGAATATAAGCAAGCTTGTTCCGGATGCCAATGTAGCTTTTGCGCACGGACAGATGCATGAGCGTGAACTTGAGAAAATAATGGTCGATTTTGTCAACGGAGACATAGATGTACTTGTATCGACTACAATCATTGAGACCGGACTTGACATACCGAATGTTAATACTATTATCATACATGATTCAGACAGGTTCGGCCTGTCACAGCTCTATCAGCTCCGCGGACGTGTAGGCCGTTCCGGCCGTGTGGCATATGCTTTTCTTATGTACAGACGCGATAAAATCCTCCGCGAAATTGCCGAAAAGAGGCTCAGCGCAATCAGGGAATTTACCGAACTGGGTTCCGGTTTTAAAATCGCCATGAAAGACCTTGAAATCCGTGGCGCAGGCAATATTCTGGGTGAGGAACAGCACGGACATATGGAAGCTGTGGGATATGATTTGTATTGCAAACTTCTTAACGAGGCAGTCGCCAATCTTAAAGGAATCGATACCGGTGAGGATTTCGAGACGGTCGTGGATATAGATGTGGATGCTTTTGTACCGGCAACCTACATAAGAAGCGAGGCTCAGAAACTGGATATATACAAGAGGATTGCGGCTATTTCGACAGCGGAAGAATTGTCCGATATGACGGACGAACTTATGGATCGTTTCGGAGATGTTCCTAAGTCGGCAATGAACCTTATGCGCACAGCGTATATCAAATCAATCGCGCATAAGGAATACATTCTTGAAATCAAGGCCGGACGCAAGGAAATGAAGATTAAGATGTTCCCGAAGGCTAAGATAGATCCGCTTAAAATTCCTGAATTTATCCGGAGTTACGGAAACAGAATGCGGTTTACCAATGGTGAAATACCATATTTCACATATTATTTTGACAAAGAAGAAGTAAAAAACAGCGACAGTTATATTAAAACAGTTACTTCGGTAATAGAAAGCATGAATGTGCTTGGAGGACAGTGATGAAAATTCTTGTTATTTTTACCGGTGGGACCATTGGCAGTGAAGCATCCGGTGAGTATATCAGCATTGACGGAATCAAACCGTATAAATTATTACAAATGTATGCGGATGCATACCCTGATGAGGCCCGGGATGTCAGGTTTGATACAGAATCTCCGTATACAGTGTTAAGTGAGAATGCTGATGGAAATACTTTTAAGAAACTTTTTGATGCGGTAAGTCAGGGAGTGGATGCCGGATATGACGGAATCATTGTCACACACGGAAGCGATACGCTCCAGTATGGCGCAGCTGTCGCGGCATATGCAGCCGGATGTGATTCAATTCCGGTAATTATGGTCGCGAGCAATTATGTGCTTGAAGATGAACGGTCCAACGGACTGGTTAATTTCCGTTCGGCGGTACTTTTTATAAAGGGAAGATACGGAACCGGTGCCTATGCGGCATATGCCAACAGAGGCGGCAGATGCAGGATTCACTGCGCACTCGAACTGATGCCGCACGGAATGTTTGATGATTCCTTGCATAGTGTGAATGAGGAATATTACGGTGAATTTGATGACGGAAGATTTATAAGGACGAACCATGCGTGCCCAAAATACGGCAGAATACAGGAAACACCGGAAACTCCGGACGGATGTATTGGAATAATGTGTATGAGTGTACATCCGGGAATGGTATGTCCTGAGATAACTGACAGTGTGAAAGCAGTTATTATTGAAAGTTACCATTCCGGAACTGTATGCACGGATTATCGTCCGTTTTGTGAAATGCTTGAAAAGGCAGCAACGCTTTCAATACCGGTTTATCTTGTCGGAGCATACGAAGGGAAGGATTATGAGAGCTGCGCAGCATATAAACATATGGGAATACGGGTGCTAAGCAAAATTCCTCAGGCAGCCGCATATGTGGGAATCTGGCTTGGCGTTATTTAGAAACCAACGTATAATCACGCTCAAAAAGCTCATTGCACAGCTGTTCTTTCAGAACGGTCCAGTCAACTCTGGCAAGCAGTTTTTCGCAGATGAAAGACTTGCTTTTCTGCCGGTACCGGGGCATCTGATTGTGTGAGAGAATGTTGGATAACTCATTTTTCCACAGCCATGACATCTGGCTGGCTTTGAGGACGGACGGGTTGTCTGCGGCAGGACGTACTTCATCGATTATGACTTTCCGATTGTCCTCGTATATGCAAAGTATTCCCCAATAATCCGGAATGTGCCCGGCGACATGTTTTACATGCCTCAATCCGGTTACAATATAATTGGAGTCACAGAACTTGTTGTAATCTTTGACCTGGCGTTCCAGCCGGTCATATGTGTCGGCATTGCTTTTGATTTCCAGCCCGACAATGCGTTGCGGAAGAACCATGACAACATCGGCACGCGAACGGCCCATATTCAGTTCCTCAAGAATACGGGATTTGCCGAAGCGTTCCTCCAGATAATAAAAAAGAGGCTCGCGTATATCTTTATCGTATAGCATATATTTTCTCCTAAAAATGTGTGAATTCTTGTAATTGACACATTTATATGATAAAATATTATGAATTAAATGTAAATATGGGGAATCAGGGAAAATAAAAACATGTACCAGAACAGAGAAAATATAAAGAATTTAATATTGTACCTTGTGGACCTGGTGTCAGTATTTGTCAGCTATTTTGTAGCTAACTGCATATGGCTCGGTCTTGTCAAAGGATATCATATACTGCATAGAGCAGAGCTGCTTGATGCACTTGGAATAGTGTTGTTTTCATTTGCTATTGTTGTATTTATTTTTAATGTGAACAGGGATTTCTTTAGGCGGAATACGTATGAAGAATTTATGTACTGCCTGAAGATAAATCTTATTTTTGCAGCAGTTTACGCGGTCTTTCTTTTTGTGAAAGGCAATTCCGATCTCGCATCAAGAGGAGTGTTTGTTATTACACCGGTTCTTAATATCGGGGTGATGCACGCGGCTCATTATGCAGTGAAATACTATCTCACAAGAGTTTACAGTAAGAAAAAGAAAAATGTCCAGTTTTTCCTTGTGACGACTAAGGAACGTGCGGTGTATGCGGTTGAACAGCTTAAGAAAAACGAGAGCTGGGTAAGCAGAATCTATGGAATATGTATTGTAGATGATAATATGACGGGCCAGAAAATTGACGGAATTCCGGTTCGCGCCGACAATGATACTTTCATAGATTATATACGTAAAGAAGTTGTTGATGAGGTTTTTATCGATGTGCCGTATGCGACCGGTGCATCACTCAGACAATACATTATGGAATTAGAGAATATGGGTGTCGTTGTACACCTTAATATAGAGATTCTTGAGAATTTCAATGATTTCAAGAAATCATTGTCAATGCTCGGCAATATACCCGTCATCACTTTTGCCAATAATTATTATGATGCCAATAAAATGCTCATTAAGAGGATTATGGACATCATCGGTTCGCTGGTGGGAATTGTTTTGACATTAATTGTCACTGTTTTTCTCGCTCCGGTACTTCTTATAGAGTCACCGGGTCCGCTCATTTTCAAGCAAAAGAGGGTTGGCAAGAACGGCAGATATTTCTATCTGTACAAATTCCGTTCCATGTACAAGGATGCGGAAGAACGTAAGAAGTCGCTGATGGCTCAGAATGAGATGAAGGGTCATATGTTCAAGCTCAAGGATGATCCACGTATAACCAAGGTGGGTAAATTTATCCGTAAGACAAGCATAGACGAGCTTCCGCAGTTTTTTAACGTTCTGCGCGGTGATATGAGTCTTGTCGGAACGAGACCTCCGACAGTTGATGAGTTCAAGAAGTACGAGGGATATCACAAGAGAAGACTCAGCATGAAACCGGGTATTACCGGTATGTGGCAGGTCAGCGGAAGAAATAATGTCAGCGACTTTGAAGAAGTTGTCAAACTTGACCTTGAATATATTGATAACTGGAATATAGGACTTGATTTTAAGATACTTTTTAAGACAATAGGAATCGTGTTCGGACACAAGGGAGCCACTTAAGGATGGATATTAGGATTTTAATTGCCGCTCATAAACCATACGGATTTGCGCAGGATGATATTTATATGCCGGTTCAGGTCGGAGCCGCGCTCAATGATAAATTCGGTGCGGCATGTGATGATACGGGTGATAATATATCGGACAAGAATCCGTATTACTGTGAACTGACGGGCTTATACTGGATGTGGAAGAATGTCAAAGCTGATTATTGCGGACTTGTGCATTACAGAAGATATTTTGCTGTGCGCGGGTGCAGGCGGCTGTTTGGCAGGAACAAATACGACGCCATAGCCGGACGCAAGGATATTGAAAAACTTCTTGCGGATTGTGATATCATTCTTCCTACCAAGAGACATTATTATATTGAGAGCCTTTATTCACATTATGCGCATACGCATTACGGGGAACATCTCGATATTACACGCGATATCATACATGATAAGTATCCGGAATATATTGAAAGCTATGATAAGGTAATGAAACAGCGCAGCGGTCATATGTTTAATATGATGATCATGAGCCGTGACAAACTGGATGCTTATTGTACCTGGCTTTTTGATATTCTTGGAGAACTTGAAAAACGTGTGGATTATAAGGGCTATGATGCTTTTCAGGCAAGGCTTTTTGGCAGAGTGAGTGAATTGCTGTTGAATGTATGGGTGGTTCACGGCGGATACCGTTACAGAACGCTCCCGACTGTCAGTACGGAACGCATGGCGTGGGGACGTAAGATCAAGTCTTTTATCACCGCCAAATTTGGTGGACGCAAATACGATAAAAGTTTCTAAAGGCTATAACAAAAAGGCCGCCCGGTGAAATTCACCGGACGGCTTATTAAATGTCTTAATATTCTTAATTAAGCCTGTGGACC
>ERZ773235.1368-NODE-1368-length-25255-cov-5.565754_pt1 | contig 25255 bp, 21 predicted proteins | sample MGYA00580522_ERZ773235 | MGnify/ENA primary metagenome ERZ773235 (study PRJEB29015, sample SAMEA2737797) | human gut metagenome | biome: human gut; feature: human-associated habitat; material: faeces | place: China | collected 2012 ...
CGACCTGGGAGAGTAGGACGTTGCCGGATTCCATGAAAAAAGGACTCACCCCTTAAGGGGTGGGTTCTTTTTTCATTCCATCTGCAACGTTTCTACTCTCTGGTCGTCTCCGATGAACGTGCAACATTGTACTTGGTTAGGTTCCCCCATGTGCGCCGCCAGTGGCGGATCCAGCACATGGGGGAACACCTGGGAGAGTAGGACGTTGCCGGATTCCATGAAAAGAAAGACCTGCCCGTGAGGGTGGGTCTTTCTTTTCATACAATCGGAAAGTTTTGTTTTCCGGATTATCCCGACCAATGTGCAACATTGTACTTGGTTAGGATTTTTTCTGCCGCCCGCTGTGCGGGATTCAGGCAGGAAAAATCACCTGGGAGAGTAGGACGTTGCCGGATTGCGCCAACCCGAAGTCCAGCGCACATTCGGCGGGTGCGTATTGCGCATCCCTACGGTCTACGAAAAAAGCCGCCCGCTTTAAACAGCGGACGGCTTTTTGCATATTCGAGTGATTTTGAAACGTGACACGGAACGCGCGCGGCATCAGCGGGAATCAGTCGTCCTTCCTGCGTCGGAAGCAGAGCAGCGCAATCAGAGCGGCGGAGGCAACCGCCAGCAGCATCCACAGCGCGGGCTGGGTTTCATCGCCGGTTTGGGGCAGAGAGAACACAGACAGCACGGCGGAATCGGAGGTCACGCTGTCGCCCGCTTCATCCGTGACTACGCAGCGCAGGGTCAGTCCGCTTTGCGCCAGCGTGACTTTGGCGAGCTGGTAGCTGTTCTGGTTCGCGCCGGGCAGATCTACCCATCGCCCTTCGGCGTTCAGTTTCTGCCACTGATATCGGTATGGCCGCTCTCCGCCGGCGGCCGCGGCGACAAACAGCGCATCCTGCTTTTCGACCAGATTCAGGCTTTCGGGCTGCTGAGCGATGTACAGCTTGGGGAACAGGAAGAGGCGAACGTGGTTATCCGCATCCGCGAATTCCTCATAGTTTGCTTTGGAACTCACGTTCAGATCCAGCTCGTCCAGACGGCGGCCTGCGGTCAGCGTTTGGAGCGGAATATCCATAGAATAGCCGTAGTCATCCTCCATGGCGTTTTGGAAGGTGTGGCTGAACAGGGTCTGCCCGTTGTAGGAGGATGTGAGGGTGGGCACCACGTTGGAGCCCGTGTTGCCGCTTCGGTTCAAAATGCTGACGCGCACATAGGTTTCGCCTTCCCGGTTAAAGAGCTGGGCGCTCAGCATCAGGTCGTGGGAATCGGTATCCACAAGCTTGTACGCGTTCTTTTGGCTCAGGCGCATCAACACCGAATTGTCGTTCGCCGCGTCTGTGGTCAGGGCGAGGGTGTTGGAGAGCGGGCGGCCGTTTTCCGTCAGCAGCGCGCCGAATTGCTTCGCGCCCACCGTCTGAACGATTTCCGCCGTCAAATCGACCTTGCCATCCCAATCGGCGGGAATCAGCAGCTTGGCCTTATAGCTCTGGGTGTCGCCCGGCATCAGCAGGGTGGTGCGCACGTTGCGCTGGGTGGTTACGCCGTTGCTGTTGGTGCTGGTGATGTTCCAGCTCTCGCCGTTCAGCGGGTCATACATGCCGTCCACCCGGCGGATGGTGTACACGCCCTTCTGCTCCGCCGCAAGGTTTCCATCGGCGGCGAAGAACAGATTGGTGCTCTCCTGCGGCTGGGTGCAGTCGATATGCAGGGTTTGAATGACCTGATTGCCCTTCTCCACCGCCACGTTCAGCCCGGAGAGCGGCAGGTTGCCGGTGTTGCGCACGGAAAGAATCAGGTCGATGTAATCCCCGGCGCACACGCAGGGGTCGTTGGGCACGGCGGCCTGCAATTCAGCCGACATCACCAACTGATAGGTGAAATAGGTCAGGGACTGGCGCAGGTAGGAGCCGTTTTGGTTGCCCAAATCCACCGCGTAGAAGCCCGCGCCCGAATCCTGCAGCTTGACGCTGGAGGGGCTTTCGCCGAGCTGCACCAGCGTAAAGGGATCGCAGATGGTATCGGTATCCGGGTCGTAGCGCACGCAGCGCACCAGATATTCCGCTTTGGCGTCGGGCACGACGTTGGTATTGGGGGTCGAGCACTCCGTCCAGTACAGATAGATGCCGCCGCCGAACTTGACGGTGTCGAAGCGATCCGCGTTGACCTCGATGTCGTAATCGGTCACGGTCACGGGTTTTTCCGGGCTTTGGGGCGACAGCGTGACGCCTTTCAGCCGGTGGATGAACCCGCCCTCCTCCGTCTTCACCCTGTCCAGATAGAACAGGGTATCCTTGTCGTCAACGCCGTTGATGCGGGTCACCACTTTGAAATTGACGATGTCGCCCTTGGCCAGCTCCTGCCGTTTGCCCTTGCGAATCCGGGCGAGCACGCCGTTTGTGCCCAGAACATAGAAGTTCATCTTATCTTCTTCCGGCGCGCCTGCGGAAACAGCCGTCGGTTCGCCCACGTGGTAACGGGCGATTTCCTTCCCGTTTTCAAAGAGGTAGGATTTCAGCGCAGTGCAACGGAAATCCGCAACCTTATCATTTCCGCTGACGACCAGCCCTCTGACTTTTTTTTCATCAGAGCAGACATAGGTGTTGACCATGAACACGGAGCTCAACTTGTTGCTCGTTGCGGTTAAAAACACTTCCGGCATGGTGGGATAGCTGTATTGGGTGAAGTTGCCAGTTTCTTCCCGATAATACACCACTTGCAGGGAGCCGTTGCCTTGCTTTTGCATCAGCACCGACGCGGCGCAGGCCGCCTGCGGCGGGTTGACCTCGTCTTTGGAGGAGGGCTTTCCAAACTGGCCGCTCAAGATGGTCAGGGCGCAGAATTTGCTGGAATTCCCTTGAATATCCCGGCTCGGTTCCACGGTAAAGTCGTAATCGACAAACCAGTTCTGATAGTCTTCGTTATCGTTGTTGCGCTTGGCGGAGTCGTCTATCCAGCGCACCTGCCCGCGCTCGGTCGTCTTCAGGTTATACCAGTTGACCCGCTCCCAGTCCGTATCGCCCTTGCCGGGCTGAATCCAGAACAGATAGGTGTCGCCGTCCACCACGACATACTGGAAGTCGCCCGCGGAACAGTCGATTCGGTCAAACAGCTTTTGCGTCGTGACGGGCTCCACCCCGCTGGCGCCTGCTGCCTTTACTACGCCATTGGCGGCGGCCGGCAAGGGATCTTCCGCGCCGTCGTTATCCCGCCACAACGAGCTCGTCGTCGTTTTGCCGGAAGCCGTCAACGCTATCGAATCGGACGAACTCAGCGGGAGGTTGCCCTCCCACAGGGTGGTGCTCCATTTTAGGAACAGGGCGCGCAGGGTCACGCTGAGGCCGATGCCGATTCGAGCCTCGGCAGAAACCTGCGGCGTGGTGAGGTGGATGATGGGGTTGATGTAGCCGTAGCCGCGGAGCGACACGGAGAGCACATCCTTCAACCCCAAGCCGATGGTTCCGCCCAGCTCCAGCCGGAAGCTGATGGTCATGCCGCTGTCATAGCCGATGACAGGGCCTTCCTTGACCTTCAGAAGCCCGTTTTCGATTTCGGCTTTCATGTTCAGGCTGATGCCGACGCCGAAGCTGGCGCCCATGCTGAAATCGATCCCGGCGAAGAAGGGCACGGGGCCGATGGTGAAGGTTTGGGTGAAGCCCGCCTCAAAGGCAAACGTCGCGCCGCCGTTTCCGCGCAGCTCGAGGGATTGGTCGCTGCGGCGATACAGCCCCTGCATGGCCGCAAAGGGCGTGATATGCACGCCGTAATCGCCCAGCAGCTTGGGGGTGGTGGTGGTGTTGACGTTGCGGTATACGCCGGCCGCCGCCAGCAGCTTATCCGCGGCGGACTGCTTGTCAAACGCCTTGATCGCCCGCTCCTGATCCTGCGTGTCGTCGGTCTTCCAGGTCGCTTTCTCCGGGGCGAAGTCGTAGCCCCAGGAGAACATGCCCATGCCGGAGGGCAGAATCATGAGCGTGGGATAGTTGCCGGGGATGGAGAGGGAAAGCGTGCTTCCGCTGATAAAGGGAACATCGCCCGGAATGGTAAAGCCAAAACCGCCCGAGCCGCTGGTGAAGGAGAACAGCGCGCTGTGGTCGAAGAAGGGTTCATCCACGACGGGCTTTTCGATTTTGAGACGGGTATCGAAGGTGTATTCCTGCCCGTTCGTTGTGAGCTTGAAGGAAACCTTGGCTTCCGGATGCAGGATGCGCAGCCATTCTTTCTCGAAGGTGAACACCGTCTTGTCGCTGTCGGCTGCGGTAAACGTCTGCTTGACGGATTGGAACGCCGTGCCCGCCGCGTCGGTGGGGTAGCGCATCTCCAATTCGCCGCTGCCGGCGCAGGAAAGCTTGACGGAAAAGGTGTGTTTGACGTTGTTCTTTTTGGAATAGTAAAAGGAACTTTCCTCGTTTAGAATATCCCGGCCGTTGAAGCAGGCCATGATCAGATACGGGGTCTGATCGTCCTTCTTCAAATGGACGGAGACGGATTCGCCGCCGCGGATTTTGACGGTCTGAATCTCGTGGGTCTGGCAGCCGCTTGCAGTGACGCGCAGACCCAGCTTCATATCCGTCTTTTCATCCGCGCCCAGATCGGATACCCAAAACACCGCCCGGCCGTCGGAATCGGTGACCACATCCTTGGTGCGCTTGGAATCCTTGGTGTTGACCAGATGCACCAGCGCGCCGGACAGGGGCTTTTTATCCAAATCATATACCGCGATGCAGATCTGCTTGGTGGAAATAACGGTTACGTCAAAATCAATCGCGTCGGCCGCGTTTTCCAAATTTTCCAAACGTTTGGCTTCTTTCATTAAGTCGGGGGCGCTGCTCCCCTGCACGGTCAGCATGCTGTGGTTGATGGGCGCGGCCAGCATGCTTTCGCTGCACCGGGCGACCAGCGCGGTATAGGCGGTGTAGTTGGCGCTGATGGTCTTGATGGCCTGCCGAATCTCTTCCTTGGCCTCCATCATGCGGTCATAGGCGCGGGCGCGGTCATAGGCGGAGGCGCTGACATCCTGATAGAGGCGGATGCCGTTGAGAATCGCCGTTCGCCCGTCCGAAAGCTGCTCTTCATAATAGGTAAGCTGATCTTCCAGCGCGCGCAGTTCCCATTCCAAAGTGCTGACATCGGCTTGGAAGCTGCTGCCGGGCAGGCCGGAGGCCAACTGAATGTAATCCTGCGCCGAGCCGAGCAGGCTGCGCAGCTTTTCCGAGAGAAACCAGTCGGTCCACTGCCACATTTGCAGCGCGTTCATCGAGGCGGAGGGGTTCATGCCCTCGTGCCACGTGGCTCCGGCCTGAGCGTCGCCCGCCAGCGTTTTCAGCGAGGCGATTTCGGCGGAGCGCAGGACGGGCACGGCCGTTTCCGCCAGACCGGGCATCGCGCCCAGCAGGATTGCCAGCGTCAGCAGAAGGGAGAGCAGCCGTTTCATCATAAGGAAACCTCCTATTCGTCGTAAAACGTCAGCCATTCCGGATGGATTTCAATGTCGTATGCTTCGCGCCACTGGCTGACCAGCTCCTCCAGTCGGCGGGTTTGTTTGTCCGTCAGCGCCGCCTGCGTCAGCAGGTCGTGCTGCTCGTCCGTCAGCGCCAGCGGGCCGGCCGGTTCGTCCGCCGCGTACAGGATGATGTGAACGCCTGCCGATGTGACCACCGGCTCCGATATGTCCCCCGGCTTTTCAAGCGCCAGCGCCGCGCTGAGAAACGCTTCGTCCCACAGCTGGGAATCGGCGTGCAGCAGATATCCCGCGTCCTCGGGCGGAACGGAGGTGTCATAGGAATAGCGCTGCATCTGGCTTTCAAAGCTCTCGCCCGCGTCCAGCGCCTGATAGATGGCGGCGATCTGCGCCGACGCGGCGTCCGCGTCCGGCAGCGCCATCACGATGTGCTTGATCCGCCGGTAGCCCTCTGGGATGTAATAGGTCTGCCCGCCGCTCAGGAGAACTTCCTGCTCGAACAGGGGGATGTCGTCTTCATAGCGCGCCCGATAGACGGAAACATATTGCTGCTCGTAGTAATCCTGCACCTCCTGATCGGTCACGGAGATATCCCCGCAGTACAGGGCGATGAGCCGCTGGTTTTTCAGCGTCAGCTCCGCCTCCTGCCGGTATGCGTCCAGCGTGTAGCCCATATGGGTCAGAAAGGCGCTGATCTGCTCGTCGGTCGCGTCGGGCGTTCCCGACCGAATCGCCTCGGCCATCTGCTGCCAAGCCGCTTCGTAGGCCTGACGCGCCTGCTCGTCCAGCGCCTGCCGGGTCTGCTCGTCGATCTCCGCCTGCCCTTCCTTGCGAAGCTGATTTTCCAGCACGCCCAGCCCCACAAAGCGCTCCAGCACGCTGTCGGCCAACTGCTGCTTTTGGGCGGCGCTCAGGCTGATGCCCGAAGATTCATAGAGCTGGTAACCGGCGTTCAGGGCGTTTTGCACCGTCTGCACATCGTAGGTCACCTCGCCGACCCGCACAACCCCGTCGGTCTGCTCCGCCAGCGCGGGGCAAACCGCCAGCAGGCCGCACAATAGCGCGATCCATCCTCGTTTTTTCATGGCTGTCCTTCTTTCCGATATTGTTTGCTGAGCAGCGAAACGCTCAGTTTCAAAACGTCCATCTGGCTTTTCAAATAATACTCGTCCTCAAACAGCGCGTAATGCACCGCCGCGCGGACAAAGATGAAGATCAGGGGCGTGAGCACCTCGCAGGGGATGCCGAGGTGCGGCTCCATCTGCCGGGCATACGCGGAATAGCGCTCGGTCACTCCGGCAAAAAACCGCTTGCCGTGCTCGATGTATTTGGGGTGCGTGTAGACCTGATACATCAGCCGGTATTTTTTGCCGTGGCGCTTTGCCGTCCAATAGGGCACCTCGTCGATGAACCGCCGAATATCCTGCGGGCTGGTGGGGGAGAGCTGCATGAAATCGTCCTCCACCTTGCTCATGCAGTAGGCGGTGGATTGCACGATCAGATCGTCCAGCGTGTCGAAATAGGTATACAGGCTGGCCTTGGACAGGCCGCATGCGTCCGCCAGCGCCTGAATCCCCGTTCCGGTCAGGCCGTTTTCCGCGTAGCAGTTGAAGCAGGCCTCCATAATTTCTGCCTTTTTTCGCTGAAAGGCTTGTTCGTCTCGTTCTCTCATATCGTCCTCGCGTTTATTTGGCTGATCGTCTTTATTGATTGACCAACCGTTCGTTCTATCAAAGAATAACACAAAAAAAGAACGCTGTAAAGGCGTGACGGGTATAAATTGTATAAAAAATAGAGATGCTTTTGCGGCGAACGGCCGATTTTTGACGGGGACAGTCGATGAGTATATTCGAAATTTCGCATAAATTCTGACAACGGGCGCGCAATGCGCGCCTAACTCCTTCAGTCACGGCTGCGCCGTGCCAGCTCCCTCGAAGAGGGAGCTCCTTGCTCATGTACTGCTCAATTTTTATGTCAAGCCGTTTATGGTTTCCCGAATTTGACCCAAACAACTGTTTCCACACGTCCGTTTCACAATTACAGCCCCGAATTGTTGCAGGATTGACAAAAATAATTCTTTGTGAAAGCCGTAGACAGATGGTATAATATAAAGTATAATAAGCATATGACTTGTTCTTGTGCACTTTTTACATAGCGCGGCAGGAGGAAAAAACGCGATGACCATACGGGAAATTGCCGAAACGCTCGACGCAACATGGCTGTGCTGCGAGGAGGAAGGCGGCCGGGCGCTTCGCACGGCCTTCGCATCCGACATGATGAGCGACGTGCTGGCCTGCGTGACGGAAGATACGCTGCTGCTCACCGGCCTGGTGAACGGCCAATGCGTGCGCACCTGCGAAATGCTGGATGTGCCGTGCGTGGTCTTCGTGCGCAGCAAGGAGCCGCTGGCCGACGCGCTGGCGCTGGCGCGGGAGATTGACCTGCCGATGCTCAAAACGCCGTACACGATGTTTGAAGCCTGCGCAAGATTATATTCAGCCGGTTTGAGGCCGGTGGAGCTGGGGTGAAACGATGGTCATTCAGGAGAGCTATCCGGTTCAGGCGGACGATATGACGGCGGCGGGCGATGTTTCGGCCCGCATCAAGCGGCACATGAAGCGGCTTGGCGTTCCCGCCGCCGTGATGCGCCGCGTATCCGTTTGCACATACGAGGCGGAGATCAATCTGGTGATCCACTCCGACGGCGGGCAGATCGACTTTGAAATCGCCGAGGATCGGATCACGGTGCGCGCCAGCGACGTCGGCCCCGGCATCCCGGATATCGACAAGGCGATGACCGAGGGCTGGTCCACGGCCACCAACGAGGTGCGCAACATGGGCTTCGGCGCGGGCATGGGTCTGCCGAACATGAAGCGCAACGCGGACGGATTTGACATCGTCTCCGCTGTGGGCGTGGGCACGCATATCACCATGACTTTTGACATATGACAAGCCCGTTCCCGGGGCATGCGTCGGGAGGAGAATGGCATTGCAGCATTACTATCATTCCGTGCGGCTGGATATGGACAAATGCAAGGGCTGCACGACCTGCTTGAAGCGGTGTCCGACGGAGGCCATCCGCATCCGAAACAATCGCGCGTCCATCCTGAACGAGCGCTGCATCGACTGCGGCGAGTGCATCAAGGTCTGCGCCAACCACGCGAAGGTGGCCGTGACCGATCCGCTGGAGAGCATCAAGCGCTTCAAGTACCCCATCGCGCTGCCCGCGCCGACGCTGTATGCGCAGTTTCAGGGCGTGCATCAGCCGGAGCCGATCATCGCGTCGCTGTTCCGGCTGGGCTTTGTGGATGTGTTTGAGGTGGCGCGCGCGGCGGAAATCGTCTCCTACGCGATCAGCCGCGCCATGCGCGAGGAGGATCGCCCCAAGCCGGTGATTTCTTCCGCCTGTCCGGCGATTCTGCGGCTGATTCAGGTCAGCTTTCCGGCGCTGCTGGACAACGTGATCGACTTCGTCTCCCCCATGGAGGCCGCCGCCAAGATCGCCAAGGAGGAATACGCGCAGAAGCACGGCGTGGATAAGGCCGATGTGGGCGTGTTCTTCATCACTCCCTGCGCGGCGAAGATGACGGCGGTGAAATCGCCTGTCGGGCAGGAAAAATCCCATGTGGACGGCGTTATCGCCATCAAGGACGTATACGCGCAGATGCGCGCGGCGATGAAGCAGGGCTTCAGCCCGCTGGAAATCGACCGCGCCAGCGTTGTGGGCATCAAGTGGGCGATACCGGGCGGCGAGGTGGAAGCCGTGGGCATCAAGAGCTCGCTGTGCGTGGACGGCATCGACAACGTCATCAACGTGCTGGAGGCAATTGAAGACGCGCGCTTCCGCAACCTGACCTATTTTGAAGGGCTGGCCTGCGTCAACGGCTGCCTCGGCGGGCCGCTGACGGTGGAAAACAGCTTTGTGGCGAAAAACCGCCTGCGCAGCGTGATGAACCGCACCCTGCAAAAGACGGTGCAGCGCCGGGAAATCTTTGAAGACGCGGTGCAGACGCTGCGCATGACCCGGCCGATTGAGCCGAGCGACGCCTTGCAGCTCAGCGGCACGATGAAGGAACGCATCGAGCGCGAGGAGCGCATCGAGCGGCTGACGATGGGGCTGCCGGGGCTGGACTGCGGCTCCTGCGGTTCGCCCTCGTGCCGGGCGCTGGCGGAAGATATCGTCAACGGCTACGCAAACGAGCTGAACTGCGTGTTCCGCCTCAACGACCGAATCAATTCGCTGGCGGCGGAGATGCTCACGCTGGGCACCAGCACGCGCTACACCACCGGCGAGGACATGGCGCGGCTGCGCCGGCTTCACGACGAGCTCAGCCGAAGCGAGCCGAGCGAAGCGCCCGACGGCGGCGCGGACGACGATGGAGGAGACAGCACATGAGGGTTTCGGAGCTTGAACGCCTGTGCGGGGCGACCTGCCTGACGGGCGAATACGAGGACAGAGAGATTGCCTGCGGCTACACCTGCGACCTGCTCAGCCACGTCATGGGGCGCGGGCAGGCGGATATGGCGTGGATCACGGTGCAGACGCACATGAACGTGATCGCCGTGGCGGCGCTGATGGATTTTGCCTGCGTCGTGTTTCCGGAAGGCCTGCCCGTCGAGGCGGCGATTGTGGACAAGGCGCGGCAGGAGGACGTGATCCTGCTTTCGAGCGGACAGACGGCGTTTGAGCTGGCGGCGCTGCTGGCGGCCAACGGTGTGCCGCCCGCCCGGAAGGAATGATGGAGCGCCTGTTCTGCGACCTGCACATTCACTCCTGCCTCTCGCCCTGCGGCGACGCGCTGATGACCCCCAACAACATCGCGGGCATGGCGTTCATCAAAGGGCTGGACGTGATCGCGGTGTGCGACCACAACAGCGCGCGCAACCTGCCCGCGGTCAAGGCCGCGGCGGACAGGATGAACGTGCTGCTGCTGCCGGGCATGGAGCTGACCACGCGGGAGGAGGCGCACATGCTGTGCTACTTCCGCACCGTGCAGGCGTGCATGGCGTTCGGGGAAGCCATTTACGCGCATCTTGCGCCCACGCCCAACAACGAGCGTTTTTTTGGCCGCCAGCAGGTGATGAACGAGCGGGACGAGGAAATCGACGTGGAGGAGCGGCTGCTCATCGGCGCGCTCGATCTGCCGTTTGAGGCCTGCGCCGCGCGCATCCGCGAGGCGGGCGGGCTGTGCGTGCCCGCGCACATCAACCGGGGGAGCAGCGGCGTGCTGGGCGCGCTGGGCTTTCTGCCGCAGGGCGTTCACTACGACGCGCTGGAGGTCAGCCCGGCTGCGCCGCTGACGGCGGATGTGACCGGGTATCGGCTGCTCCGCTCGTCGGACGCGCACAGCCTGGAGCAGATGCTGGAGCGGGAGTTCGCGCTGGAAGCAAAGACGCGCAGCGTGGACGCGGTGTTTGACGCGATTGCGGGGCGGACGCAGCCCGATTGAGCGGCTTTCATCGGATTTATTTCAGATTATTCTGCGCGGTTCGCCGGATGGCGCGCACAGGCGCGGCTGACGGCGGGCGCGTATGATATAATGCATCGTTTTGGAAACAGGGAACTTCAATTCAAATCGAAAGGGGTTTATGCGACATGTCTCTTGAAAAAGAAAGGGTCGAGGCACTGCAACGGGTGATCGACGAGCTCAGAGACGAACCGGGCGCGCTGATGCCGATCATGCAGCGGGCGCAGGACATCTTTGGCTATCTGCCGGAGGACGTGCAGAAGTACATCGCCAAGGAAATGGATATTCCGGTCAGCGACGTCTACGGCGTGGCCACGTTCTACGCGCAGTTCAACCTGGAGCCGAAGGGGCAGTACACCATCAGCGTGTGCATGGGCACGGCCTGCTACGTCAAGGGCAGCAGGAAAGTGCTGGATAAGCTGGAGGAGGTGCTGGGCATACAGGCCGGGCACACCACGCCGGACGGACTGTTTACCCTGAACGCCACCCGCTGCCTCGGCGCGTGCGGACTGGCGCCGGTGATGATGATTAACGAGGACGTTTACGGCCGTCTGACCCCGGATGAGATTCCGGGCATCATTGCCAAGTATCGCAGCTGAGGCGAGCGGCCATGATGCGGGAACTGGCGGACAATATTCTGGATATTGCCCAAAATTCCATTGCGGCCGGCGCGTCGCTGGTGGAGATCGACATCTCCGTCAGCCGCGCGCAGGATACCGTTTCGCTGGCGTTCATCGACGACGGCTGCGGCATGAGTGAGGATATGGTCAGGGCGGTGTGCGATCCCTTCACCACCACGCGCAAAACGCGCAAGGTCGGGCTGGGGCTGCCGCTGCTCAAGATGACGGCGCAGGCCACGGGCGGCGAAATGTCCATCGCATCCAAACCGGGCGAGGGGACGACCGTGCGCGTGACGTTCGGACTTTCTCACATCGACAGGCCGCCCATGGGCGACGTGCCGGGCGTGCTGTATACGCTGGTGCTGATGAACCCGACGACGGATTTCCGCTTCGCGCTGGATTATGACGGAAAGACATTCGCGCTGGATACGAGGGAGGTTCGGGAGGCCGTCGCGCCCATCCCGCTTAACCATCCCGAAATCAGCGCGTGGATCAGGGATTGCCTGAAGCAGAACATTGACGAATTGCACGGAGGTGTGTTTTTATGAAATCGCTGGAGGAACTGGCGGCCATCCGCGCCAAAATGCTGGAGCAGGTCAGCCTGAGAAAGGGTGACAACATCGACACCCGCATCGTTGTGGGCATGGCGACCTGCGGCATCGCCGCCGGCGCGCGCCCGGTCATGCTGGAGTTCATCGAGGAGCTCAAGCGCCGCGGAATCGAGAATGCGACGGTTTCCCAGACCGGCTGCGTGGGCGTCTGCCGTCTGGAACCGATTGTCGAGGTCTATGTCAAGGGTCAGGAGAAGGTGACCTACGTTCACATGACGCCGGAGAAGGTCGCCCGCGTGGTCAACGATCACATCGTCAACGGCAGACCCGTAGAAGAATACACCGTCGGCGCGCAGGGATAAGCCGGTCGGTGAGAGGAGGAGCATCGTATGGATCTGATTCGCTCGCATGTGATGGTCTGCGGAGGCACGAATTGTTCGTCTAGCGCTTCCGGCGAGATCATCAGGGAGTTTGAACGGCAGATTGCCGAAAAAGGGCTGGAAAAGGAAATCAAGGTCGTGCGCACGGGCTGCTTCGGCATGTGCGAAGCCGGTCCTGTCGTCATCGTCTACCCGGAGGGCGCGTTCTATGCCCGCATGACGGTGGAAAACGTGACGCGCATCGTGGACGAGCACCTCGTCAAGGGCCGCGTGGTCAAGGAACTGCTGTACAAGGAAGCGGTGGACGAGGACAACAAGGTCAAGTCGCTGGACAGCGTAGATTTTTACAAAAAGCAGCGCCGCGTCGCGCTGCGCAACTGCGGCGTGATCGACCCGGAGAACATCGACGAATATATCGCTTTTGACGGCTACAAGGCGCTGGGCAAGGTGCTCACCGAAATGACCCCGCAGGAGGTCATCGACGTGATGCTCAAATCCGGTCTGCGCGGCCGCGGCGGCGCGGGCTTCCCCACCGGCATGAAGTGGAAATTTGCCGCCGCTTCTCAGTCGGATAAGAAATACGTCTGCTGCAACGCCGACGAGGGCGACCCCGGCGCGTTCATGGATCGCTCCATACTGGAAGGCGATCCGCACGTGGTCATCGAGGCGATGGCCATCGCCGCCTACGCCATCGGCGCGGATCAGGGCTACATCTACTGCCGCGCAGAATACCCCATCGCGGTCAAGCGCCTGCAAATCGCCATCCGTCAGGCGCGCGAATACGGCCTGTTGGGCAAAAACATCTTCGGTACGGATTTCTGCTTTGATGTGGACGTTCGTCTGGGTGCAGGCGCGTTCGTCTGCGGCGAGGAAACGGCGCTGATGACCTCCATCGAGGGCAAGCGCGGCGAGCCGCGTCCGCGTCCGCCGTTCCCGGCGGTCAAGGGTCTGTTCGAAAAGCCGACCATCCTCAACAACGTAGAGACCTACGCCAACGTGCCGCAGATCATCAACAACGGCTGGGAATGGTTCGCTTCGATAGGCACGGAAAAATCGAAGGGCACCAAGGTGTTCGCGCTGGGCGGCAAGATCAGCAACACCGGTCTGGTGGAGGTGCCGATGGGCACCACGCTGCGCGAGATCATCTACGACATCGGCGGCGGCTGCCCGAACGGCAAAAAGTTCAAGGCGGCGCAGACGGGCGGCCCCTCCGGCGGCTGCATCCCGGCCAGCCAGCTGGACGTGCAGATCGACTATGACAACCTGACTGCCATTGGCTCGATGATGGGCTCCGGCGGCATGATCGTCATGGACGAGGATACCTGCATGGTCGATATCGCGCGTTTCTTCCTCGATTTTACCGTGGATGAATCCTGCGGCAAGTGCGCGCCGTGCCGCATCGGCACCAAGCGCATGCTGGAAATCCTCGAACGCATCGTCGATGGCCGCGGCGAGGACGGCGACATTGAGAAGCTGGAAGAGCTGGCCAAGGCCATCAAGGCGACGGCGCTGTGCGGTCTGGGACAGACCGCGCCGAACCCGGTGCTTTCCACCCTCAAGTATTTTCGCCACGAATACGAAGCGCACATCTATGAGAAGCGCTGCCCGGCCGGCCACTGCAAGAAGCTGGTGACCTATCAGATCGACCCGGCGAAGTGCAGGGGCTGCACGCTGTGCGCGCGCGGCTGCCCGGCTGGCTGCATCAGCGGCACCGTTCGCGAGGCGCACCGCATCGACACCACGAAGTGCCTCAAGTGCGGCGTTTGCATGGAGAAGTGCAAGTTCGGCGCGATTTCCCGTTCCTGATAAAGCCGAAGGAGTGAAAAAGCAACATGGCAATGGTTCATTTGACTATCGACGGTGTGCCGGTTTCCGTGGAGGAAGGCACCACCGTTCTCAAGGCGGCGCATGCTGCCGGTATCAAGATCCCGACCCTCTGCTGGCTCAAGGACATCAACGAGATCGGCGCCTGCCGCATGTGCGTGGTGGACGTCGGCGCGCGTTCGCTGGCGGCGGCCTGCGTGATGCCCGTATCCGAGGGCATGGTCGTCAAGACGAACACCCCGCAGGTGCGCCAAGCGCGCAGAGCCGTGCTGGAGCTGATCCTCTCCAACCACGAGCGCAAGTGCCTCTCCTGCGTGCGCAGCCAGAACTGCGAGCTTCAGGATCTGGCGAAGGAGCTGGGCGTGGACGAGAACCGCTTCGAGGGCGAAAACATCCATTATCCGCTGGATAATTTCTCCCCGTCCATCGTCCGCGATCCGAACAAGTGCATCCTGTGCCGCCGCTGCGTGGCCGTCTGCCGCAATGTGCAGAAGATCGGCGCGATCGGCGCGGTGAACCGCGGCTTTAAGACCGTGATCGCCCCGGCGTTCGGAAAGACCATGCTGGAGACGGACTGCGTGTTCTGCGGCCAGTGCATCAACGCCTGCCCGGTCGGCGCGCTGCGCGAGCGCGACGACACGGACAAGGTTTGGGATGCGCTCTCCGACCCCGAGAAGTTCGTCGTCGTGCAGCCCGCTCCGGCCGTCCGCGTGGCGCTGGGCGAGGAATTCGGCCTGCCCATCGGCACCCGCGTCACCGGCAAGATGACGCAGGCGCTGCGCCGTCTGGGCTTTGACAAGGTGTTTGACACCGATTTCGGCGCGGATCTGACCATCATGGAGGAAGCGACCGAGCTGCTGGGCCGCATCCAGAACGGCGGCGTGCTGCCGATGTTCACCTCCTGCTCGCCGGGATGGGTCAAGTATCTGGAGCACCACTTCCCGGAGATGATCCCCAACATGTCCACCTGCAAATCCCCGATGGAGATGGAAGGCGCGATCATCAAGACCTACTACGCCGAAAAGACCGGCATCGACCCGGCGAACATCGTGGTCGTCGCGGTGATGCCGTGCACCTCCAAGAAGTTTGAAGCCCAGCGCCCGGAGATGGTCGTCAACGGCATGCGCGCCGTGGACGTCTCCCTCACCACGCGCGAGCTGGCGCGCATGATTCGCGACGCGCGCATCGACTTCGCGCGCCTGCCGGATGAGGAATGCTTTGACGAGCTGGTGGCGCAGTCCACCGGCGCGGCGCCGATCTTCGGCGTGACCGGCGGCGTGATGGAGGCGGCGCTGCGCACCGCCGCCGACGTGCTGGAAAACCGCTCCGTGGAGAACGTGGAATACCACGAGGTTCGCGGGCTGGCGGGCATCAAGGAAGCGACCTTCACGCTGGGCGGCAAAGAGCTGAAGGTGGCCGTGGCCAACAGCACCGGCGCGGCAAAGGAGCTGATTCAGCGCATCAAGGCGGGCGACGCGAGCTATGCGTTCGTGGAGGTCATGGCCTGCCCGGGCGGCTGCGTCAACGGCGGCGGCCAGCCGATCGTTTCGGCGTACAAGCGCATGGACGTCGATCCGCGCGCGGCGCGCGCGGCGGGGCTGTATGCCGAGGATGAATCCAAGACGATCCGCAAGTCCCACGAAAACCCGGATATCCAGAAGCTCTACGCGGAGTTCCTGGGCGAGCCGAACGGCCATCTGGCGCACAAGTTGCTGCACACCGAATACATCGACCGCAGCGACGACTAAGCCCATCCGAAGCGAAAAACCGCATACACGTCACGAAGGGTCCCGGCAGAGCGAGACCCTTCGTTTTGTTTATCCGATTTTGGCGCGGAAAGCCGTTTTATCCTTCCTTCACCGCCTGAAAATAGAAAACCCCGCTGTCAAAATCCCCGTTCAGCTCTGCGCTCAGCCCCAGATGCATCAGCGTCCTTCCCGCATAGGTTTTGCCTGTCTCTACGCAGAAATATCGAGCGTCCTCCCTCAAGGCGCGAAGCCTCACCCGCGGAATCACCTCGCCGCACTTTCGGCTGTGCATGAACAAAAAGAGCACCGCTTCGTTTTGATCCTTGGAAACGTACTCGGTCGCCGCGACATTGCCGCCGGACGGGCGCTGCAAGCGGTACAAATCGCCGTTTTGAACGACATGCCGCCACGTCTTATACCGCGCGATTTCCGCCGTAAACAGCGCCATTTCCTCGTCGCTCAGCTTCGATATATCCGCGCCGACGCCAAGCGTGCCGCACATCGCCGCGTGGAATTTATAGCGCCAATCCGCCCGCCCGCGCCGCCGTCCGTCCGCGGGCGTGTCCGTCACCCAGCAGCTCATCATCATCGGCGCATACATCAGCGTATACCCTTCCTGAATGAACAGCCGGTCAAACGGGTCCGTGTTATCACTGACCCAGAATTGCGCCGTTCGCTTCGCCATGCCCAAATCCACGCGCGCGCCGCCGCCGCTGCATGCCTCGATATCCACATCGGGGAACTCCTTTTCCAGCGCGTCCAGGATTCGGTAGAGCGCCAGCACATGCCGCTCCCGCGCGAAGGGCGTCAGGCTTTCGCATACGTCGGTCATCGCGCGATTCATGTCCCATTTCAGATAGCGGATCGCGTATGTGTTCAGCAGGCCGCGCAGCATGTCGAGCGCGAATCGCTCAACCTCCGGCTTTCCGAAATCGAGCAGATACTGGTTTCTCTGCGTCAGCGGTTCGCGGCCGTCCAGTTTGTGAATCCAATCCGGGTGCGCGCGGTACAAATCGCTGTCCGGGTTGACCGATTCCGGTTCGACCCACAGCCCGAAATCCATGCCCAGCGCGTGCACACGGTCGATCAGTTCCTCCAGACCGTTTGGAAACTTCTCCGGGTTGACCGTCCAGTCGCCCAGCCCCGCCCGGTCGGAATGGCGCGCGCCAAACCAGCCGTCATCCACCACGAAAAGCTCCACGCCCATCCTCGCCGCGCGTTCCGCCAGCCGCATCTGCGCGTCCGCCCGCACGTCGAACTGCGTCGCTTCCCATGAATTATAGAGCACGCGGCGCGGCGGCCTGTTCGGTTTGAGATGGTCGCGCTCGAAATCGTGCATCCTTCTGCTCAGCGCGCCCATGCCTTCCGCACTCATGCACAGAACCATCGGCGGCGTTTCAAAGCATTCGCCGCGCCCCATCGGGCAGACGAGATCCGCGTCGTTCAGCCCTGCTGTGATACGGTGATTGCCAAACACCGTGGACGACGCCGTGATCTGCCAGCATCCGCTCCACCCGAGCGCCACGCCGTAGGCCTCGCCCGTTTCCTCGTCCTCGCTGTTTGCCGCGATGAGGAACGGGTTCATGTGCGGGCCGGACATGCCGCGCACGGATTGCAGCCGCAGTTCCCCTTCTTCCAGCTTGGCCGTGCGCCGCCTGAATTCTCCCGCCCACGCGCCGACGACATAGTGCGCCGTCCACGGCTTCGCCTCGTGCGGCAGGAGACACGCGCCGCTGTCCATGCGCGTCAGCCTGATCGGCGCGCTCGCCGTCAGCCTTGCGTGCTTCTGAATCACATCGCAATCCTCAAACACGCGGTATATCAGGCGAACCTCCATGGCGCTTACCTCGTCCGCCAGCGTGATTTCCGCCTGCTGACCCTGAACGCGCACGTCCTTCGTCCGCAGATTCAGCGGCACGTCGGCTTTCAGCGATACGTTTTCAAACGTCCGCCCGTCAAAGGCCGGGTATTCCATCCGCTCCCGCCACAATTCCGTGTCAAAGGAGCTATGGCCGCCGAGCGGTTCAAACATGTCCGCGTCTTCCGGCGCAATCTTCCTGCCCCAATGCAGGCAGACCGGCGCGGGATATGCAAGGCCGATCCAATACGACGTTCGTTCCGTTTCCAAAATGAGAAAATTCTGCTTTTCCAGATAGCGGATCATGTTCTTTTCCTCCTTCGTCCGTTTCCAAACGGCAGAATACGGGTTCGGTTGCTCTTTATTTCTTCTCCGCGCCCCGGCCGTTCTCCTTTTCGCCTATCGCGCCTAAAAAACGCGGCGATGGGGGATTGCGCTTTTTCCCAATCGCCCCGCCGATTTTTCTGCCATTTGTCAGATAATTCGCTGCAAATTCTTGCCTTTTGGCCGAATGTTCATATATAATAATGCTATGTCAAGCATACAGTCGCCGAGATGAAACCATCGCAAGCGCGCTGAGGCTCGGCGTTGCAGAAGGAAAAGAACAAATCGTGTGCCGGGTTCGAAAGAAAAGGGGGAAACCGGATGAAAAAGTCGCTGAAAGTCACGCTGCTCTCGCTCTGCGGAATCGTGGCGGTGCTTCTGGCCGCCGTGCTCGTGTTCGTCGGGATCTACTTCACGCGCATACAGACGATGAACAGCATCGAAAAGCTCTCCGATTATGACGACGGCTACAACCTCTACCGCATGGAGGTCAAATACGATTACAGCCTTGACGACGTTATCAACTACGGCATCAAGGACAATCAGACGATGATCGACGCCATTTTGAAGGACGCGCTGCCGCTCCTTCCGGTGAAAATCGAGGCGCCCAGCTTCGGCTGCACGGCGTTCACGCTGACGGACGCCGACGGCGATGTGCACATGGGGCGCAATTACGATTTCAAAAACAACACCTCGGCGATGCTCGTCTACTGCGCGCCGAAAAACGGCTATCGATCTGTGGCCACGGCGGCGCTGGACAATGTTTCCGCAAACGCGCCGGATGAGAGCACCAAAATGAAGCTGGCCAGCCTGACCGCGCCGTATATCTGCCTTGACGGCCTCAATGAAAAGGGCGTATCCATCGCCGTGCTGACGCTGGACAGCGACCCGGTTCACCAGAGCACCGGCAAGCCCGCTATCGCCACCACCCTCGCCATCCGCCTTGTGCTGGATCGCGCGGCGAGCACGGAAGAGGCGGTGGAGCTGCTCCGCGGCTACGACATGTTCGCTTCCAGCGGGCGGGATTACCACTTCTACATCACCGACGCGACGGGCGACGGTCGGGTGGTCGAATACGACTGCGAAAGCGAAACGCGGGAGCTTGTGGCGCTGCCCATCAACGCCATCACCAACTTCTACGGAATCTACAAGGACAAGGTGCTCCCCAACCAGAAAAACGGTATCTATGGCCATGGCCGGGAGCGTTACGACGCTGTGCTGGAAGTCTTTGACCAGCAGAAGGACAGCCCCTCCAACGATACCGTGTGGGCGGCGCTGAAAGCCGCCTCGCAGGAACCGAACCCCGAAAGCATCACCAGCAATACGCAGTGGTCGATCGCTTACAACAACACCGACCTGACCGCCGAAATCATCATTCGCCGCCACTGGGAGGATATGACGCGCTATAGCCTGACGGCGGGCGCGGCGAAGTAACGCCGTTTACCGCCGAAGTCTGCAAAGCGTCAAAGCCTTGCTTGCGCGGATGATTTTACGCAGTTCCCTTATATCAAACGAGTGAACGGACGCATCCATTCGGATGTTCCCGTTCACTCGTTTATTTGTCTGTTCAGCGTGTCCATTCCCGAAACGGGTCGATGCCGTCAGATGATATGCGGTACGGTCAAACCGGGCTTTTTCTTCGCTCTGTGCCCTGCGCAAAATCCGCGGCCGTCTCTTTCATATCGGCCGCAGATTGATGAGAAAATTTTCAATCAGGCGGTTTATCTCCTCCGGCTTATCCGTGTTGGCGTTGTGCCCCGCGCCCTCAATCCAAACCAGAGGCAGTTGCGTGTTTTTGTGCCACTTCTTATTGTACCGTATGCAGGAACCTGCGTGATCCCGCGACCCGCACAGCAACAAGGCCGGGCATCGGATTTCATACGGCAAATCCCTTTCCATTGCATCCGCGAGAATACGATAGCCGTGTCCGGCAATTCGCGCATAGCGCTTTTGATCGCCGTCGTAGACCATCATCATTTCGCGCATCAGACGCCGCCCATACGCGGACGTGGCGACGCCTTCCGTGCCTGCTTTCAAAAGCGCTTTCCACGGATAATGCGCATACACGGGCTCCATCTTTTTCAAAAGCCAGCGTTCAACCGCCGTCACATATTTTTTCGCCAGCGGCGCTGAATCAATGGAAATAAAACCCGCCAGTTTATCGGGGAACAACTGCGCATAGGCCTGCCCGACATAGCCGCCCATGGATTGACCGACGATAACCGGCCTGCAAATGTTTTCCCGGCTGAGAATTTCGTTTAACCATTTCGCTTTATCGAACAGGTTAAAATCAAACCGGAACGGCCACGAGGACGCATGCGCCGGCGCATCCCAGACAAGGACGTTGTATTTTCCCTCAAAGTATTTGATTTGCCGATCAAACAATCTATGGTCGGCGGTCAATCCCGGCAGAAAAACAAGCGTATACGCATCCGGGTTGACAATGTCTACCCAGTAGCGGATCGTTCCGCAGCGCGTTTGATGCGCGCGTTCCTTCAATGTGCTCATGTTATCACCCTTGCCTGAGCTATAATTTGTGCGCTCTGATTCAGCTTTCGTTCCATCCGTTTGTGTCGCCCTCCCGAAACACAATCCGCTCTTTTTCCCGCGTGTCAAATCGAATGGATATGCCGGGTTCATTCGGATTACTCCAGCTCGAACACGCCCTGCGGGTCATAGGCGCTCCCGCTTTCGTCAATCTCAATGCCGTAATGATCGTATATCGTTCCGGCAGCGTCCATGTCAATCCAGCGGCGGTTGAAGTCCGCCTCCCGCATCAGGCCGTAACCGACGCACGCCGGATCGTTGAAATAAAACACATTTCCGTCGATCTTCTTCTGATAACCGACGCAGATGACCCAGTGCCCCTCCGCCAGATACGTATCTGCGTCGCTCGGGTCTTGGGTGTTGTATCCGTCCGCGCCCCACGCCTGAATACAGACCAACACGGGATGCCCCTGATCCAGCGCGGCGATCAGGTCATCCGTCGTTCGCTTTTCCCGCGCGATGACCCGCACATCGTTTTCCTCAAAAAAGGCGAGGATCGCGTCCGGAGACGTTCCGGCTTCCTCGGTTGTTCCAAGCGCTTCCTCATAGGCGGTCAGGTTCAAATCCGCCTGATAAGGCTCAAGCCAGTTCATCAGCATTTGGACGCACGTGGTTCCGCAGGTGTAGCCGCCGTATTGGCGCAAATTCGGAATATCAATCAAAACGTCGGCATCCTGCGTTCTGCCTGCGTAGAGGCTTTGAGGGGATGCGTCCGCCTCTCCTTTCCCGGCGCAGGGTAATGCACACAGACACAGCGCGCCGACCAAGGCGGCCGACGCAAGGATTCCATAGCGTTTCTTCATGGTGCACCTCCAACATTGTACAACAAAAGCGGGGACAAAAACACCCCTGCATGAATGAGGGAGAAGGAGGAGTTGATGCGGGCATAGCCCGCTTTCTTGTTTAGTTTTCAGCCGTATCGACCCGGAAGCCGTACTCGCGCAGAATTTCCAGCGCGATCTCGCGGTTCAGCTCGTTATCCTCTACCACCAGTGCCTTCAAGCCTTCCAGCTCGGTGATCTTTTCTATCGGACGGTGCTCCGTCTGTGTGCGCATGGGCAAGCAGATGATAAATTCGGTCCCCTTGCCCTGCGCCGTCTGCACTTTGATGGTGCCGCCCATCATATCCACGATGTTTTTGGTAATCGCCATACCAAGACCGGTGCCATGGATTCTCAATACCGCCAAAAAGCTTTATAAAGCCTTTGAAAAGGCACAGGCACAGCGCAACAATAACATGTAGATATTTTATCATGATAGTGACAGGTTTTCAACAAAATATTGCTTTGAAGCAGAGTCGCTGCCTGACCGTTGCCCAGCCTGCGGCAAAGCGGTCTATCAGAGCAGACCTGCCATTCGCCCGGCAATCGAAAAAGAAGTGCGGAATCTTTTACGAACCAGGGATGAGGAATGGGAATAAGCCAACTGACGGCCTTCTGTGGTATCTACGGAGGGCAGTTTTTGACACTTCGCATCAAAAGCGCCCTTGCGCTCTCCGAGGGGAAACGGGGGTTACGACGCAGGCTGGGCGCGCTCCCGATGGCGTACCGCCCTCACGACAGGAACAGGAGCGTGTCACGCTCCTGTCAGTGGCGGAGAACGAACGGATTCACCAACGGAAGTCGGCGGGCATCCCGATGCTTTCGAGGTAACGCTGCCGCGCCTGCTCACGTTCGGCTTCGGTTGCGGCGGTTTTGTATTGGGTGAAGCGTTCATGGCAGATCATCGCATCGAGCTTTCGGGAAAGTTTCCGGCGAATGGATTGTTACAGAGAGAACGCATATGAATGACATGATGAACCAAAACGCTTGCAATGATAAGGCGAAACGTATATAATGATGGTAACGTGGAAAGGAGGGATTCCTGTGGGAAAAAGCAGTACAGATACTTGTTGTCTGACGTTGCCTTTGAAATTGGAAAAATGGCAGGAAGACCGACTTGCCAAAAGATTTGAAATTGCTCGGCAGATTTACAATACGATGGTTCGTGCGGAATTGAAAAAGCTGGAGCGAGTAAAGCAACTGCCGGAATACAGAAAGAACCAGAAAGAAATTCAGGCACTAGACTGGAAAAATTCGGCAGATAAGCAAAGGCTAAAGGAACTGTACGGAAACCAGAGAAAAATTCTGCAGAAGCAGGGTTTTACAGAATACGGCTTTAAGGCGGACAGCAAGGATTATTACAAGCATTTTATAGAGAACATCGGATCGAGCGTTGCAACGCATGGTATTGCGCCTCAGGTTTGGAATGCCTTTGATAAAATGCTGTTTCAAAAAGACGGAAAGGTTGTCCATTTTAAGCGGTATGGCGATGTTCATTCGCTAAAAGGAGGCTCTGTTGCCCATAAAAGCGGCGGTGCGGAAATCATGTTCCGCAAAACCTATATCGAGTGGAAGGGATTAAAACTGCCGCTGAAACTGTCGCCCAACAATGCCTATGAAGCGGAGATGCTCTCCTACCGTGTGAAATATGTTCGGATTTTGCGCACACGAGGAAAGACAAAAGATCGCTGGTATGCGCAGCTCTCCTTGGAAGGAAAACCGGCGGTAAAGTATGATTCAAACACCGGAAAGCCCGTGCATCCTGTCGGAAGGGGAGCGGTTGGACTCGATATCGGACCGCAAACGCTGGCATATGCTGCAGCAAATGAGGCAAACCTCGTAGAATTGGCAGATCAGGTACAAAATATCGAGCAAGAAAAGCGCAGACTCCAGAGAAAGCTGGATCGCAGCAGAAGAGCGACCAATCCGGACAATTACAACGAAAACGGCACAATCCGGCGAGGCGTCAAATTGACTCACAACAAATCCAAGCGGTATTGCAAATTACAGAAAGAATTAAGCTGGATTCAGCATTGTCAGGCTGAAACCCGAAAACGGCAGCATATAGCGCTGGCAAACCATCTGCTTTCGCTCGGAGATTGCTTTTATGTCGAACCCATGGCATGGCCGTCGCTGACCCATCGGGTGAAAAAGACAGAGGTTTCCGAAAAAACGGGAAGGATTAAGCGGAAGAAGCGGTTCGGCAAGTCCGTAGCCAATAAAGCGCCGGCTTCACTGATTGGCATTTTAAAGCTGAAATGCATCTCTCTCGGGCTTACCGGAGTGGTGGAAGTTCCGATGCTGCTCAGAGCCAGTCAGTATAATCATCAGTCAAAAGATTATGCAAAGAAATCACTTTCCCAACGATGGAATGATATGCCGGACGGTAATCGAATCCAGCGCGATCTCTATTCAGCGTTTTTATTGCAGCATTACAATTCCCAATCAGAAAGCTTTGACCAAGAAACCCTTGAACGAGATTATCCGCAATTTGTGCGGCTTCATAACCAAACGATTCAACGATTGTCCGCATTGCCGAAGACCCCATCCAGCATGGGGATTAGGCGAAGCGTAAGCTAACAGACTTTTTCGGTGCGATTCGCACCCCAAAAACCGGTCGATTGTCCGTCCGAGACTGTCGCTAATGGCAATATAGATTGCCTTGACAGTAGAAGAGCGTGGGAAAATAGTCAGCGCGGATGCTGCTTTTGTGGCATCTGAAAAGCTATCTACCAGCTCACAGCATATTGCGTGGATTTGTGGCATTGCATCTGTGCGATTTTGCTGATGCAATCCGTGCGGGATGTGCTGAGGCAAAGAATCATTGGCTTTTCCTCCTTTCCGTTTTTTTATCGATGCAATCCGTGCGGGATGTGCTGAGGCAAAGGAATTCGGTTTTCCTGTGGATAAGTTGGCGTTAAAGATGCAATCCGTGTGGGATGTGCTGAGGCAAAGCCGTGCCTCCACTCTCTCCCTCGGTTGATCTCCATGATGCAATCCGTGCGGGATGTTCCGAAACGAACGGAAAGTCATTGTATTCAAACGATCATGCGCAGAACAATGAAGTAAATAGAAAAGAGAGCTAACCGATTCAATCATCGAATCAGATAGCTCTCTTTTATGAACAATGAAAACGGTTGTCCAATCGTTGCCACAAGCGGGAATAACGCTTGAAAAACTCAGCTATTGCGTCGCTTTTCGGAGGGCGTATCTTATTCCCACTCAAGCTCAAGACCTTAACAGTGAATGATAATACGCACTTTTAATTCACTTTTTGTCCGTCTGATTCACCTATTTTTCGTTTTCCATGGCGTCTTTGGAATTTTTGTAGCCAATTTGTAGCCAACACAAAGGATCTGCAAGCCACTGATAACAACTGATTAGAAATGATTTGATAGTGGTAAGCATGGAAAGTAAATTTACGATTCAAAAAGATTTGGCAGTTTGAGCTAGGAGTCTAGCAAGTTAATTGAATTTACAACTGATACGAAAAAAGCAGAAAAATGAAAGGAAAAATGATTGAAATACCGGAACGTAGGCTAAAAAATAACCTGCTGGCAAATAGAAGTGGGTCTATCCCGAATTTTGTGTAAACGTTCTCCGCGGGTGCAAACAGCAGAAACTGGTATGAGGCGGTAGCGGTCTGACCGATACCGCCTTTTCTC
>ERZ773235.1369-NODE-1369-length-25254-cov-4.580142_pt1 | contig 25254 bp, 14 predicted proteins | sample MGYA00580522_ERZ773235 | MGnify/ENA primary metagenome ERZ773235 (study PRJEB29015, sample SAMEA2737797) | human gut metagenome | biome: human gut; feature: human-associated habitat; material: faeces | place: China | collected 2012 ...
CCTTGAATAAGTATTCGTTTATCCGCTTGCGTGCTTTGCACGCTTTCACCAAGCAGACAATCTTGCGAAACTGTGGCAGGAGTTTTTGTCCTTGCTCGAACTGATAGTAAAGATTTTCTGCGCGGTAGAAATTGCGAAAACTAGCGAGGTCAGTGGCAACCGCCACTGTGTTTTCGTTTCTCTTTAGGGGATTCCCACGTCGCTTTGCTCCTCGGAATGACATTTGAGGCGGTTTGCCATAACCTAGGCGCCGTTTGAGCAATGCGGCTCGTGTTCCGTCTTTGAAGTTGCACATTGCGTGTATAAGAACGCCCTGAATAAGTGTTGGTTTTTATAAATCTTAATAGTTAAAACCACACCAAATCGATGCATAACAAGTAAGAGACATTCAAATGTCAACCATAATATTAAAATTGGTATTATTTTTAATATTATAACGACTGCGCTATTTGGATGAAGAACAAGAAAGAGCCTGCCAACATAGACAGGAGCGTACTTTGGGTACGTGACTGTTTTGAAGTGAAAAACAACTCTTTTAGATTGTTAAGAAAGCACTATTTAGATGAAGAACAAGGAAGAACCATTTGAACGAAAGCCCTAATGTACATGTAGTACATGAGCTGACGGACAAGTGGCTCTGACGCAGTTATTCGCTAAATAGTGCTTTCTTAGCCGATGACACGCAAAGGAAGAATCAGATACAACCACCTGTCACCTTCGCCCTTGATGATTCCGGGAGCGGTGGAAGTGGTGAAGTTGAGCGTCACAAACGGCTCGTCGATTGCATGCATACAATCGATGATATATTTGGAGTTGAAACCGATTGTGAGATCCTTGCCTTTTAGGCCGATGGTTACTTTTTCATTGATTTCGCCGTCGTCGCTGTGAGCGTTGAGTGATATTGTATCCTCTTTGATTTCCATCTTCACGTAAGATTTCTTTTCCGCGCGGTTGATGAGCGACACACGGTCGATTGCGTTTTCAAAGAGCTTTTTGTCGATGGTAACTTCGGTTGTAAACACACCGGGGATAATCTTTTCGTAGTTGATATAATCCTCGCCGATAAGTCTTGTGACGATCTTGGTGTGGAAAAGGTCAACCATGATGTAGTTTTTCTCAACGTACACGGTGATTGTTTCCTCGCCGTCGTCAATAAGACGAGCAAGCTCGTTCATGCTCTTTGCGGGCACGATGATTTTGTCGATAACGCCGTTGTTTTTGATTTGTGCTTTTGCAAGCGCAAGTCTGTATCCGTCGGATGCCACGGCTTCGACTTCTTCGTCTTTCACGTTCAAACAAACGCCGCGAAGGGAAGGTCTTGCCTCGTCAACGGCAACGTTGAATATGACTTTTGAAATAATGTCTTTAAGCTCTTTTTTGAGAATGATGAAAGAGTTTTGAGTGTCGACTTCTTTGAATACGGGATATTCGTCGGCGCTCATGCATTTGATTTGAAGTTCACTGTCAAGATACTTTATGACGAGTTTCGAGCTGTCAGTGCCGTCGAGTTCGACTTGTTCTTCTTCGATTTTCTTTGCGTAGTCGGCAAAGAGCTTGCCTGGAACGACGATTTCGCCTTCGATAAGCACTTGTGCGTTGATTTTCTTTTCGATTGCAAGTTCGAGATCGGTTGCGAAAATGGTGAGAGTATCACCGAGTGCGGTGAGTTTCACACCGTCGAGAATAGGATTGTTTCTCTTTATAGGAAGAGCTTTTACAACTTTTGCGAGAGCATCGCTCAATTCGTTTCCTTGACAAATAAGTTTCATATTCCGCCTATATATTTCTATATTGTTTTATTTTTAATAATGATAACATAAATAAGCAATGTTGACAAGTGGAAAATAAAACCTCAACCACAATCTCTTGCAATCAAAAATATTTTTTATCGCAAGATATTGGAAAATTTCGTTTATTTTCTGTTGATAAAACCTATCGGGTTGTCAACATACCGTGTTTAGTTGTTCACCTTTGTCAACACGCTTGTGCGGATATCAAAAATTCAGGCTGGAAAACGAGAATATCAGCGAGAAAATATATCCTATCGCATGGCTTATGACAAACGTCGCGCCAAAAACCGCAAGGTTTCGTTTTGTGTGCTTTACGTCTTTAAAAAGATATACGAACGCAATGCCGGCGTTCATGCAAAGTCCGCCAAGCGTCGCGCCGAATCCAAGCCCGCCCATAATATAAAGTTCGCTTATAACAACGGATGAAACGCAGTTCGGAATTGCGCCCACGATAACTGCAAGCAGGGGAGCGAGATATTTGTTTGACGAAAGGAAAGTTATCAGGTTTTCTTCGCCGACTTTATATACGATTATTCCGAAAATAATATTTACGACAAGTACGTAAACGAAAATTTCCAAAGAGTGAAGAAACGGATGTATCAAAAATCTGTCGATTTTCTCTTGTTTTGCCGATTTTTTAGGCGTATTTCGAGCGTCTTTTTCTTTTTGTTTTTCATCGTTGCTTTCAACTTCGAATTTTTCACATTCTCTGCAATCATCGCACGTGCAGGACGGTTGATTTTCCTGTGTTTTTTCAACGAGTTCCGCACCGTCGCAATCGGTGAGTTTTATCTTGTATTCTTCATTGCAATGCGCAACGTGATGTTCGACTTTCTTTCTGTTTTTTGAAAGTATAAGATCTATCGTATATCCGAAAACAAGTCCCAAAACAAATTTCAGCGCAATTAGCGGTAGCACGTGCAACGCTTTTTCGGGCGTGCCCAAAAAGATAGGCAAAGCCTCGTCGCTCGTTGCAAGATATACGCCAATAAGCGTTCCTACGGTGATGTGCCTTTTTTGATACAGGTCGGTTGCAACCACACTGAATCCGCATTGCGGCAATAAGGATATACTCACTCCTATCAGTGGAGCAAGTTTGCCCTTGAACGATATTTTTTCTGACAGTTTCGGCTCGATAAGCGCAATGATGTATTGAAAAACAACCACCACCGCAAATATTTTCAAACTGTCAAGCAATGCGTCTATAACAACTTCTTTCATAACAGATTTATTATATCACGTTTCGCACGATAAGAAATATTTTTTTATAAACAATGCCAAAATTATTGTGGATTATCACAAAACAAAAAACTGCCGGTTTATTGATTAAAAATATAAAATCGGCAGTTTATATTATAAAAGTGTATATTTAAAATATTGTTTATGCTAAAAATCACACAATTTAGATACGATTATTTCAATCTATTCTTCTCTGTATTTAGACATCATTTCTTTAAATAAGTCTTGTGTCGAAGGCGGTGTGTATGTGATATCGTTTGTGCCGGCTTCGATAAAACTCTTCATCAATCGGTGAATTTTCGGGGTATAAAACAAAACAAACACTCTCGGTGTTCGTTTTATTCCCTAATGGAGCAAAAGCGTGGTACGCCTAAACCCGTTTTTCAAAACGGTTTGAGGGACTCAGCCCCCCGTGTAGTAGCGAAGGAAGATAAATTTATTTATCGTTTTTCCGAGCGTCCACTTCGAAAGAAGTGTCGAGGCGCAACGCGCCGACGAGCGATGTTTCGCGCGTCAGGGTGTCCCCCTCAACAACGGCGGAATAAAAAAAAGAACGCTTTATGCGTCCTTTTTTGGCGCCTGTTGAGGGACTCGGACCCCCGACACTTCGGTTAACAGCCGAATGCTCTACCGACTGAGCTAAACAGGCATTTATTTTTCAATGCTTGTTTATAATAATCTTTCTATAATGATTTGTCAAGAATTTTTTATTCATATAGGTTTATATTTTTATTCAAAACTTTGTTTTTCAATTGAGAATTGATATATTTTTTCAAGGGTTTGCGTATTTTATAGACTTAAAATCAAAAATAAGATAAAATCTAGGTATGCAAATAAACGTGTCTAACATTTCTGTTGAGTATGACGGAACGCCGGTGATTTATCAGGCGGATTTCGTCATTCACGAAAACGAGAAGATTGCGCTTATCGGTCGCAACGGATGCGGAAAGACGACGCTTCTTAAAGTGCTTACGGGCGAAGTCGAGTATCAAAAAGGCGAGGATGACACACCGTACGGAATTTTCACAAGCGGCAATCCCGTCATTGGATTTTTGAAACAGACAAGCAACGACGACAAGTCCAAAACCATGTTCGACGAGATATTGGATGCGTATTCGTCCCTTATAAAAATCGAAAAAGACATGGAAAGCGCGCTTGAAGATTTGCAAAACGACTCTTGCGACCAAAACGTAAGGCGATATTCTCGCCTTTGCGAGCAGTTTGAGAGAGAGGGCGGATATACCTACAAAAAAGAGTATCTTACGGCGGTGAAGAAGTTTGGTTTTTCAAACGAGGACATGCAAAAACCGCTTTGCGAGTTCTCGGGCGGACAGCGCACCAAAATCGCGCTTTTGAAACTTTTGCTTTCAAAACCCGACGTTTTGCTTTTGGACGAGCCCACAAACCACTTGGATTTGGAGGCTATCGAGTGGCTTGAAAACTATCTTTGCGCATACAAAAAATCCTGCGTGATAGTGTCGCACGACCGTATGTTTCTGGATAAAATCGTAAACGTCGTATATGAAATCGAGTACGGCGAAACAAAGAGGTATCAGGGCAATTACACCTCTTTTACGGCGCAAAAACAGCAAGCGTACGACAAGGCGCTCAAAGATTCGATTATGCGTAAAAAAGAGATCGATAGGCTTAGCGCACTTGTTGAAAGATTCAGATACAAGGCAAAAAAAGCCGCCATGGCACAGGCAAAACTCAAACAAATCGAACGTATAGGCGAAGTCGGCACGCCGAGCAACTTTGACACGGCAACTTTCAAATCCAACTTCCAGCCCGAGCGCGAAACGGTTGAAAAAGCGGTTGTTTTGGACAAGCTTGTTTTCGGCTACGACAAGCCGCTCGGTCAAATAAATACAATTATAAAACGTGGGGACAAGGTCGGTATAATAGGTCAAAACGGTTGCGGAAAGTCCACGCTTGTGAAAACTATCGTGCATAAAATTAAAGCACTCGACGGAAGCGCGACTTTCGGTCTGCATGCGCAGGTGGGGTATTTTGACCAAACGTCCACTCAAAGTTTTTCTACGCTTACGGTGCTAGAAGACTTTCAGAACGAATTTCCTATGCTTTCAAACACCGAGGCAAGAAGCGCACTAGGTGAGTTTATGCTGTCCGGCGACGACGTGTTTAAGCGCATATGCGATTTGTCGGGCGGTGAAAAAGTGCGTCTTGCGCTATGCAAAATTTTGAGGAAAAAACCGAATATTCTCATTCTCGACGAGCCCACGAACCATATGGACATCATAGGCAAAGAAACGCTTGAAAGATTGCTTTCAAACTACACGGGCACGGTGATAACGGTATCTCACGACAGGTATTTCGTCAACAGAGTTTTCAACAGGCTAATAGTTTTCAACGGTGGAAAAGCGGAACTTTTCGACGGCAAGTATTCCGATTACGAATCGAGAAAACAAGTAAGCGATTTTGCAAACGATTTTGTAAAAACGGTTGAGGAAAAGAAAAAAGAAAAGCCCGTATCACAAAGCAAAGAAGCGGCGCGCAGAGCGCATAGAATAAGTTTTCTGGAAGAAAAAATGAACGCGCTCAACGAGCAAATTTCTTCTCTTCAAAACACCATGCACAACGACCAAAGCGTATATTCTGACTACACCAAGATTGCCGAGATAGAGGAACAAATATCCTCTCTTCAAGCAAAACTCGCCCCCCTTGAAGAAGAGTGGCTGGAATTGTCCGAAAAACAATAAAACAAGGTTTAAACAATCAAAAACAACAAATCAAACCCATATTTTGCCAAAAAGTCAGATTTTTATAATGTAGTTAAAAAACAAAAGCACCGATTTTTCGGTGCTTTTGCAATGTTGTTTAGCGATTAAAATTAAGCGGCGTAACCGTATGCTTTTTCGAGGTCTACGACGATACCTGCCGTACTGCTGTATTTTAAGCTCTTGAAGAAACTTTCGAGCGTGATAGGTTCGATTGCAGTTTTGACTTGCGTGTCGATATTTGCGATGTTTGCATAGGTGAGCAATTCACCCATGGTCATTGTCGTAAATTTGAGTTCTACGTCTTGGCTGAGGTTGTCCAGCTTGCTGTCTTTAAAGTCGTAGAACAAGCTGCCTTCCGTCAAATCCATAAGGTCGCTTATTGTTGCCTCTTTGATGACGTCGTTGATATTCGAAATCGTAACTTGTTTTCTTGCAAGCATACGGAGTACGGCTTCGCTCTTTTCGTTTTCAACGGTAACTCTTGCCGCTATGTGGTCGAGCGGGTTTGTGTAGCTCACTTCGTCCGAGGAGTTGTACGCTTCGTTTGCAACGGCAAGGTAGCCGACAACCGCAGTGTATCTTTGCAAACTTGCGTCGTGCAAATTGATGTCGTATCTCACGGGCTCGTTGTTGATGATGACGTACAATTGACCGTACTCTTCGTTTGTGGGGACGTAGATATTTTCGCAATATTGCTTTGAGAACAATATTTCGCCTTCCGCGCGTTTATAGGTTTTTGTGCCGTCGTCGGGGGAGGAAACGTCAACGTAAGAAGTGCCGTCGATGCGACGATAAACGTCGTTGCTATAATGCGTGTAGTTTGAAGAATCGTACGGTACGTAAGTGCCGTTTATTATCACGTACAGATCACCGGCGGTGTTCGTGTACGTAGGCGTCGTGTATTCCGAACCCGCGACTCTCTTATATATTTTATTGGTGTCGAGAACAAATTTCAGAGTGCCGGTCGAATAGTCTTGTTTCGTGTTTTGGGCAATCACGTAAGTGCAGAGCGCAACGTTGTGGATATACTCGGTTTTTCCGTCCTTTGTGCCTTTGTAATAGAGGTTCCCTGCCGCGATTGCGCTGTCGGTCAAATCGGTGATTTGCTCGTAAGAATAAGTCATAGTACCCGTAAACGTAATATTCGTGGCTTTTTCAAAACGATAATCGCGCTTCATATATTTGCCGGTTTTGTCGTACACGAACGTATATTGTTTTTCAACGCCGTCCACCTTTTCCGAGCCTACGGGAGCGATTATAAAGCGATCCGTGTTTGAAATTTCGCTGTCGGCAGGTTTGTTTGTTTTATAGTCGTTTACGACGGTATTTACGGTTGAGTAAGTGTACACGTCGATAAGCTCCGAAAGAAGCATATCTTTCATCACCGCTTCCATTGCGGAAGAGAGGTTGTCCACTTTGACGTAAGCAAGGCGTTTGATGACGGCGGAGCTTTCGCCCTCGAGGGTGACCTTGAAGTTTTGATATTTTGCATCGACGGACGACGGATCGAACGCGTCGTTTTGGCGCATATAAATGCTGTTTGCCGCGTCGTAGTAGAAGTAAGACGTGCCGTCAATCTTCGTTTCGTCCTTAACCATCAAGTCTATATCGATGTCCATTACGTCACCGAGCGTAAGGCTTGAAAAAGCGTTTGAAAAGTCTCCCAAAGAGGAATATGCCAAGCGTTGCAAGACGTTTGACGAGGGATTGTAGCTAGGATCGGAAGCGTCCTCTTTTGCGCAGTCGTATCTTGTGAGCGTCGAGGAATGTTCTGCGGGATTGTAAAGCGTGAAATAGAAGGGGTGAGCAAACTTGCCGTTTGCGTCCTCGACGTATTTACCGTCCGCTTCCTTTGTGAAGCGTTGAGAGTCGAAATACGCGTTGCCATCGCAATAAACGTATTTGTCCTCTTCAACCACTTTGACGTACTTTCCGTTGAGGTTTTGCGTGTATTTGTAGAATTGAACGTCTATGGTTTCTGCAAGCGTAAGCTCGTCCGCAACCGTGCCGAGATCTTTGACAAGGCAATCTCTTGCGGCGAGTGATTTCATTATGCGAGCGGAATCGTCGTTGATTTCTATAACCTCGTCAACTTTGAGGGTGTCAACCACTTTGCTTAAATTGTCAAGGGTTGCGTTCTTTTTGGAGAGAGTTCTCATAAGCACGCTGTCGCCCGCCTTGATACGCACAAGCTCGTCGAAATACATTTTGTTAAGCTCTGTGCCGATGTTTTTGAGGGTGTAGCCTCTTTTTGCCATTTGTTGAAGAGCAAGAGCCGTTTCGCCCTCGACAAGGGAGTATCTTTTTGCGCTTGTTCCGTCCGTTTTTTCATCGTAGAGGCGGTATCTTTGCAGTTTTACAAAGCCGCCGTTTTCGTCGGTGACGTAGTTTTCGCCGTCTTTTGCAAATCTTTCAAAGAAAGTGCCGTCCTCGTTGACGTGTGCATACTCGTTGAAGGGAACATACACGTCGATTGCGACATACGCGCCGTCCGCGGCAGGGGTGTATTTGTCGTAAACTATATCCAGCACTTCGCCGATGGTGAGAGTATCCACTATTGTGGACATATCGTTGAGTGTGCAACCGCGCTTTTTGAGGGCTTTGAGTATGGTTGCCGACTCATCGTTGACGTCGATGAGTTCGTCGATTTTGAGAGTGTTGATTTTCGTGCCGATTTCGGTGATTTTGCAATCTTTGAGAGCGATTATCGCTTTTGACGTGCCGGGCTTATCGGTGTCCACGACGTCGCCGACTGTGAGCGAGTCGAGAAGTCCGTCCGCATTTTGAAGCTCTACGACGCTCATATAAGCGACGATTTGAAGTACAGTTGCGGACGTGCCTTTGTGTGTGCGCAGATATGCCGTGCCGCTTGCGGTTTCACCCTCGCCGAGAGTGCGGAGCATGCTGTCTTTGGTTATGGGGCTGTCCGTGATATAGAAAACGTCGCTGTTTTCGTACGTGCCGTCTTCCAAGGCGTATTTCACGTTTTGGATATCGATATTGCCACCCGAAACGGTCGGAGTGGATGCAAACGCAATATCTTTAAGAGCGGTAAACTCTTTTTGCACGAGGGTGTATTTGCCATCGTCAAGCGTTGCGATGCGGTTTGCATAAGTTGCGATATACAACTCGTTCATATCCGCAACGTCCGTCGAAAGAGTGTATTGAACGTGACGATAGAAAGTTTTTTCGTTTTCGTCATCGTTGAAATCGTCTGCATAGCAGGAGTTGTCTACGACGTATTTTTCGCTTTCCGTTCCGTCCTCTGCGACAGATGTCTTTTTGACGTATCTCAATTCTTTTTCGACGAGTTTGTCGGTCGTGCCGTCGCCGTCGGTGTCGATTGCGCCTGCGATAAATGTTTCAACTCCGAGAGCGGGGGAGTAGTTTTTGTTTTGAAGTTCGGCCTTTGAAACTTCTTGATAAATATCGGTTTTTTTGTAAACGCGGTTTTCGCCTTTGACGACGAAAGAGTCGGTGTCTACGTCCAGAAGTCTGTTGAGAGTAATTGCGTTGACCACTTCGCCGAAAGAGGAGAGCGACACGTCTTGAATCGTTGCGATGAGCTTGTTGTCGCCCGTGCCGATGTCGATGCCGAAATCGTCCTTAATCTTGCGCACGGACAAATCGCCGTTGAGCGAACCCATAATGTTGTTGAGTGCGGTTTGCAAGTTGTTTTGCAAGTTTTCGTCGAGGATAGGCAATCCGTAGGAAGAGAAATCGACGCCGGCAATACCGCTTATATCGTTGAGTGTGAAAGAATTGACCACGATGGACATATCGTTCAAAATATCTTTGATCGGGGCGGTGTAGAAGTTTTTCGTGGTGAAATCTATGCCGCTCAAACCTTTCAAAATCGCAAGTCCGTAGTGATCGTAGAGCGTTTGCAAAGTGAGCGAATCGATGCCGTTTATGTCGTTGATGAGGCTCTTGACGGCGTCCAGAACGGTTTGTCCGTACAAGGCGCTGTCGGGCGCAATGATTTCTTCTTGCGTGATTTTTTGTTGCAGTTGTCCCACGGTCACCGAAGTGCCCACGACAAAAACCGCTCCGCCGATAGCGAGGACGAAAAGTATGATACCGATGATCATACCCAAAACGAAAGTTAATGTTCCGCGAAGTACTCTCATAAAATTACTCCATAAATATCAAACGTGCATGCGCAAGCATACACGAGGATTTGTCAACCAAAGATTTTGGTGAAAAGTTTTGCAACGGGATTGTTGGCGTAAAAATATCCGCACACGGTCGAAGATGACAAAGCTTCGTCGACGGCGGGGATTTTGTCTTTGAGCGCGTTGAGTATTGCAAGTGCCAAAAGGATAAACACAAACGCGAACGCTACGGATATGACTGCGCCGAAAGTGCGATCCACCGCAACGAGAGCCTTTGAATCTGACGTGTGCATTTTTGCAAATATCTTGCGAAGAAGCCAGCACAAGAGCCACAGTGCCAAACAATACACGACGAACATAACCACCGCAACGATTATATCTGACACGAAAGTGCCCGCAACGCCGCCGATAGTCTGTCCGTTGTCGGTGATAAACGTCTTTGCAAGCCACACGGCAAATTTGCCTTTTAGCGAAGAAGTAAGGTCGTTGCCCATGCTGCTTTCGAGAGGTTGCTCGGACGTGCCTTCGTCGGTGGTGACGCTCACCCAATAAGATTTTTCGCCTGTTTCGGCGTCCACGCGCACGTTTATAGGCGTTGAAAAAATCACGTTGCCGCTTTCAAACTTTGCGGATATGGAGTTGTCCATATTCACAAAAACGTCGAGGTTGCGCACCTTGTCGAAAGTGGGGGCAATCAAAAGCAGAGCCGCAAGCATAATTGCAATCGTCAAAAAGAAGCCTTTGAAAGATTTTGCAAAGCCTCTGATGATGCCCAATATAAGTCCAAGTGCGATTATTACGAAAAACGCAATATCCGCATACGGTATATCGGCACAAAGTAAGTTGACTGACATATTTGCTCCTTGCGTGCTATGGGTTACGCCTGCTCGCGCAAGCGTGTCCGCGCATAAGTTATGATTATAAACATTATAATCAAAAAAGAACGCATATGCAATAAAAAAATGAAAAATGACGATTTTGCGAAAACGTCAAAGGTTGATTTTGGTCAAAAAGCACGTGTGAAACCTTGACTTAATTTTGGTCATCCTATTGCGCATTTCAACATAATAGCGATTTCATCTGCCATTTTTTCAACGTAAAGTGGCGATACTGTCATAAGTTGCATCAGAGCGTCGCCGTGTTTTTGCGCCACTATACCCAAAACACCCACGTCCCCGAATCTCTCGGATTTTCCCGTTACGCCCGAGGGGCAAACGCCGTCGTCGCGCAGCACGATTTGTCCAACTTTGTCCTTGTTTCCAAGGGAGGCGTCCACTGCAACGAGCAGTGCGTTTTCGTGTGCGGACTTGACGAAAGACATCCACTCTTTCATATTTTTGCCGTTGATTTGCGCCTCGTCGGTGCCGTACACAAACGCGCCGATGTTGTATTTTTTCGTAAGCAGCGTTCCGACCAAAGGGCCGAGAGAGTCACCCGAAATGGCGTTTGTGCCGAAACACACGATCACCACATCGCGCTCGTTTTTGTCGATCGCGGCTTCGAACATCTTTGCGACAAGGGGCGCAAGGGGATGAATATCGGTGTTGTTTCGGGCAATTTGTTCTGTGGTTGCGACAATGCTTTTTTCGTTCAAAACTTCCTTTTTCATTCAATGATTATGGACGGATTTTCGAGAATATAAACGAGGAAAAACAATAAAAAAGCCGCGCTTTTTTTGCACGGTTTTTCAGCAAGTTTTGCAGTTTGTACGCTTTGTCAATTCACGTCGCAAGCAACGTCTTGCAAAACGTTTTCGTCAACGCACTCCGTCGTATCGAGTTCTCTACGATAGGGCGCGTCGAACTTGTACGTCTTTTTAAACAAGGTTTTGAAATCGAGGATTTTGTATGCATACGCAAGTGTATCAAAGCTCTTTTTGCTTGCAAGCCGCCATATGACGAGCACGAGCGCAACAAGTGCTATCGCAACACCCATGCCTATCAACGCGCCTATAAAGTCTATCAAAACGTCCGTAATCGTGCACATTCTACCGGGAGTGAAATACTGTATGCCCTCGCTTATCCCTGCATATACGAAGGCAAGCGGCGCACTGAATACGGCGCACCCCCACTTGCGCTTGCAAAGCAAAAACAACGTGCCGAAAATGCCGAATCCGAGCAGGGCGGAAAGCCCTCCGTGTCCCATAAACTTGCGCACCATTTCGTAGGTGTTGGAAAAAAGTTTTACGTCTATGTTTTTTTCTACGGACAGTGTCGGATCGAGGGTACTGGTGCAGCGTATCACCACTTTACCGTACGTCTTTGCCACAAGCACTCCCTTTTGCGTTATGGTTGCCCTCCCGCTGACAACTTCCCACTTGACGTCCTTTTCGTAGTATTGCGGCATATGTTTTGCGCTATACTGCGTCGAAGTGTGCGGCGTGATGACGTCTGCGCCTGCAAGTCGCAGTTCGGTGGGCGGAATTTTGGTGATATTTACGGTTACGGATGCCGAAACGGCAGGATTGTATCTTGACGTATATGTCAACGTCACGGGTTTTACGCCCATTACGTTGAAGTTGTTGTAACTGACGCGCACAACGGATTTCTTGCTCGAAGTGACCACAAAGTCCCAAGGCGCGCCGGCAGGCTCAACGCGGTCTATGAGGTCGTAAACGGACTGAGCTTTCTCGGAGCCGTGCACAAGGGTGGGATTGTCTTTGAAAACTATTTTTTCGGGCATTATAAAGTCGGGATTTTCTTTGACGGTGATTTGCGTTGAAATCTGTTTTCCGCTCTCGAAAGTTGCCGTTATCGTGGCAGTGCCTGCGCTCACGCCGCTGACGTAGCCGCCCGATGCAAGCGCAACGCCCTCGTCTGACGACGAATAAGACGCGGATACGGGGGATAGCGTGTTGTCACTCAACCTCACACCCTTCGTAGTGCCGGCTTTTATCGAGGACGGCAAGGCTATCGTCGGTTCGACTTCATCGGGATTAGGCCCGTAACAGCCGACGCTAACCCAATTGTAAATGGACGGATTGCTTTTGAGATATACGTAGATTTTAGACCAACCCCATGAGTGAAAAGTCACAAGTCCGTTTTCGTCCACCGTTGAGTATTCGGGGTGGTCGGACACAAAATACACGTCTTTGTCAAGCGTGTTTTTAGGAAGGAAAGAAACGGTCAGTTGTTCTTGTTGCCCTGCAAAATAAATCTTGTTTCCGGGGCGGTTGAGAATCACGTTTTGCGTGACCACTTTCGCATTGAATTTGGAAGACAGGTTAAATATCGAATCCACCTTGTCGGACACGATCTGCGTGCTTTGGCCGCTTTCGTTGCCGGGCGTTGCCGACGCAATCCAAAGCGCGCTCCACAGCACGATTGTGCAACAAAGCGCAATCGAAGCAAATATTTTGAGCCCTATCAAATATTTTCTGTCCTTGACAAGCATATCCGCTCTCCCAAAACGAACTATGGCAATATTATAACAAAAAACATGTGTTTTTTGCAACAGTATTGTAGAGAAAGAACTATTGTATAAAATCCTTATCTTTGCGCATGCTAGCTCAAAAGGAGGTGTGATATGGAAGACAAAAACCTTGTCAAAAGAGTTGCCGAACTCGGCAATATGAACGTCATGATATTGTTCCTTTTGGTTGCGTTTATCGCATTGTCGGTGGGGCTTGCGTTTTTCTTTCTCGTGCCGGGAGCGGTTGGCTACGGCATAGGCATAACGATGTTTGTTGTGGCAGGCTTGCTCTTTGTCGTGGGCGAAATCAACTATTTTTCCAAGATGAAGAAAATCCAAACGGAATAAGAAAACCCAATTGCAACAAAAAAGCAGCCCTCGACGTGAGGACTGCTTTTTGTTGTTGATTGAGCGTCACGCGGCGTTCCAACTTGTACCGTTGTAGGTGTAGGTCTTGCCAACCTCACCGTTTACGGTTGTGTTGTCGGAGTTTTTGAAAGTTGCTGTTTTTTGGATGCTTGCCGTTTCGACATAGACTGCTTGAAGTTTATCAAAGAATGATGTACCTTTTGCTTTTCCATAGCCTTCGGATGACGTGATATTGATCGAGCATCCGTTATTCAATGCAACCGAGCCGTTTGCATTGCCGATTATAGCACCGGCAATTGCCCCGCCGGATTTTACGTTAACAGTTCCGCCTACGACAATTTGTGCGTCGCCTTTGTTATTTGGATAATAGTAACCGACACCGCCGCCGGCTTCGTCATTCCAAGAGTTATCGTATGCGATTATTTTTCCACCGCTTTCAATATTAAGCGTTGCGCCTGTTGCAATATTAATAGAAGATCCCGGCAACAATTTATAACCGTATTTTACGGTTGCAGTACCGGAAATTACATTGATATTTTGCAAATAGGTCAACGGGAATAGAACTTTTGACGTATCAACTGTTGCCGACAAAATTGATACGCTGATCTTCATGGTCAAGCTTCCGCCTGTTATATCGCCATAGACGTTGAGAGTTGTAGTGCCTGCATTATATGTCTTTTCAATTCGCCCGCTTGTCAAATTCAAAAGAGCTTTAGAAGAAGCAATGATTGTAACTTTGCTTGTTTTGTGTTCTTTGTTATGATCAATCCAAAGTCCGCAATATCCCTTGACGGTTGAGCCGCTATAAATGGTTGAGTGACATTGAACGTTTGGCATCTCATAACGGCTGAACGGTGCAATATTGCCTTTATTGTAAGATCCTACTGTTGATGTTCCGCCTCTAAAATCATGCACAACAAACGGCGAATAAAGGGTAGAGCCGCTTTCGAAGATAGCAGAGCCTGCGCCCTTAATATAACCTCTTGTATCGAGCGTTGCCCCAGATTTAAAGGTTATAGTGCTGTTTTGACAGACGATGATTTGGCTGTGCTTATTTGACGTGTGACCACTAAGCCCTTGACCTCTTCTTCCCAAAATACCTTGCACCAAGATATTACCGTTCACAATGATGTTGACATTTGAAATAACGGTCAATTTGTGTTCGATGTATTCCGAGGAATTATCGACAAAGCCGTTAACTCCGTCCGCGCTGTTCTCGGTGACATATGTTGGCGTACCTATCTTTGTCGAGCTATCCAAACTTGACGGCAAAATCAAGGTTACGCCGCTGGGGATCGTAAGGTTGCTTGCGACAAACGCATTACCTGCCAAGGTCACCGTGCCGCCTTTTGTAACTGCGTCTTCAACGGTGTATTTGACGCCGTTCACTTCCGCAGCTTTCACTTTGAGGGTGGGGTTGATGACTTCCGCTTTGTAGTTGGCGGTTTCGGTTATGGACACGGCAAGGGTGTACACGCCGCCGTCCTTGATTTCCGTCACGCCGGACGGAGCCGCGATTGCAACCGAGATGACAAAACCGTTGTCCGTGTTGTCGGATTTTATCATTGCTTTCACGGTGTCAAACGAAATTGCATTGCCCGTCCAGTCGTATTCGAGCGTGCCGTCCACGCGGAGATTTGCCGCCGCTTTTTCAAGACGGATTTTGATTTTCGCTTCGTAGACGTTGTAGTTGTTGCTGTCTTGGCAGAAAGTCACGTCATAGCCGTCCGTATTGTCGCAAGTGGGAACGATTGACACATTTACCCACGCAAAGCCCGTTGAGAGTTTGTACGCGTCGAGGGAAGTGTGAGGATTGTACGTGCCTTTCAAATCGTTCTTTGCTATCTCTGCGTTGACAAAGTCCGCAGAGTAGTCCGCTTTGTTGACGGTGAGCCAACTTTGAGCTCCCGAAACGTCGAAATCGGCATGCTCGCCTGTCGCATAGATTGCATACAGTCCGACGACGTCGCCTTGTTTATAGTCGCACGTGACGGAGATGACGATTTCGCTCGTTTTGTCTTTTGCATATTGATTGAGAGTATCGCCGTAGGTGACGTGACAACCCGTCGAGGCGGGCGTAAACGCTTGTCCGTACACGGTGGTTTGGTCGGCAAGTCCCGCCAAACTCACGGTTGCTTTTTCAACGTACAAATACGGATTGTCGTACGAAATCGTATAGTTGTCCGCAGACAGTCCGCTCATGGAGATTGCAAACGAACCTGCGTGTTTTTGGGTGAGATAGTCGCATGCAAAGGCAAGCGTGCCTTGCAAGGCGGATGCGTCGTCACCGTTTACGAAACCGCGATAATTCGCAACGAGATTTGCGTCTTCACCGAACACGATATGCAACGAATTTGTGTCGATACCGACGTTTAACTTTGCTTTTTGCACTTTTAAAGTGCCGTTTGTGACGGAATCTGCCGACAAATCGTATCTTTGTGCCATTCTGTCGGATATTGTGATTTTCACTTCGTACGAGCCTGCGCCGAGGATTGTCGGGACGGGCTTACAAACGTCGCCCGACTTATATTCGATGCCGAAATGCTTTGCGTCGTTTGCAAGCAATCCGACGTTCGTATATGTGATTTCGATTTCCTCTCCGTAGGTTGCAAACAGACTGCTTTCGACGAGCGTCAGCGTAAGCGCGCGCTTTTCTACGACGAGTTTAACCTTGCTTGCGTCAACGGTGTAGTTGGCGTTAGACGAGGTTGCAAACACCTCGTATTCGCTTGCAAATTCGCCTTTGATATAAGACGTGGAAAGCGTGATAAAGTCAAGCGATATGCTCACCGAGTCCGACGTGAAGCCCACAAGTTCGGGGCAATCCTCGCCGTAGGTTACGGAGTAGGTTTTTGCATCGAGCACGACTTTCTTTGCGCCGACGGTAAGAGTGCCGTTTACGCTTGCAAAGTCGTAATTTTTGTGCGTTGCGGTTGCCGTCACGGTGTATGCGCCTTTGTCGTTGCCGACTTCATAGTTGCATTCGATCTTCGTCACGACGTTTGCTATATCCTTGTCCAAAACGCCGTCAAGCGTGAATGCGCTTTGGCTGAGAGTGAAGTCGTCGCCGAAAATCGCCGTTTGATTTTGAGCGGTTACGGTCGCATGCTTCTTTGCGATTTTCACCGTGAATTTTCCCTCGTAGGGCGTTGCGCCCTCTTTGGTCAATCTGAAAGACACGACGTATTCGCCTGCGTCGACAAAGGACGGTCTGCCCGTTTGCTCTATGCCATTCACGATATACGTGACGCTCGTGCCTTCCTCGACTTCAACGTACACCTCGTGCGCGTTGCCGTCGTAAACCTGATTCGTGAGGTTGCGCACGGTGTGAGTTATCGTGATTTCTTTGATTTCGACGGTAAGACGGTAGGTTACGACATAGCAATCTTCGACGTTTTCGCCGTCTTTGTTTACGATAGACAGGGGAGTTGCAAACTCGAAATCTTTGCCGAGCGCACCGCTTGCGACGTAGATTGCGATGTTGCCGCTCGTTGTTTGGATGCTACCGCCGAACACGTCGCTTTCAAACGCGTCTTTTACGTGTCCTGCCACGTCGAAACTTGCCTTTGCTCCGTCGTTGAACGCAAAGTTGTGATCTTCGTGCTCGATAACTACGGCGCGCTTCGTCACCGTGAGAGTGCCGGTCGTTAAGGTATATTCATAATTTCCGTTGCCGGTAATCGTCGGGGAAATCGTGTACGTTCCGACCTTTGCGCCTTGTTTGTATGAGCATGACAATGTGATTGAAGGCACGTCGCTTTCGACAAAAGGCGTGTCCGTTGTGTAGGTGAAAGTCGGTGCTGCGTTTCCGTAAACCACGGTTGCGTCTTGCACCGTCAAAGCAATAGGCTTTTTCTCAACGGTGAGATATGCGTCGTCCGAGTTGACGTTGACGATATAGTTTGCGTTCTTTTTGGCGTCCGAAGCCTCGGGCACGTTTGCGGAAATCGGATAACGTCCGACGCCGCTGCCTGGTTTGTAGTAGCTACAGGAGAGGGTGTATTCGATTTCGTCGTTGCCGTACAAGTCGTCTATCGTTGCCGTAAACGAGGGCGCAACATCACCGAAAATCACGCTCTTATCCTCGATTGTGAGAGTTGCGGTTTTCTTTTCCACCAACAGTTCGCTCGTGTTTGGTGACGTGTTCAAACAGTAGTTTTTGCTTGCCGAATCCGTAAGCGTTGCATCGATTTGATATTTTCCGATGCCGTTGCCTTGAGAATAGTTTGTTCCAAGCGCAATCACGTCTTTTATATCGTCGCCTGCAAACAAGCCTTTTGCCGTGACGATTGAATAGTCGGATACGAAAGCGTCACCGTATGTGATTGTTTTGTCACTCATCTCGATTGCGAGAGTGGCGCGATTTACGGTGAGAGTGCAATTTGTTATCGTCAATTCGACGTTGGAATTTTCTTCCGCGGTTGCCGTGATATCGTAAGTTCTCGCCGAATTGCCGGCTTTGTATTCGCAAGAAAGCGTAAACTTTATTTCTTGACCGAGAACGTAGGTTACGTCTTGGGTTTTCGTAAACTCTTCGCCGTAGGTTACAAAATATTGTTTTCCGTCAAGAGTTTGTTTTGCCTTGTTTATCGTGACGGTGAAGCTGCCTTCTTCGGTCTTGTAGTGTTGACGAGAAATTTGGAAATATACGGTGTACTCGCCTGCGTTGACGAGCGTAGGAACGTCTGCGCTCCAAGCCTCGTCGTCGCTGTTTGAGGTTTTGTAAAGAACTTTGCAGTTTTCCGTGTTTACCGCAACGCCTTCGATTTTGGGCATCGGAAGGTTGTAAGTAAGCTCGACGTCGCTCGGTTGCGTATATACGATGGTCGCAGGGGTGATAGTCGCAACGACGTTTGCGGTCAACTCGTAATTTGAAGAAACGACGTTGCCGTCCTTGTCAACAACCGTGAGCGACACCGGCACTGATTCGTTTTCGTACGTGGCGGGGACGTTGCCCTTCGTTTCGACTTTGAGCGTTGCCGTATCGCCGTCCAAAAGTCCGTTTATCGACTCGTTTGAAAGGGTGGCGGAAAGGGGTGTTCCGTCGTATGCCTTTTCAAACGCAACGGAATCTTTTATCGTCAAAGCCTTTTTGCCGACGTTGATTGTTGCCGTTATCGCGCCGTTTTCACCGACGATATTGTAGTTGCTTGCAACAAGTCCGCTCAACGTAAGCGTATATGCGCCCACGCCAGAACCTTTAGAGTACGTGGTTGAAATCGTTGCGTTGCTCTTGTTTACGACGCTCTCGTTTTCGCCGTACTTAAAGCCGTTGAAGCGAAGCGTGTATTCGGGCAAATCTTGACCGTAAACGACGTTTATGTCGTCGATTATTGCGGTTAAAGTTGCTTTTTCGACTTTTATCGTTGCATAAGCGGTTGCCGACACCGACGTATAACCGTCTTTTGAAGCGGTGACTTTGACGCTTATTCGTTTATCGCCTGCCTGCACGTTTTCGATTGCGCAAGCGGTGTTGTCTTGTGTGCTTGCAAGAGCGTTGCCGTTTTCGTCAAACCACTCGTAAACGTAGGTTATGCCGCTCGGCGCGACGTCCTTATTAATGCTTGCGTTGCAAACGTCGCCGTAAACAAAAGAGGTTTTGTCTTGCGGATACAGCACGTTGATTTTGGGTGCAGACGGAGTTTGAAGGGCGTACGTTGCGGTGTAAGTTACGTCTTTTGCGTATTTTGCGTCCGCTTCGATTTCCTTGCCGTTTTCGTCAACCCATTTCGCAAAAACGAAGCCCGTCGGGATTTTGTCCTCGTATTCGTTCGTTTGCGGCAAAACGATAGTGTTGCCGACTTTTCCGCTTGCGGTCTTGACGACGTTGCCCTCGACTACGAAATTGACGGTGTAAGTGGTTTCTTTAAATGTGGTATTCGCATAGATTGCAAGGTCGCTCGTTACGTTTGAAAAATCGCCGTTCCAGCTGACGAAGATTTCGTTTTCTTCAAGGCAATCCGCAATTCTTTCTTCGGTGGGCGCAACCGCGGCTTTTCCGTATTCGACGGTCGTGGTTTTGACAAGGGTATCACCGATGTAGAAGCTGACGGAGAACGTCTTGATTTTCCATTGAGCATAAAGAGTCGTGCCGAGTCGGATTTTGGACGGATCGAGAGGTTCGTTGCCGTCCTTATCCATCGTCCAACCCACAAAATCGTATCCCACGCGCGCGTTAGGCACGTAAGTTATATTTTTGGGATCGACGGATTCGGCATGGATTTCGCTTCCGTCGTTGGCGTCGAATCTGATTGTCACGCTCGTCCCTTGCGATTGCGAATTTTTGTTGCATGCAACGAATACGCTTGCGCAGATCAGAGCAATCACCACTGCCAACAAAACAGCGGTTATTTTTGTTTTTTTGTTCATTTTTACCTCCTCTTTCCCCAAAGAATAGGTCTTGAGTAGCCTCGCTTGCAAAGCAATCCTATCTTATACTTTGCAATCGTATCGGCATGCAAACGAGCATATTGCCGATAAGTTGTTTTTTGGTTGATTTCTATATAAATGCTTACTATTTCGTATTTTTCGTTTTATCAATAGTGGTTGCTTGCCGCATTGAATTTGCTCGACGCGTCAAACATGACGAAGCGGAAGTTTTCGCCTCCTGCCGCCTTTGGCAACATTTCTCCTTGCATTTTGAGGTTTGAATCGCTAGAGTCTTTCAACACGCCTATGTTGACAAGATATTGGTTCATACTCTCGAACGTGTATTCGCTCGTGTCGAGGACGGAATAGTTTTTGCCGCCGCCGTAGAATGCGATGCCGCCGTGCACGTATTCTTTGCCTGCAAGACGGGATATGATATTTTCGTAGCCTGCTTTTTTGCACACCTCTTTGAGCATTTCGGGGATGTTGAGTTCAAGCCAGGCAAGGCCTTGTTGGTCGGATTTGAGGTTGACTTCTATAAGGGTGGAGCTGTCCACTTGCGCAAGCTCTTTCCAGTCGTCCAAAATCACGTTTCCCACAAGGCGCAGACGTGCGGGATAGCTTGTTGCCGCAAGCCCGTCCCAGCCGTTGAGATAGTTCAATCCCATCGTCGGCATATCCAGCATTGCGCCCGAGAAGTGACTTTCCATACCCACCGAGAAAAGACCGCTCGTGGACAACACGCTGTCTTTGAGGGTTACGTCGGTGAGAATATAGTTGTTTGCGAAATAATCGTCGTTTGCGTATTCGTCGCACGCAGAGGTGTTGTGCTTGTCGTACGCTTTGCCGCTTGCGTCGGTGAAGGAGGGTGCAAGATTGGCGGCGTTTCCTCTCAAATATCTGTTCGTGCCGACTTTGAGGATAAATTCTCTTGCGGTGTGCAATCTGCAACCGTCTATTGTTACGCGTATGCGTTCTTTTTGAGCGTTGACGGTGCCGGTTGCGTCAATCGAGCTTCTTCCGAACACTCTCATTGCGGTACGCCCGTTTTTGATACGGCAGTTGCGCACCGTCGCATCGCACATAACTTCGAGCGTAGTACCTTTTTCGTTGAGAAGAGTAAGTTCGAGTTTGATGTTGCCGTCGTCGTCTACGGTGTAGAGCGAATCGTCGTCGCAGCCCGCAAGAGTCAGATTGTCAAGCACGATTCCGTTTTTGCGCACGAGGAAGGATATATTGTCTTGCGCCTTGACGGACGCAACGTCTATGCCGCCCATATTTGCCGCAACGAAGTTGAGCGGACCTTTGAAGAGCGCGTATGCAGGCACGGTGTCCGTAAGCGCGCCTCTCAAATTGGTGATATATTCCGCGCTGATGAAGTGTCCGTTGCCGAACACGTCGTTTTCAAACTCGAAACACACGTACACGTCGGGTTGTTCCTGTCCGAGGTTGGTGTAGTACTTATAATCGCTCGTTGTCTTTATCTTTTTGACGTGCGAGAGCAATTTTTGCGTGGTTTCCGTTTCGGAGTAGAGCGGGTTGCCCTGTTCGTCGGTAAGTTTTTCGCCGAGGTAAATATCCTCTTGCAAAACGATTTGTTTGCCGAGAGCGGTTGCCTTTTTCAGTTCGTCGTAATCTTTTACGTACGTGCCGTTCACCGCATTGAAAGTGAATGACGCCGGTTTCACGCCGAAGCGTTCGCCGTAAATCCACTCCGCCGTTACGGTGACTTCACCGGTGTCTTTGACGATGAATTTTACGCCGTTCGCCGTCGTTTCGACCGAAAGAACGGAATCGTTCGAGGACTTGAAAACTATGTTTTCAAACGGATATGCGATTTCTTCTTGCGACGTATCTTTGCCCAACACGTTGTTGAAAAGTTTTGTTATATATTCCGCGGATACAATACTGCCGTTTTCGAACTTTTGGTTTGCGATTGCAAGGTTGCCGAGTCCGTGCGAGGCGGCGGTTTCGTTGAACATGATGGAAGTGTACGGCTTTGTGACGATAAGGTTTCTCGTTATCGTTCCGCTCGATTTCACCGCGCCGTTTTCAATCTTTTGCCAATCGATATGCAATTTGGTTTTTCCGCTTGCGATTGCCGATATAAAGCAGTATTTGCCCGATTGTTCGCCTATTTGAGCAACTGTTTCGTCGTCTATTCGCCAGCTGAAACTCAAATCGTCGTCGGGGTCGGAAGACACGGAGAATTGAGTCGTCGTTTCGTCGAGCAACACAAGGTCGGCGTTGCCGTCCGAGTTTCCGAACGAGTACACCGAAAACGCGTAGTCGGCAAAGGACAGTTTGAAATAGTAGACGGAAGACGAGTTGATTCTTATCGTGTACAGCAAGCCTTCTATGGGGGAGTTGACCGCTTCCGACAAAGCGACGTCGATTGCGTACGCGCTGTCGCTTGCTCCGCTCAATTTACGCACCGTATATTCCGCGTCTTTTGCGCCGGATATGCGAATATCGTCGGATTCCGCGTCTTTGCTGTCTATATACAGCGTAAAACTCGTCGTGCCCAAGGGCGCGGTTACGGTTGCGGTATCGTTTTTGTTTTTCGACGCTTCCCGACCGTTTATCATCACTTCGCCCGAGCGCGATACGTTCAGTTTTATCGTCTTTTCCACGTCGTTGCCGAAAGCGTCTTTGACGATTATGGACACTATGCCGTCCGTTTCGAAGTGAGCGTTGATTTTGCCGCTGACTTCATTGATTTTGATTGCATCGCCGTTTGCCGTCTTGTACGTTGCGCGCACGTTGGTTGCGGTTGAGGGATAGAAATCTCCCGACAAAACGTAAGAACCGGCGGTGATATTCGCTTTGAAATCCGTGTCGTCGCCATCGAGCAGGGTGATAGCGTTGCCTGCATTGTCCAATAGCACGGGCTTGTAGGACAAAACGCCGCTCGAACCCACGTTGAACACGACGTTGTCGCTGTATCCGCCGTCGTCGCTGGTGAAGGTAAGTTTTGCAACGCCCACGTCGTGAAGCGCAAACGAGCCGTCATCTTCCAGAGTGACGATACTGCTTTCTTCGCCGGTGTTTGCGTCGGTGACTTTGAGGGAATATTTTTTGTTTTTAGCCATGTACGGCAACACCTCTACGCCGAGGTCTTGCTCGTACATCTTGTTTTGATAGTTTGCAAGGTCGAAAGAGAACACGCCCACGCCCTTGTTGTTGATGACAAGTCCGTTTGCAGGGATGTCCGCAGATACGCTCGCCACCGAAGTTATGGCAAAGAGCGCAATCAAAAACACGAGGGGAAGAACGATTATGAGTGCGGTTACTATCTTTTTCATATCAGTCCTCCATATCCAGATTGTCGTACGCGCTTGACAGTTTCGCAAAGAAATATCCCAGCGCCGCCCCGAGCAGAACAAGGGGAATACATATCGCTATCGTATAATCCGCCCATTTGGGAAGGGGAGAAGTCGCTCCGCCGTTGAGAAGGGGGATAAAGAACGACGCCAGCAGGGAAAAGCCCACGACGAAACTTGCAACTAGTCCTATTGCGATAATCGAGGAAACCGTCGAGTTGGATTCCTTGATTTCGCCGTCGTCGGTTTTTGCAAAGTGGGGATGCCGTAAATCCAGTTTTGTTGCCACAATGATTTGCGCCAGAGCGTACAGCGACGCCGCAACAAACGTGATTGCCGCGTCCGCGCCCTTTTCAAGCCCGGTTGCGCCGAACACTATGCATGCAATCGCAACGCTTACTTCCGCAACGACGGAGCAGAAAGTAATTTTCGAGCCGAGAATGTACGAGGGCGAGAAAGGCAAAATCTTTTGCGTCATGGACATATATCCGTCGCGCGAGATGTTCGTGGAGCAGAAGGTGTTTGTGAGCGTCGAGTACAATATCACGATAAACGTGCATATCTCGAAACTTACGTCCGCTTTGCCCACAAGCCCTGCCAGCATACTCACCGAGATGTTTGCCGAGTAGTACGCCATAACGGGCATAACCGCCGCCGTGGTGAAGTACATATAGGCGTAGTTCGGAGTGCGCATGACAAGCAAAAACTCTTTTGCGAGCAACGAGCCGAAGCGAGAGTTGTCCACAAATCGCACCTTGCGCGTATGTGCGTGCGGCACGTGAATAGCAAGCCCGGAGTGCGATACTTTTATGAATATCGCGCGCACGACGAGCAGACATATTGCCGCAAAAGCCACTATAAATGCCGCCAAAATGCCGAGATTTTTGCCCAAATCTCGTGCAAGCATAACGTTTGCAAACAGGTTGGCGGGGTAGTCGTATTTTGTGAACGAAAGGATAAACCTCATCGTTTTGTCGCCGAACAGCGACGTGATTTTTCCGCTTGAAATCAAGTCTTGCGCAAATCTAAAAACGTAGGAGTACAGCCAGCAAAACAGTGCCATACCCGCCGTCATCACTATAAAAACGAAGATATAGTGCGAGTTGGCAAGGCGTTTGAGATAGTAGTAGGGAAGCACCACGATTGACGCGATACCGAGCGGAATTATCGGCAAAAGAAGAGCAACCGCAAAGGTCATTATGCCGTTGTACACGTTCAGCGTGTCCGTCGTGCAAAGGAAAGTGAAATTCAGCGTAGGCACGCAGACGAGAGCCAACACCGCTTGTTTCAAATATACCGCAGTGAGTTTTGAAAGGAAAATCTCGCTGCTTGAAAACGGCATGGATATGAGGATTGACAAATCGCTGTTTTCAAAAAGCGTGTGGCAGAGCGCGGTTACGCCGTTTATCACAAACACTACGACAAGCACGAAATAGCCCATAGACATAATTTCGTATTGTCTTGCGGCGATGTCGGGGACGCGATTGATTTTGATTTGCGTGTAGGTTGATATAAATCTTGAAAAGACAAAGACGAATATCGCAACCATCGCACCCGTAAGCAGCAACATCAAAAGTGCGCTTGTAAGGTCGGGCAAACGTTTTTTGGAACGCTTGGCGGGAAACGCGTCAAGCAACTGCTTTTTCAAAAGGAGAGCGTAGTTTCTCATTTTGCCGCCTTTGCCGTGCGCGAGAGGAAGTACTCTTCCAGGTCGATGTCGGGATGTTCGCATTCGAATTGTTCGAAATAGAAATCGTCCGTTTTTACGCCGTTTTGAATGATGACGGCTCTGTCGCAAAGTTTTTGCACGGAGTTGATGTTGTGAGAGGAGAAGAGGATACAGTTGCCTTGTTTTGCGTATTCCTTCATAAATCCGCTCACTCTTTGCGAGGTAAGG
>ERZ773235.1381-NODE-1381-length-25019-cov-3.590891_pt1 | contig 25019 bp, 21 predicted proteins | sample MGYA00580522_ERZ773235 | MGnify/ENA primary metagenome ERZ773235 (study PRJEB29015, sample SAMEA2737797) | human gut metagenome | biome: human gut; feature: human-associated habitat; material: faeces | place: China | collected 2012 ...
TATTACTATTACTGCTAAGAGCTCAACTAGTGTAAATCCTTTCTTTTTCTTCATTTATATTCTCCTCCCTATTTTATCATGGTATTTTTTATTATATCACTTACCTACTTTTCTATCAAGTCTGTTTTTATTAATAGACCAATATAATCATAATAAAAACTAAGACATTATTTTTAAAGCCTTAGTTTTAAAATATACTATTTTCTCATCTTTACTTCATTAATTTTATTAGCCATTTCAATTGCTAATAATCCAATTTTTTCTTTTTCTTCTAATAAATCATCATTACCAAGCGAACGAGCATCCCACTTACTTCCATCTAAATTATCTGCTGCATAGAAAAATTGAAAAATTTCTTTATTTCTAAATTTAGCTAAAGCCCCTAATGCAGAACATTCCATATCAACACAAATACATCCGTTCTCTTTTCTTTTTATAACCTTATTTTTAGTTTCTCTATAAGGTGCATCTGTTGTCCAAACCTTACCTTCAACAAAACTATAATTATGTTCTTTAAGTAAATCTTTAAATATATCTTTATATTTTTCATTAATTAAAACCTCATCAGAAAGTTTCATATAATGGTAACTTGTTCCCTCATCTCTTACTGCACAATTAGGAATTATTATTGCTAAAGAATCTATATTTCTATCTAAAACACCACATGTACCAAATGTAACTATAGTTTCAACACCCATTACAAATACTTCCTCATATTGTACAACACAAGCAGGTGCACCAACATTAGACATAAATAAAACATATTCGTAATTATTGTACGTAATTTTGTATACTGGTATTTTCCCATTAGCATTACTTACAAACTAATTTTAAAAGTGATATTGAATATCAAGAATTTTTAAATATGATAAAAGATAGAAGTAGTTATAACTTTAATACAAGTGTTAATTCTAACGATAATATTCTTACTTTATCTACATGTTATAATAATAGTGATAAAATGGTAGTTCATGCTAAACTTATTAAAAAAGAGCAAAAATAAAAAGATTGGATAATATATAATATGATACTTATTATATATTATGGCATTCCAATCTTTTTTCTATTCTGGTAATGAGTTATATCAAAGTCATCTTAATCTTAAAATTATATAAACATCAAATAAGTACTTTTTAATAACTATATTTTATAAATTTAACTATTAATCTCTTGGATTTCTAATTTGTGCTTGTGCTGCTGCTAATCTTGCAAGTGGTACTCTAAATGGTGAACATGATACATAATCAAGTCCTACTCTATGGCAGAAATCTACTGATGATGCTTCCCCACCATGTTCTCCACATATACCTAAATGTATATCTGGTCTAGTACTCTTACCTAATTTTACAGCCATTTCTATAAGTTTACCTACACCAACTTGATCTATTTTTGCAAATGGATCTTGTTCAAATATTTGCTTATCATAGTAATCTTTTAAGAACTTAGCTGCATCATCACGACTAAATCCATAAGTCATTTGTGTTAAATCATTTGTACCAAAGCTAAAGAATTCTGCTTGTTCTGCTATTTTATCTGCAGTAAGTGCTGCCCTTGGTATTTCAATCATAGTACCAACATGATATTTTAATTCCACACCACTTTCTTTAATAATTTCATCTGCTACTTTGCATACTATATCTTTAACATATTTTAATTCTTTTTCTTCTCCAACAAGTGGAATCATTATTTCTGGTTCAACGTTAAATCCTTCTTTATTAACATTTATTGCTGCTTCTATTACTGCTCTTGTTTGCATTTCAGCTATTTCTGGATAAGTAACTGCTAATCTACATCCTCTATGTCCCATCATTGGATTAAATTCTTTTAATGATATTACTCTATTTTTTAAAGTTTCAAAACTTACACCTAAACTTTCTGCAAGCGGTTTAATTTCTTCATCTGTATGAGGTAAGAATTCATGTAGAGGTGGATCTAAATAACGTATTGTTACAGAGTATGGAGACATTGCTTTAAATAATGCTTCAAAATCTCCTCTTTGATATGGAAGTATTTTTTCTAGTGCTTCTTTTCTTTGTTCAAGAATTTCTGCTGCTATCATTCTTCTAAAGTTAAATATTCTATCTTCTTCAAAGAACATATGCTCTGTTCTACAAAGTCCAATTCCTTCTGCACCAAACTTTTTAGCTTGAATAGCATCTCTTGGAGTATCTGCATTAGTTCTTACACCAAGTTTTCTAGTTTCATCTGCCCAGTTCATAAATGTTTCAAAATCTCCACTAATTTCAGGCGCTACTGTTTTAATTTCTTCACCATATACATTTCCAGTAGATCCATCTAAACTCATGTAATCTCCTTCATGATATACTTTGCCATCTTTTGTAGTTATAGTTTTAGCCTCTTCATTTATTTTAAGTTCACCACAACCACATACACAGCATCTACCCATACCCCTTGCTACTACAGCAGCATGACTAGTCATTCCACCACGTATAGTTAATATACCATTAGCAAGGTTCATTCCTTCTATATCTTCTGGACTTGTTTCAAGTCTAACTAATAATACATCTTTTACTTTATCTTCATGTGCTTTTTTTACATCTTCTGCACTAAAATATATTTTACCAGTAGCAGCTCCAGGTGATGCAGCTAATCCAGTTGCAATAACTTTACCACTCTTTAATGATTCTATATCAAATGTCGGATGAAGTAATTGATCTAATTGTTTAGGTTCAACTCTAAGTAGTGCTTCTTCTTTTGTAATCATTCCTTCATTTACCATATCAACTGCTATTTTAAGTGCTGCTTGAGCTGTTCTTTTACCATTTCTTGTTTGAAGCATAAATAATTTTCCATTTTCAATAGTAAATTCCATATCTTGCATATCACTATAATGTTCTTCTAGTAAATTTGCAATTCTCACAAATTCTTTATAAACTTCTGGCATATCACTTTCTAGTTTAGAGATTGGTTCAGGTGTTCTTATACCTGCAACTACATCCTCACCTTGTGCATTTATTAAATATTCACCATATAATTTCTTTTCACCAGTTGATGGATTACGCGTAAATGCAACACCAGTACCACAATCATTACCTTTATTTCCATATACCATTTCTTGAACATTTACAGCTGTTCCCCATGATGATGGAATATCATTTAATCTTCTATATACTATAGCTCTTTCATTCATCCATGATCTAAATACTGCTTTAATTGCTTCTAATAATTGTACTTTTGGATCTTGTGGAAATTCTTCACCTGCTAATTCTTTATAATTAGCTTTAAATTTTTCTGTAACTTCCTCCATATCATCTGCAGTAAGCTCAAGATCATTTTTGCATCCTTTTTCTTCTTTTATTTTATCAAAATATCTTTCAAATGATGATTTTGGATAACCTTTAACTACATCTGCAAACATTTGAATAAATCTTCTATAAGAATCATATGCAAATCTCTTATTGTTTGTTGCTTCTGCAAAGTTTTTAGTTACTTCATCATTTAGTCCAAGATTAAGTACTGTATCCATCATACCAGGCATACTTGCTCTTGCACCACTTCTTACTGATACTAATAGTGGGTTAGTTTTATCTCCCATCTTTTTACCAGTTATTTTCTCAAGTTCATCTAGTTTTTCTAGTATTTCATTTTCTATTTCACTAGATATTGTTTTACCATCATCATAATACTTAGTACAAGCTTCTGTAGTAATAGTAAAACCTCTTGGAACAGGCATACCAATATTAGTCATTTCTGCTAAATTAGCACCTTTTCCACCTAATAAATTTTTCATTTCTTTTTTGCCTTCATTAAAGGCATAAATATATTTTGCCATTAAACCATTTTCCTTTCCAATACCATTTTATTGTAACAAAAAATGAGTATACTCACAATATGAGTTTACTCAATTTTACATACATTTTTCTTATTTTCTTGCTCTTGGATGGCAAGATAAATATACACCTCTTAATTTCTCATTACTAACGTGTGTGTATATACCTGTTGTATCTAATGAAGAGTGCCCTAAAAGTTCTTTTACTACTAATATATCACAACCTTCATTTAATAAATGAGTTGCAAAAGTATGTCTTAAAACGTGCGGGCTTATTTTCTTTTTTAATGCTGCCCCATCAATTACTTTATCAATTACATTTTCTATACTTCTTACACTTATTTTAGTGTTTTTATAAGCACCTAATATCAAGTATTCATTTTCTTTATTATTAAGTAATACACATCTTGCTTCATTTATATAACTCATCATTATATCATTACACATATCACCAAAATATACTATTCTTTCTTTAGAACCCTTACCTATTATATTAATACTTCTATTATCAAAGTTTATATCTTTTAATTTTATATTACATAACTCACTTACTCTTATACCTGTATCATACAATAATTCTAGAATTAATCTATTTCTCATGCCAAGTGGCGAGGTTATATCTGGTACTTTAAATATTTCATCTATATCCTCATATGATAAATATTTAGGAAGTTTTTTTTCTTTTTTAGGTAAGCTTACATATTTAAATACATTTTTATCAACTAAATGATTACTATATAAATAACTATAAAAACTTCTTAATGAACTAATTTTTCTTGATATAGTTGTACCCTTATAATTAGTATCATATAGCTTTGATAAATAAGGTTTAATCTCTTTATATGTTACCTTATATTTATCTATTTTATTATCTTTACACCACAATATAAAATCTTCTATATCAAGTAATTCTCTTTCGTGTTCTTTTAAGTATTCTAAAGTATCTTCTTTTAAGTCACCATCTAAATTAACAGGTATACTTTCTCTTTCACTTCTTTCTGGTCTTATAGGATTATGTTCCTTATCATATTTTTTCATTATGAAATACATACTCCTTCTTCCTTTATATGTACTTGAAACTTTATCAAGAATTTCTTGTAATGGATCAAAGTAAGGTTCACCAGCATTTAAAAGACCTCTTGTTTCACTAACTAAATCTTTAAAATTAGGAATAGATTTATATATATTTAATACAGAGTTTAAAAACTCTTTATTAAATACTCTTAATTCAAAGTCTGCTAGTACTGCATCATCATTTAATACCCCACTATCTTTTTTAAATAAAGGCCCTCTTTCTTCTTTATACTCTTCTTTCTTAGAATTAGGTTTTCTCATTACTTTTACATCCACTATATCTTCTTCTTTTAAATTAGAATGAGTATTATTTAAAACCTCTTTTATAATTCCTCTTTTACCTCTATATTTACAAGTTCTTTCATCCATACATCTTAAAGTTATACCTTGTGAATGAACCCTATATAATTCTCCATTTTTATCTTTAAAGAATAAATAATATTGGCCTTTTTCCATAATTACTCATCACCTTTCTCTTCTAGTTTTACTAATACTTCTCTTGGTTTTGATCCGTTTGGTGGACCAACTATACCTCTTTCTTCAAGCAAATCTATAATTCTAGCTGCCCTATTATATCCAAGTTTATATTTCCTTTGAAGAGAAGATGCACTAGCCTTACCACTTCTTATAACAAACTCTCTTATGTCATTATATAAAGGATCTTCATACTCTTCTTCATCATTTTCTTTCTCATCATCATGAATTTGAGTAGCTTTTTCTAATGTAGTAAACTTTTCATCATAACGTGCTTTTTGTTGTGAAACTGTATAATCTATTACTCTATTTATTTCATCATCCGAAACAAATGCTCCTTGTATTCTAACTGGAGAATTTTCTCCCATTGGCAAGAATAACATATCACCTTTACCAAGTAATTTTTCTGCACCAGTCATATCAAGTATTGTTCTTGAATCAATTGATGAAGATACTGCAAAAGATATACGAGATGGTATATTTGCTTTTACTATACCAGTAATTACATCAGTAGATGGTCTTTGTGTTGCTACAATTAAATGTATACCAGCAGCACGTGCCATTTGAGTAATTCTTAAAATAGAATCCTCAACTTCTTTTGCAGCAACAAGCATCAAATCAGCAAGTTCATCAATTATAACTACTATATAGGGAAGTTTTTCAGCATGACCATTTAAATTTCTCTTTCTATCTTCAACATATTTATTATAATCTGTTATATTTTTAGTTCTAGATTCTTCAAATAAATCATATCTTCTTTCCATTTCAGATACCATTTTCATAAGTGCAATAGAAGCCTTTTTAGGATCTGTTACAACAGGCATAAGTAAATGTGGTACTCCATTATACATACTCATTTCTACCTTTTTAGGGTCAACTAATACCATTTTTACCTCATCAGGTCTAGTACGTAATAAAAGAGTTACTATAATACTATTTATACATACAGATTTACCACTACCAGTCGCACCGGCAACAAGTAAGTGTGGTGTTTTATTTATTTCCATAAACATTGTTTTACCCATAATATTTTTACCTAAGGCAACAGCAAGTTTACTATTATCCATACTCTTTGGAATATCTTCCATAATCTCTCTTAGAGATACAGATGTATTTACTCTATTAGGTAGTTCAATACCAATAGTACTTTTTCCAGGAATTGGAGCTTGTATTCTTACATCCTTAGCAGCAAGTGCTAAAGCTATTTCACGTTGTATACTTAATACTTTATTAACCTTTGTACCACTTCTAAGTTCTATTTCATATTGAGTTACAGAAGGCCCTACATTAATTGCAACAACTTTACCAACTATATCAAAATCTGCCAAAACTTTTTCCATCTTTATTACATTTTCTTTTATATCATTTTTATTTTGACTAGCATTTGACTTAGAAGGCTTATTTAAAAGAGTTCTAAAATCCGGAATAACATAAGAATCAGTTCTAATATCATCATAATTAATTACTTCACTAGGTGTATCACTAACTTCTTCAGTCTCTATAGTCTCTTCATCTAGTTCATCTAAACTTGTAATAATTTTCTTATTAGTAACATCTTCACTATCACCTGGTTCATCTACATGAATATCAATTCCCTCTTTCTTAAATTCCCTTTTAAATGATAAGTTTTTGATTTTACTAAATAAGTTTTTAAGAAAGTTAATTATTGATACATTAAACATTATAATTAAACCAAAGAATATAAGTGCGAAAGAAACTATTTTAGCGCCAGTTATTGCAAACAATTTTTCAAACAATAATGAAAATATTGCACCAATTATACCACCACCATTAGCCTCTATACTTCCTTTAAATGCTAGAATTAATTGATCAAGAGTATCTTTAAGTGTTGCAATAACCTCTAAATTATTATTAGTTACATATTTAATATGAGATAAAACAAGAACCCCAATTATTATCAAATAAGAACCCACTAATTTAGATGAGAATATATTTACATGTTCTCTTTTAATAGTCATATAAGCACCAGATAAAAATAATAAAATTAATCCAACTACCCACCAACTACCAGCGAGAAATATAGAAAAACCACTTATTATTTCACCAACAATTCCAAATCTACCAAATCCAATTATAGATACTAATATTAATAAAAGACCAGATAATTCTGAACTATAATTTTTTTCTTCATTCTCACTATCTTTTCTTTTTTTCTTTTTTGACATAATATCACCCCAATACGATATACACTAATTATAACATGCAAAAAATAATATTTCAATTTGTAGAAATAAAAACAACTAAAATAATTTTAGTTGTTTTAATAAACACTATTCGCTTTTATATTCATAATTATATGAATTAGTATTACTATCATAAGTTACTAAAACATAACCATTCATTACTGAGTCATCTCTTACATCTAGTATTGGACATTCTAAATATTTCTTATTACATAAAAGTTCTAAAGAAATTCTAAACTCATCTTCACTCATAACATCAGGATTAGAAGCAACATATTCTCTTGCAACCTTTTCAATTTGTTTTAAATTTGTTTCATAAACCATATCTTTATTAGTTTTTGATGTACCAACCATTTTAGGTATAGCAATAATTGCTATAATTCCAATCACAGCAATTACCGCAAGTAATTCTACTAAAGTAAAACCCTTATTATTCATTATCATCACCCAATTTAAGTATATAGTAATATTTATCATTTATCAATCATTTAGAATTAATTTGATTATAAAAATCAGTTTTAGTCATAAGTTTATAACGCATTTCCCATTTACCATAATTTTTATATGGTATATATAATTCAACACTATTATCTTTAAATATATAAGTAGTTTTATATATATAACCATTTTTTGAAGTCTTTGTATCAATAAGTTTAGGTTCATTAAAATTAACGCCATCAATTGATTCTGTATAATATAAATAATTATTTCTAGTAATAAATATCATTTTATAAATTCCATCATGATATTGTATCTCACTATGCCATACTCCCCCATTGAAATTCTTAATCTTTACATCAAGTGGTTTAGTATAACTAGATAAATCAGTTGATTCCATATATTTCATTTTACAATCATAATTTGTATACCAAATTTTATAATTTCTTAAAGTTTTTATAACAGATGGACTCATATATCTTTCTTTAAAATTATTATCAACTATTAATTTTGGAGTAGTCCAATTAATACCATCAGCTGACTCAGTATAATATAAGTAATTATATCCATTTTTTATATATTTGCCGTCATGAACTGATTTAGTTTTTCTATAAAATAACTCAAAATGATCTTTATTAAATAACATAAATGGATCTGAGTAATAAATATCACTTCTATATTCGCTTGGATAACCTGATATAGGATTTTTAATACCCTCAGGTTCAGTAAAATTAATTCCATCATTAGATACAATTATAGATGGATTTTCAAGAAAGATATCATTACCAGGGTATGGAGTATTTACCATCCAATACTTATATCCATTAAATCCATTTTCAAAATAAAGTACTTTAGGATGAGTTACTTCATTAGATCCATCATAAGTAGGTGTATCTATCCATTTATCTATAGGTATAACCTCTTTACTCGGTTTATTATTTTTTCCCTTATCAACATAACTACATTTCTTATTTTTATCATAAATAATCTTTTTGTTATTAATGTTAAAAACATATATACAAAAGATTAAAACAATACACACAAAAACAACTAATGATATTATTTTTTCATTTTTCAACTTCATTGCACTCACCTAAAATATTATACCATACTTTTAAATAGAAAAAATGCAAAATAATTTGCATTTTAATCTCTACTATATAAATCTCTTGTATAAACTTTACTCTTTACATTTTCAATTTCATGTTCTAATCTATTTGCTAAAATTACATCTGTTACTTGACTAAATTCATCAAAATCATGAATTACTTTACATCCACTAAATTCATCAGCACTTAAAGTTGGTTCATATATAACAACAGTTATATTTTTATCTTTTAATCTATCAATAACCCCTTGTATTGCACTAGATCTAAAGTTATCAGAATCAGCCTTCATAGTAAGACGATATATTCCAACTATTTTAGGTTCTTTCTTACTTACAATATCAGCAATATAATCTTTTCTTGTATCATTTGATTTTACTATTGCTTCAATCATATTTTGAGGAACATCTTTATAATTTGCAAGTAATTGTTTTGTATCCTTTGGTAAACAATAACCACCATATCCAAAAGATGGATTATTATAATGAGTACCAATTCTTGGATCAAGACAAACACCTTCAATTATTTCTTTTGTATTTAATCCTTTAGATTCTGCATAAGTATCAAGTTCATTAAAATATGCTACTCTAAGAGCTAAATAAGTATTAGAAAATAACTTAACAGCTTCAGCTTCAGTATTTCCCATAAACTTTATATCAATATTCTCTTTTATTGCCCCTTCTTCTAATAACTTAGCAAATTTTAAAGCACGTTCACTCTTTTCACCCACTATTATTCTAGATGGGTACAAATTATCATAAAGTGCCTTACCTTCTCTTAAAAATTCTGGTGAGAATATAATATTATCTACACCATATTTCTTTCTTACAGACTCAGTATAACCAACTGGAATAGTTGATTTAATTATTATAGTCGCATCCTTATTTACCTTAAGTACTTTTTCAATAATATCTTCTACACTTGATGTATCAAATCTATTAGTTACATCATCATAATTTGTAGGAGTACTAATAATTACATAACTAGCACCCTTAAAAGCATCTTCATAATCTAAAGTTGCTCTTAAATTTAACTTTTTTTCTTTTAGAAATGTTTCAATTTCATTATCTTTTATTGGAGAAATATGATTATTAATCATATCAACCTTTTCTTTAATTATATCTAGTGCAACAACCTCATTATGTTGACTAAGTAATACAGATAGTGATAAACCCACATATCCTGTTCCTGCTACTGCTATTTTCATCTTTACCTCCATTTGCTTACTTATAATATAACACTTAACAAGTATTAAAGCAAGAAAAAACGCTTAGTTAAGCGTTAATTTCGTTTATTAATTTCTTTATAAAGTTTTTAGTATTACTTTTAAACTCTTTTGGTTTAAATGTTTTAATTTTTTTTATTAGATCATCTAATTTTGTATTTTCGTCTAATTTAAGAATATATCCCTCATCAGAAAATACATCTACTATTTCAGTCTGATGATCATCAACATGTTCACCATATTTTGCTAATCTAGCACATGCAATTACTTTTTTTCCTTCTTTTAAAGGTCCAGTAATTGATCCAGTTCCTCCATGTGTAATAATTAAATCAGCATCTTTAACATACTCAGCCATTTTATCATAATCTATAAAATCAAACATCTTCATTTTTTTTGATTTATATTTTGTATAACCTGCTTGTACTATAATTTTATCTTTAATTTTACTCTTTTCTATATAATCTAAAAGTCTAGTAAATTCTTGATGTTGTGTTCCTAAAGTAACTAATATCATTAATAAATCCACCCCCAACATTCTGCTTTTGGATAATACTTAAGCATATTTTCCCACTGAACTACAAAAGTTGTATAAGCATGTAATTTATATATCATTTTACCTGTTACAGTTGGAGAATTATTTTTAGCAAATGACTCAATATAAATTACTTTTTTTCTAAATATTTTACCTAAACAACACATAGCAGCTGCAGTGTTCGCACCAGTTGTGACAATTACATCTGGGTTATACTTAATTAAGTAAAATAAAGACATAAAGCAGTTTGCAAGTAAAATAAATGGATATAATAATTTTTGATTCCTAGATCCATACGGAAAAAAAGACATATTATATTTACTTTTCATGTCCTTGGTAACATCTGTTTTTTCAGTTATTAAAATATATTTATATTCTTTAAATAATTCTTTTAATTGAAGTAACTGTGTTAAATGACCACCTGTACTTGATATAAACATTACTTTTTTCATAATCATTCCTCTTACAAATAATATCAATGTAGTATAATGCTACTCTTCTTCATATATCTTTTTTATTTCCTTTTCTATTGAATTATTGAAATCTACATAATTGAATTTCTTCTTAATTTTATAACCACTATTCAAAAACTTTTTCATTCCTTTATAAATAGATTCATCATCATTTTTTACGACTATACCAAATTTACCATCAATATCTTCCTTAGCATCAGAAACATCAGTAGTAATTATAGGTATATTTAATACCATCGCTTCAATAAATACAACAGGATATCCTTCCCTTACAGAAGATAAAACAAAAGCAGAAGATTTTTTTAGGTATTTATATGGATTACTTTTCTTACCTAAGAAATGAATGTTTTTAATCCCTTTTTCATTAACCAAATCTAAATACATTTTATGATCCTCACCATCACCAATAAGTATTACCTCAAAATCATAGCCTTCACTATTTAATTTATTAACAGCAGTAATTAGTCTAGTTAATTTTTTATATAAATCGGAATGCCTGCATATATTTATAAAATATATTTTATCCTTCTTAAATTTAAAATCCTCTATTTCTTCTTTTGATTTTGCAATTATTTGATCTCCATCAATCATATTATTGATAGCATATACTTTTTCATCTCTATTAATTAGTTTACAAAGTGTATTTTTAGCATCCTTAGACACGCATATAATTTTATTAAATTTTTCATACTTGCATCCTCTTAATTGCTTTTTTAAATGTTTTTCTGTAACTCCTTGAGCTAAATTTCCGTGAATATAAACAATACTATTTTTACTAGCAAATCTTGTTAAAGAACATAGTACTGGATGTTGATAAGAATAAGAAATAGAAATATCATATTTATTAAATATATGATAAATATATCTAAATATTAATTTTATGGCCGCAATTAATTTACCAAAAATATTAAATTGTCCAGGACATGCAATTATAAGTTTAATATTACTAGGAAGTAAGCTTATATAATTCATTTCACCTCTATATACCAAATATAACGTTAAATCATATTTATCATTAAGTTTTGAATAATTAATTAAATTAACTAAAGCCTTCTCCATTCCACCAAAAGACAACTTTGGCATATAAATTATCATTTTTTCTTTTCTTTTAACTAAGTTATTTAATGACTCAAAATAATGACTTTTGTTTCCATCAAATAATTCTAATTCTTCTTTATATTTATTAGTAATATTTTTATTCATTGCTTTTAGCATTCCATCTATTAATCCCTCAGTTGAGTTTTCTGTTAATATTCCTAGTCTTCCATTGTCTAGTGCTTCATCCATACCAGTAACTCTTGGACCAACACATATCTTTCTTAAAGCAAGTGCTTCATTTATAACTCTAGGGTATCCTTCATAATATGAACTACTTATAAGTACATCACACTCATTCATATATGGATATGGATTTTGTATAATACCTTCTAATTTAATATATTTTTCTAATTTTTTTACCTTTATCTTTTTTTTAATATTTCTACCTACATCCGTATTATTATTACCAATAATATATAACATAGTGTTTTTATTTATATTATAAACTACCTCAAAAGCATCGATTAATCTATCATAACCTTTTTGTTCACTAAATCTACCAACAGCTAAAAAATTAAATCTATTTTTATTAAATATCTTTTTATGTTTTTCCATGCTCTTTTCTTTTATATAGTCAACATTAAAATATGTATATATTGTAGTTGTCTTTTCTTTACATGATGGATATTTCTCAATAAATTCACTCGTTGTTTGATTTGAAACTGTATATATTTTATCCATTTTATCATAAGCCTTTTTTAAATTAAACATTCCAAATGGTACATTAGAAGCACTTAATTTATGGTTTTTAAGTCCAACTCTAATAGATGCAATTTTAACTGATTCACTATTTGTACTTGACGCAATAAATACAGCTGGAAATCCTTCTAAATAAGCTATTTCTACATCATATTTTGTATTTATTGTATTACTATAAACATATCTAGTAAAAATACCACCCATAAAATAAAGAATATAATAAATCTTATTTTTTAATTTAGAATAATTATCATTCAATATGCTATATACGTTGACTTTAGAATCCAATCTTTTTAATAGTTCCCCTTCTTTTCTAAGTAAAACAACATCAACTGTATCTGTTTTAGATAATTCATTAACTACATCAATTAAACCTACTTCCGCACCACCAATATGTAAATCATTTATCATAAACAAATATTTTCTTTTATTTTTGTATTCTTCTTCTTTAAATACATTATTTGAAATAACAAGAAGCATAATAAAATAAAATACTGTTTGAGAAAAATGTATTGTATATCCTACAAACGTTATTAAGCCTACTGCAATACATGTAGAAAAGCCTAAAATTAATTTATTAAGATTTAATTTTTTGTAATTAATAAGTGTTAATAATCCCTCAATTACAAATAACATTAATGGTATAAATAAAATTAGCAAAAATCCAACTATTCCAAATGAGAAAAATATTGCAAATGTATCAGTTTCAACCCAAGTACAGTTTATCATTGTATAATATCCATATCCCAACAATCTATCCTTAATAGGACTTAATTTAAACAACTCTTTGTTAATTTTCAATTGAACAGTTCTATTATCAAACGATGCAAAATCTGGAGTTTTATACTTTTTAATCGCTTTTGATAATATTATTTCAAAATCATTTTTATATATATGCTCACTATTATATTTATCATCTGTTATCTTGTTTATATTTTCTTCTCTTATGTAATCTTCTAATGCGGGTTTATCTACCTTTAGATCTTTATCATACATTTTTTTCTGATTATAAAAATTCTCATAACCATAAGTTGATGTAAATGTAAATATAACTAAAAATGTAGTTAAAACTATTAATACATTTATAAAATTTAACTTCTCTTTTCTTAAAATTAATCTTATCAACAATAATAAAGATGTAAATACTAATATTGCAAGCACACCAAACAATGGTGATTTAGTACCAACTAAATAAACACAAGGTATAATTGGTAATAAAAATACTATCGCTTTTATAAGATTATTTTTTATTAAATTGTTATAAATTGCATAAATAACAATGGGAAACATTAATAGTAGTGAATGTCCTATATAATGTGCAGAGATTGACCAGCCTTTATATCCATGTTTAACTAAAGAGCCTTTGTACGTTAAAAGAGAAGTTCCAGTTATAACAGACATTAGGTATAATGATGCCATTAATGCACTTGCACAAACTAAAGACAAAATGATTTTTTTCTTTTCATCTTTTGTTGCAATACTAAATATCAAATATACATTAATTAGCTGTAAAAGAAAGTATCCATAATTTACAAGTTGTCTCATTTCATCAAATAAATCACCATATGACAATTCAAAAAAATTATTTTTTACATTAATTAAATGTAAAACACAGTACAAAGAAAATATAAAAAGATATAAAAAACTCCATATTTTCTTTCTTTTGCCCACATTATTAGAAATAAGTAGTCCAAAATAAATTATAGTCGCTAAAAAAGGTCTTATTAAAGAAATTAAATTAGAATTAACTTGTGCAACTTCCCTTAATAAATATATTAAAACATCAAAAATCGGTTGTATAATTACAAATATACAAAAGAAATTAATTAAATTATTAGTTTTTTTCTTCACTTTAATCACTGCCTTCCGTATAATTATATCATACTACAAATAAATTAACGACAAAATATATAAAATATATCTTTTAATAGAAAAATATTTAATCGACAATTTAAATGCCTTACCTCTAAATTGACTTCTCATCTTCTTCAAATCTTTTTTTATCATTAAAACTTCATTTTTTGACCATTTTTTTCTATTCTTGTATAAATTTTTAAACTGATAGCAATACATATCAAAATATTTATATTCTTTTAATAGCTTGAATTTTTCGCTTTTATTTAGTAAGTTTAACACTTCAATTACTTGCATAATTTTTTCAGAATTTATAGATTTAGTTAAAGAATTGGGATTGAGAACTTCATTATTTATATAAAAAAATTTTTTTGTATAATAAAAATTTTCACATTTATCCAAATAACTAAGTAATGTATATGCATCTTCGAAATTTTTCCCATTATAAAACATAGATTCTTCAAGAATTTTACTTTTAAAAATCTTTGTACACAGATTTGTTGAAAATAAATAATTTTCTAATAAAGTAATATCATATAATCCTTCATTTTGATTATTTTCTTTTATGCTATCTATGGTATATACTTTTCTACCATCATTTACAACCAAGTCATAAAACACTATATCAGGATTATGCTTATCAAATATCTCTACAATATTTTTAAGAGTATTTTCATCATATAAAGAATCATCAGAATCATAAAAAAGAATTATATCACCATTAGATTTATGAAATCCTAATTTTCGTGCGAAACCTGGCCCTGTATTTTTTTGTGAATATACTTTTACTTTACTATTGCTTTTTTCAATACTTTTTAATATTTTTAATGTATTATCTGTTGAACCATCATCTATACAAATAACTTCATAATTCGTATATGTCTGTTTAAATATCATATCAAATATTTTTTCACAAAAATTTTCACCATTGTAAAAAGGTATTATAATACTAACTTTCATTTTTCAACTTTCTCCTTATCATTTTTTTTATTCTATTTATCCATAAATCCATTTTCAAGAATTTAAATATAAAATATACTACTATTAAATTTATAACAAATAATCCTAAGCATACTATAAACCATGAAAGCAAATTAGAAACATTAATTTTAATAAATGAATTAATTGTACATGAAATTATAAATATTATCGTTGTAATTAGTAAATTTAAGTAAAACTCTTTAGTACTTTTCTTTTTAAATGTATTTTTGTATAAAATTTTAGGTTTTATAATATAATCTGCAACTATATATGAAATTGAAGTTGCAATAAGTATTCCTGGAATTCCAAATAAAATCATACCAATTATTGATAAAACCAGATTTGTAACTGCTTCCGTAATTGTACATACTTTTGTTTCTTTAAATAATCCGGTTGAATTAGTATATACACATAAAGTAGAGCTATTAATACTTATAAATAACATTAGTATAAAGCAAAATGCTAAAACTTTGTTTGTTACTATTTCTCCTTCATAAAATATATTTATAAATGGATTTATTGCAAATGAAAGTGATCCACAAATTACTATAGAAACAAAAGACATAAGCGTATTTAATTCCATAAATGTTTTATAATTATCTTCTTCAGAGTCACCAAGCATTTTTATACCTACAAGTGAATATAATGATGAACTAAATTTACTTAATAATATTTTAATTGCATTTATTACATACATATATGAAGAATACAAAACAACTTTTGTAAGACCTACAAATGTAGAAATAACAAGCATATCTACATTGTTTGCAACAACACCACTTAATTTGTGAACAATTAAATGTTTAGTACCTTTCCAAGCTGAATAATCCTTCTCACCTTTAAAATCAATCTCCGGATATTGTTTTTTCATGGTAATTTTAACTATTAGATTAGTAATCAAAACGATTATCAATGACACCATTAAAATCTTAATTAAATCAAATCCCACAAATAACAATACAATTTCAGTAATTGTCTTTACAAGTAATCCAATTTGATATATTAAATTTGGTATATATCTTTTTTCTTTGGCATCAAAGTATATACTATAAGGTTTAAAAAAGTAACTCATTACATTTATAAGTAAAAATATAATAAACGAAAATATTATATAATTATTATCTATTATATTGCCTTTTATGAAATATTTAATAAAAAATGAAAATATCACTCCTATTAAAATCATACCAAATCCAATAATTTTAAATATTTTATTAGTACCACTTAAAATACTATTAACTTTCTTGGTATCATTTTTACTTATCGGTTTATATAATGCATATAATGCCGCAGTTGAAAATCCAGCCTCTGTCAAATTAATATATGCAAAAAATTGTCCATACATCTGATAAAGTCCAAGCATATCTGAACCAAGATACTTCAAAAAAAACTTTATTCTAAAAAAGCCGAGAAACATTATCAAAATTTCCGGAATAGTTTCAGTAATATAATTAATTATTGCCTTTTTTGTTCTCATAAACACCACGTTTCATATTATTTTTGTATTTTATTTAAATCTATATAACTTCCCAATATTTCATCATACTTTTCTGGAGTAAACTTTTCAAGTCCCGCAGAATCAAAAAACGTTAATTCACCAAAATACACTTTACCATTAATTATATAAAAATCAACTCTAACATGGGGAATACTTGAACTTAATTTTCTTGATAAATCAATCATTTCGTCAAATTTTTTTGGTTTTATTATTTTTTTATCACTATTCTTAAATCCTTGTTGAAGGTTTATTTCATTAAATTTCATATCAAAAAAATTAATTTTAGGATCAATTCCTCTATCAGTAATTATAAACATTATTTTTGGTTCTCCATTAAAACAATAAAATTTATAATCATTTAATACAGAGGAATTATTATCTTTCATATATTTTTCTGCAATAATTCTCGGTTTAACATTCTTATATGGCCATTCTCTATATAAGTAGAAATACTTTCTTTTTAACCCTTTTTTTAATTTTGAAATAGCTTCTTTTTTATTAAATGTCTTTTTGTCTTTACAAATAATAACAGTCCCAGAATCATGCGTTAACTTTAAAACAAACTGATTTGGTAAACTATCAAAATCTATCTCCTCACACGAATTATATACGCCTAAAAGCGGAATTAAATAATCCTTTCCAATTATTTTTGAAACATATTCTCTAACTTCATATTTATCAACTAATTTTGTGTACATGGGGTTTCTATTATATAATTTTAACCACTGAAGTTTTTCATTAAAAGTTTTAGGGTTATCAAGATTTAAATTCTTACCCATACGTTCTTTATAAACATATTCTAAATATTTTTTATCATCATATTTTATTAATCCCTTAGAAGATAAAAATATTATTACTTTTTTTGGATTTTTAATAATCTTTACTATTTTATTTAACATATATTTCTCCCTATTAATTTTAAAATAACTTACATATATAGATTCACTTATTTCAATATGTATTATATTCAAATATTATTTCGTTTGCTTTTTTGATTTACTTCTCCTTATACCACTTTACAAACTTTTCTATACCCTCTTTAAATGGGGTTTTAGGGTCATAATTTAACATTTCTTTTGCTTTACTTATATCAGCATAAGTAATATTTACATCCCCTTGTTGCATAGGCATTTCTTTTATTTTGGGTTCTTTATCTAATACTTCTGCAATTGTATTAATCATTTCTTTTAAAGAAACTGGGCTTGAATTTCCTAAATTTACTATTTCATAAACATCTTTATTATTTAATACATAATTTATTGATGAATATATACCAGATACTATATCATCTATATATGTATAATCCCTTGATGTTGTTCCATCTCCAAACATTGTTACTTCTTCATCATTAAGCATTAATCTTGTAAATTTATTTATAGCAAGATCTGGTCTTTGTCTTGGACCATATACTGTAAAAAATCTAAGCATAATTACATTCATATTAAATAATTTATGATATACGTGTGTCATAACTTCATTTGATTTTTTAGTTGCTGCATATGGGCTTATTGCATAATCAACTATGTCTGTTTCTTTAAATGGGACTTTTTTATTGTTTCCATATACACTGCTTGATGATGCCATTACTAAATTTTTAACACCATATTCTTTCATAACTTCTAGTAAATTTTGCGTTCCAATACAATTTACTTCTTGATATAATATTGGATTTTCAATAGATGGTCTTACACCAGCCATTGCTGCTAAATGGATAACAACGTCTATTTTATTTTCTCTAAACACTTTTTCTACATCACTTTTACATCTAAGATCAATTTCATATAACTTGTAATTTGGATTATCCAAATTATCCTTTACATTATTTCTTTTTATACTTGGATCATAAAAATTACAAAAATTATCAATAACTACAACTTTGTAATCTTTTTTTAATAAAAAATCTGCTAAACTTGAGCCAATAAAACCAGCTCCACCTGTAACTAAATATGTTCTATTCATGCTTTTTCTCCTTACTACTATCTTTAAAATTATATATTACATTTGTATTTATTACAAACACTAATACAAGTGCTAGTAATATTCCATATATTATATATCCTAAATATCTATCTTTTAATATATATACTATTGATGCAGTTGCAAAAAGTATATCTACTAAATATATAATTAAAACTGTCTGTTTTACTGATAAGTTTCTTCTAAGTAATTGATGATGAATATGATAACTATCACCCTGTGAGATTGGTTCTCCTTTTAAAGTTCTTCTAATAATTGCAAATAATGTATCGAGTATTGGTATTGCAAGAACAAAAAGTGGAACTATTAATGAGGTCATAGTTACGTTTTTAAATCCTAATAATGCAATTACTGCTATTATAAATCCCATAAAATTACTTCCTGAATCTCCAGCAAATATCTTTGCTGGATTAAAGTTATAAACTAAAAATCCAAGCGTTGATCCAAGCATTACAAATGTTAAAACAAAATCAAGACCATGTTTTCCTTGTATTGTAGCAATTATTCCTATAGTTAAGTAATATATTGAACTAATTCCTCCAGATAAACCATCTAATCCATCTATTAAGTTCATACAATTAATACATCCTAATATAAAGAATAAAGTAAGTGGATATGATAAAATTCCAAAATCTAAATATATTCCAAATGCACTTACATCTTTTAATAAAATTCCTCCATATATAGCAATTACTAATGCAGCCATTAATTGCCCTGCAAATTTAATTGATGGCTTTAATTCTACTATATCATCTATTATTCCAGTTAATAATATTATAAAACTACCAATTAATATAGAATTCATTTGAGAACTAGGTGTACCAAATATCATATAACCAAGTAAATACCCCAAAAATATTCCAAGTCCACCTAACTTTGGTGTAGGTTTATTATGTATATGCCTTCCTCTTGGTATATCAACTGCGCCTACTTGTTCAGCTATTTTCATTATATAAGGTGTTATAACAACTACAAATATAAATGGTATTAATACCATTAAAATCATTTTAGTTATCAATTCATTACTTATCATACTTATCACTTCTAACTTTCATTAATTAGTATATCATAAAACATTGTGTGTTATCTACCCTAGATTTTAAAAAAATTTACTATTTGTCAATTAAAAAGAGTCCTAAAAAGGACTCAATAGCTATTTTTTAAGTTTATCAATTGTTTTTTCTATTTTAGGTTTTACATCATTAATTACGTTTTTTATATCTTCACCATGTAATTTTAAATGGAGATATATAATTATTCCACCCCAAAATAGACATGAACAACACTTTTTAAAATTCATATTATCACACCCTCAATAGCTATAATGGTATTAAAAAATACCATTATTATTGTGAGCATTAACTAAAAATTTATACCATCTAGTATTAATTCTTTTAAAAGAGTATTACGAGTTTCTTCTTCTATTCTAGCAACACCATATTCCAGGGCCTCGCTTTCTCCAATTAAAGTAAGACTCTTTTTAGCACGTGTTACACCAGTATAAATTAATTTTCTATAAAGCATTCTTTTATAAGATAAATCCATTGGCATTATTACTATATCAAATTCACTACCCTGACTTTTATGTATACTTATTGCATATCCTAATCTTAAATCCTCAAAATTCTTTTTAGTAAGTTCAACAATTATTCCATCAAAATTAACTATTGCACTTACATTATTAGTTGTTTTTGTAATACTATCAATTATTCCAATATCACCATTAGATATATCTAAATCACTTATATTTTTAGTTTGTAATACTTTATCTCCTTCTCTAAATACTACATCATTAAATACAAATTCATCCTTATTATCACTTTTAGGATTAAAAATATTTTGAAGTTTATTATTTAAATTATCAATGCCATTAATACCTTTATACATTGGTACTAAAACTTGAACATTATTATATGAATATCCTTTTTCTATTGCTTTTTTACATAATTCACACACTAATGGTTCAATATTATTTTTACCAGTTTCTATAAAATTATAATCCCCTTTTTTCTCTTTATAATTATCACTTAATTTACCATTTTTTATTTCATAAGCAAAATTTATTATATAAGAATCTTCCTTTTGTCTATATAATTCATTTAATTCTATAGTAGGCACTATATTTATATCTATTAAATCCTTTAAAACAGAACCAGGAAGTACACTCGGAAGTTGATTAGCATCTCCAACCATAATAATTTTAACATCATCTTTTAATCCATCTAATAAACTATTAAATAAAAATATATCTATCATTGATGATTCATCAACAATTACAAATTTAACATCACTTTTATTATTCTTATTTATCTGAAATGTATCTGTTTCTTTATCCCATTTTAAAAATTTATGTATAGTTTGTGCTTTAAAATTAGTTGATTCCATTATTCTTCTTGCAGCTCTTCCAGTAGGTGCTAATAAAACCATATTACGTATTAATCCATCATCAGTTAAACATTTAATCTTTTTGTATGATTCAACTATACCTTTTATTATAGTAGTCTTACCTGTGCCAGGACCACCTGTTATAATTGAAAAATTATTCTCAATACCAGTTATAATTGCTTTTTTTTGTAATTCATTATAAGAAATATCAAATACACTTTCCAAAAATGGAATTAAAGTATCTAACCCTTTAACCTCACTTTTCTTTTTATTTATTAATTTTATAACTTTTTCTGCTATACCACATTCAACATCATATATACTTTTTAAAATATATTTATCATCAAGTATTACAACTTTACCAATTTTATTTAATCTTAATATATGGTATTCAAATGTTTCTATTGATATATCTATACCTAAATACTTATAACACCTTAAATATATTTCATTAAATGATGAATAAGTATTACCACTACTTAAACATAAATCAAACATCGAATAAGTAATACATGCTTCTATTCTTCTTTCATCATCATTTTTTATATTATCTTTAAGTGCTATTTTATCAATTGTAATAAAGCCTATACCATTAACTTTTTCTATTACATCATATATATTATGTTCAATAGTCTCTATTGTTTTTTCTCTAAATACTTCATATATTTTTACTGCTTCATTTATATTAAATCCAATTTCTTGTAAATATAAAATTGTTTTATAACTTATTTGTTCTTTATATAAAATATCATATATTAATTTAGCTTTATCCTCTTTAATAGATGGAACTAACAATAAATTATTATAATCATCTAAAATTAAGTCTATAGTATTATCACCTAATTTTTCTACTATTTTAGTCGCTGTTTTTTCACCAATTCCAGGGAATAAATCACTTGATAAAAAAGATATAATACTATTTTTCTCTTCAGGTATAAGTGATTCATAATATACTACTTTAAATTGATTTCCATACTTTGGATGATTAGTTATTTCTCCATAAAATTTATATTCAGCATTATCTATTAATTCATGAAAATTACCACTAAAAGTAATAACTTTATTTAAATAAATCTCATAATCTTTTTCATTAGTTTCTTTTACTTTAAAATTACCAACCATAAATCCACTATCAGATTTAAAAAATACAGTTTTAATATTTCCCTTGATATAAGAATTCATATAACCTCCTTATATATTTAATTTAACCAAAGTCATTCCGTCATTAAAATAACTAGTTTTATATTCTAAAACATACCTATTTTCCCTTAACACCTCATGCGTTATTTTCTTTATCTTTCCACTACCCTTACCATGTATTATTACAATTACTTTATTCTTTTCTTTTATATTATCACTTATAAAGTCATTTATTAATACACGTGCAATATCACATATTTCACCATGTAAATCAAGAGTTGGGAGATTACTTGTATTAATTATTTCACTAAACATAATATCACTCTAACTTTTTAAAATTTCATATAAATTATAGCATTACTTTTGTATTTTTTATATAAATATTAATATAGTTTTAAAGATTTTACTTAATAATTAACTAAATTTAAATTATGCACATAAACTTATTAAAGATATAAAAAGAGTATACTTTATATACTCATATTTTCAAATAATATACTATCATTATAAAATTATTTATTTTTAATACTTAATAAATATTCTTTTATTCCTCTATAAGGAAGGAGTGCACATTTTTTTCTGCTTGGTTGTTTATATACTTCATCATATACAATTGCTTCACCAAGAATATTTTTATCATATTCTTTTTCATCTATCATTGATTCATAATTATTAATTATATTTAATGCTTCATCTATTGTTTTACCTATTAAATTTTTAATCATTATAGATGTTGCACTTGTACTTATCGCACATGCTTCACCATCAAATCTTATATCTTTAATTATATATTCATCTATCTTAATTTCTAAATCAATATTATCAATACATGATTCATTATTTACATTCTTTTTTACATAACCATCTTTATTTAATAGTCCTTTATTGTAAGGGGACTCATAATTATCTAACATTATAGTTCTTTTAATATTCGCATCCATTTAAATCACCTTTATAATTATATAACAAATATAGTTAAATGCAAACACTATATTTTTATAGGATTAAAGTCAATTTCTAATTTTATTTTACCAGTTCTATAATGTTTTTTTACTTCTTTTAATACTTCATAAAGCATATCTTTATTTTTATATTTAATAATACATTGAAACTTATAAATATTATTAATTTTTAAAGATATAGATGGACCTAAAACAGTATATGTATCATCTAAATTATTTTTAAGATAATCACCAACTTTGCCTATTTCCTTTAAACCAAGTTCATAATCACTGGTTAATAGTCTTATACTTACTATAAAACAAAATGGTGGATAATTTAACTGCTTTCTTATTTTAATTTCTTTATTGTAAAATGAAACATAGTCATGATTTTTAGATAATACAATTGAATAATGAAGTGGATTATATGTTTGAATTATTGCAATTCCTTCTTTAATGCTTCTTCCTGCACGCCCTGATACTTGTGTTAAAAGTTCAAATGTTTTTTCTGCACTTCTATAATCAGGAACATTTAAAGTAGAATCACCATTTAACACAATTACTAATGTAACATCTTTAAAATCAAGTCCCTTTGCAATCATTTGAGTACCAAGTAATACATTATATTACTTATTATTAAACTCTTCAATTATTCTTTCATGAGAACCTTTATTTGAAGTAGTATCCCTATCCATTCTTACTACTTTAATATTCTTAAATTTATCATATAATAACTCTTCTATCTTTTCAGTACCAATTCCTTTTAATACTAAATATTTACTCTTACATTTAGGACACGTCTCAGGTTTATTAGTACCATATCCACAATAATGACACCTTAAAGTATCATTCTTTTTATGATAAGTTAAACTAATATCACAATTTGGACATTTAATAACATTACCACATTCATTACATATTATATAATTTGAATATCCCCTTCTATTTATTAATATCATTACTTGTTCGTTTTTACTTATTCTATCATTAATTAAATCTATTGCCTCTTTAGATAAAATACTGTTACCTTTTTTTATCTCATTTTTCATATCTACTATATGAACAAGTGGTAAATCTTTCTTATTAACTCTTTCAGTAAGCTCACATAAATCATATTTACCCACCTTACT